>ENA-UOXV01003536-UOXV01003536.1-marine-metagenome-genome-assembly--contig:-NODE-3536-length-18861-cov-22.738115_pt1 | contig 18861 bp, 14 predicted proteins | sample MGYA00238165_ERZ766961 | MGnify/ENA primary metagenome ERZ766961 (study PRJEB28924, sample SAMN03173240) | marine metagenome | biome: Marine; feature: Water; material: Subsurface seawater | place: North...
TTTCATCTGTTTTATCAATACTAAGATCAGAGATTAGGCCAGCTAAGTCATTAGCTGTGATGATTAAATTAATATTAGCTTCGTTGATAACATATTTATCTGAAGATAATTTTAGTGACGATACTTTTTTGTATACATATTCGTAATCACTTTTTGCTTTACCTAGATTCTTTTTAGAAGTTATGTAGCCATCATATAAAGAATTGATATAAATAAAAATTACAAATAAAAAAGTTAAGATTAAGGCCCCTAATAGTAACTTTTTCTCTCTGTCTTGGAGATTTTTCAGGAAGCTATTCATTGCTATATCCAACTTTAAGAATTCCATTTATAAGACCATCATTTGTAATAAGGTCATCATCTATTATGTTGATATTAAATCTTTCCGCATTATTTTTTAGAATATTGAATTGAAAGTCAGGCATAGAATTTATTCTTATTGATGCAATTGAAGTATTGGCATCAAGAGAAATATCTGAAATATATTTAGACCCATATTTTAAAAATACATCTAAATTAGGTAACTTTACAGAAGAAAAATTTGATTCAGGTAATTGTTTTAATATTTGATCAATTTGAGATCTAGGATCAATAACTCTATTGACGTTTTTATCGATAGCTTTAAAAATATTAAAAGTTGAAGATGAGTAAAGCCTTGCATTAGTGTTATTTTCATTTATTAAATATCTTGGTCCTGCTATAACAATGAGTAAAGCTAGAAGGCTTAATATGAATTGTGTTTTTGATAAATTCATTTTTTTAATTAGCAAGCTTAAAGAGATTTGAAATCTAAAAAAATTCGGAAGCTTGATAACTTCTGAGAGTTTAATGCTGCTTAGATCAAGTGATTTATTTGTAGCCTTTTCATTAAATCTATTTACAAGCTTTTTATTTGTACTAAAAACTACTGGGTTAAAGTTTGGATTTTTATTCAATAAAATTTCTAAATATTGATCAAGAGAATTGTGGTTTAATGCAAAACCAGTTTTATTTGAGTGGGAAATCATAAATCTATCTTCAAACTCTGTTATTACATCTTCTCCTTTAACTGCATTTATTAGGTACTCAGGTAAAACATAGATATGAGTATTTAATTCACTCAAAGATGTATTTAGATCTTGTAAGAATATTTTATCAACAACATATGCAGCATTATTTTGAATAAAATAATCATTTGTAGAAACTGGGTCAGCAAACACTGAATCAACCTCAGAGACAAAGTTAGCAATATTTATTTGTTTTGATAGCGATTTATTTTCTTCAAACTCATAAGAAGTTACTCTTGAAGATGGGATTAAGACTATAAGACTATCAGTTTCATTGAGAATATTTAAATCAGTAAAAGAGGAAATATTAAATACAGAACTTTTAGCATTCGTTATCTCATATACATTAATAGAATCTGCATTACTATTTAGTATATGTGCTATGTATTGGCTCATTTAAATACCATTATAAATTCTTGAAATAATATAGCTATTATTATTAGCTCCATAGTAAATTTTACTTTTAGATTCTGAGTAATAGCTCTCATATGAAAGACTTGTTACTAATTCAAAATGTGAAGAAGAAAAATTAAGGTAATTCTGAGACTTTTCTAACTTATATGATGGAAATAGATTTGACAATTCATTTAGATTCTTAATGCCACCCTCAGGAATGTTATCAATAACATATTCAGCATCGCTGTAAGGAAGGTTTGCAAATAAAGAGCTTAGTAATAAAGATTTATTTCCCGTAATCGTATTGATATTAATAGATAAATCATTATCAGGAAGTGCACAGAAGTATTTTTCAAAGACCTGCCATCCTATATCCCTTATTGCAGGCAAGCTTTTAATTTCTTGAATACTATAAAACATTCTAGCAGATGTATATTCTTTTGGGTTATTAAGGGGTCCTGAATAATAGTAATCTTCAAGGCCAAAAGCTCTTGGATTGTCATCCGCATCAATCCAATCAATAATTTGATCAATAGCTTCATCTATTAGATTATTTTCAATTTCACTAAGAGATAATAACCTTTCAAAAATAGCAATATTTTCCTTATTGGGTTTGTAAGTATTCTTATTTTTAATAACCAAAGAATTAATATTGAAGCAGTTTGAGGAATCTATAATTTTTCCGCTAACCAAACCCTTTTGAGTTTCAAATATAAAATCATTAGTAAAAAGAGCGTTATTTTTAGCATGAAATTTGGAGTTGAACCTTAGCTCATTATCAATCTTTTTTAATGCTAATGATTCTATGCTTGAAAAAATATTCAAAGATACCGTTTGAAATTCTAAATACTGAGCCCTTTTAAAAGAAACAAAGTAGTTATTACCAATTACTACAGCAATAGAGGACAGTAATAAAACAGTAAGAAGAACTGAAATTAATACAACACCTTTAGTTTTGTAATGCATATTCAATATTTGGATTAATAACCCAGCTATAGTCTTTATTGTCTAATCTGAACTCAATCTTAATTAAAGTTGGAATTTTTTTTGAGGTAATGGGACTAACAGGCCAAGATTGATGCCATTTATTTTCATTCAAGAAAGATAATTTAAGATTATCTATATCATTTATGATAATTGATTTTGTGAACTCATCTTGATTATATGGGTTTGAAGAGTAATATTGTTTTCTAATAAAGTTCTTATTTTCAATTACATACTGAACTCGCTTTAGCGGAGAGACTTCATTAGAGAAAGACTTTACTTTAGTTGTAAACATCAAGTTTTCTGAACCAAGCTCGCTAATAAATGTTCCATTAATCTTATTTCCATAAAAGTCCTTTATAGAAACATTAGCTATTTGCCTGATATCTCTTCTTAGAATACTAGATGCTAAATTGAGCTCTTTTATTGAGTTAAGACGTTGAGAAGATATTTTTTCAGATTCTAATGAAGATTGTAAAATATTTGAGGTGATTATAGCTATCATTGACAAGATGATTAGGGTCACTAATACCTCTATTATAGTGAAGCCTTTATTATTCATTTACTATAAACCCTTCTGTTCTATATATGTATCTCTCAGAATCTTTTAATTTAATTAGTATTTCGTATTGTATGAAATCTTTTGTATCGCCTTCTTTAAAATTTTCTTGCCACTCCCAAGTTTTTCCACCCATTTCCATGAAGCCATCTCTATAGGAATTAATACCTGGTCTTTCAATTGAATGTATTAATGCAATCCTATTATTTGCAACCTCTTTAGATAGATAATGATCTTGTAAATTAAAAATAGAAACGTTGGTTGATAAAATTAAATTATATAAAACTATAATTGACGTGCTTAATATAACTAAAGCTACAACAACCTCAATCAAACTAAACCCTCTATTAATTCGAAGTGATTTCAGAAATAATTTTTCCATTTGTATTTATTGTAATTTGCTGAGTATAGTCATTAAGAGAAATACTAATTATCCCACCAGAGTTTTCTCCTGAAGGATAAAATATTAATAAAGGTGAATCCTCTTCGTAATTTTCAAAATCAATAATAGACCCATCAGATGATTTATAAGTTTTTCTATACGATGATAAATCATTCCAATTATTAGAATATGGGTTATCTAAGTTTCCTATAAATGTATTTTTATAATCTAAAATATAAGAAAAATCATTTTCATTATTTGCATGCCAGCCGATTATATTTCCAGTAATAATGCTTTCCTCTGTAAGAAAATTAAAAGCATTTTGAAAAGAAGATTGATTCTTTGAAATTGATGAAGCAGAACTAAAATTTAAAAATATTAATGATGAAGCTATGCCAATTATAATAAGGACGACTAATATTTCTATAAGAGTAAAGCCTCTTGATGATTTATTGCATCCAGTTGCCGATGTCAGTTTCATCACCAGTACCACCCTCCATTCCATCTGATCCTAGTGTATATAAATCAAACTTTTTTGATTTCCTTGGTGGGAATTCATAAATGTATTCCCGTCCCCATGGATCTAAAGGCAAAGAAGATATGTAGCCATCTTCAGGAAATAAATAAGGGTTTTTTAAAGAAGAGCTTGGGATAATCAAAGCCTCAAGTCCTTGTGATGTTGTTGGGTATTGCAATTCATTGAATTTATACATTTCTAAAGCTTTTTCAGTCTGAGCTATATCAGCTTTTATTTTTTCTAGATTTGCTCTTTGAAATACTGGAGCAACATTTACGACGACTATAGTTCCAAGTATGCCAAGTATTACCAGAACAGCCATTAATTCTATTAACGTAAAACCTTTTTCATTCTTTTTCATTTATTTTATCCCAAGGAAAGTGTGTTCATTTGCATTATTGGTATAAGTATAGCTAGAACTATTAACATTATAAATCCGCCCATAAAAATAATAACAAGAGGTTCTAATAGCGATAAGAATATAGATCTTTTGGTTTCAATTTCATTCTTTAAAAAATCTGAAGATTTATGGAACATTTTAATTAGATTTCCTGACTTATATCCACTTGATATAAGTTGAATAAATATATCTGGAAAAATATTTGTTTGGTTTAGTGTGTATATAAAATCTTTACCTTCAATGACATCATTTTTAGCATCAATTATTAGGCTATTTAAATATTTATTGTTAAAAACTTTTGCAGACTCATCTAAGGCAGTATCTAAATTAGTTCCTGATTCCATAATCAAAGCCATGGTGCTTGAAAACCTTTCAATTTCTGAAGTTAGAATAAAATTACCTATAAGCGGGATCTTGAGAAACTGCTTATGAGCTGATATATGATTATTCTCCTCAGAGATGAACTTCTTGTACAAAAGAGCTAAGCCTATGTAAATGGCCAAAATAATAAAGAGAATAATAAAGATATTATTAGATAAACCAAGCAATAATTTTGTAATCAATGGTAGTTCAGCTCCCGCTTTAATGAACTGATTGATTACTTGAGGTAAAACAAAAACTAAAAGAGATATTATCACTATGATTGAAAAACCAATTAATATAAATGGATAGGTTAATGCTGAGATAACTTTTTGACGTATTGAAGCGCTTTCTTCAAGATAGTCTGCTAATTTATTAAATATAGTATCCAGATTACCTGACGAGTCACCTGCAGTAACAAGTGATGAATATGTATTATCAAATACTCCAGGATACTTCATCATTGACTGACCAAGCCTTTTACCCTGAATTACATCCTCTCTTAGGCTATATAAAATAGTTATAAGATCTTTATTATTTATCTGATCTGCAGTTATTTTTAAAGCATCTATGATGGACGTATTTGCCTCTAGAAGAGTTGCTATTTGCCTTGTCATAATTACTATATCTTTGTTTTTAACTTTAGATTTTATACCTCTAGTACCTTCTGACTGAGTAACTGTTATAGGGGTGAGATTAAGGTCTTTTATAAATTTTCTTGCTTCTCTTTCAGACTGAGCACTAAGTACTCCTTTTTTCTTTTTGCCTAGGTTATCAAGAGCTGTATAGTTAAATGTTGACATCTTCTTTCAGATTTCCAACTCTTATAAGTTCTTCGCAAGAGGTAGTACCATTTTTTAGCAGTTCTAGAGATGCGTCATCAATAGACTTATTCTCTTTAAATACATGGTTTGCTATTGCATTTTCTGATGCATTATTGTGTATTAATTCTTTTAATTCCTTGTCTATCTGTATGCATTCTGCAATAGCAATTCTTCCTTGATAGCCTGTGTGAGAGCATGAACTACAACCAGTTGAGCTCCATACCTTTTGAGATGAATCTAAATTAAATAGTTTTTGTGCTTGAGTTGAAGCTACTTCTTCTTTTTTGCAATCCAAACACAATCTTCTTACAAGTCTCTGAGAGATTATTGTTCTTAAGCTAGAAGCTAGCAAGAATGACTCGATACCCATATCTCTTAACCTAGTAATAGCAGCAATAGCACTATTTGTATGAACTGTTGAAAGAACTAAATGTCCTGTTAAACTTGCTTGAATACCGATCTGAGCTGTTTCAACATCCCTCATCTCACCCACCATTACAACATCTGGATCTTGTCTAAGAATCGCTCTAAGGCCTTTAGCAAAGGTATAGCCTGTCTTAGAATTTACTTGGGTCTGCCCTATCCCTCTCAAAGTATATTCAATTGGATCTTCTACTGTAAGTATGTTTTGTGATGAATCACTTAAATACCTTAAGCCTGAATATAAAGTGGTAGTCTTTCCTGATCCTGTAGGCCCGGTAAATAAAATTATACCCTCTGGGTTCTTAAGAGATGACTTATAATTTGAAAGTATTTTAGGTGGCAGACCTAAATCTTCTATATTTATTTGAGCTGATTGTTTATCAAGAAGTCTTAAAACAACTCTCTCACCATATGATGAAGGCAAAGTTGACACTCTAACATCAATACTTTTATCTCCTAGAGAAAGAGACACTCTGCCATCTTGTGGTAGCCTTCTTTCCGAGATATCGAGTCCTGAAATAATTTTTATTCTTGATATTAAAACAGATGAAATTTTGCTATCTTGAGAAAGAACTTCTCTAAGTATTCCATCCACTCTGAACCTAACAACAATTCTATCTTCATAGGGTTCGAAATGTATGTCAGATGCTCTGGCTTTAATTGCCTGGCTTATCACTCCATTTATTAACTTAATTATAGGAGTATCATTTGAACCACTGAGCAAATCTTCGGTAGCAGAGATAGAGCCTGCAAAAGTTTGGAGATCAAACTCATCAGATAATTCTTCAGAAATGTCATTGGATGCATTGTTAACAGAAAAGGTATTAGTCAATAATTCATTAAAATTTTCTGGATTACATAGAGTTAAAATAAAGTCATTTTTTAAGAACTTGTATATTTCATGATACAAATCAGGTGATATTTTATTAGGTGAAATAACTTCATAACCATCTTTAGTCATATTTGCTATAACTTGATTTTCTTTTACAAAGTCATATGGAAAGATATCAAAGGTATTTTGTCTTAATTCTTTATCAGACATTTTTTGTTAATCTTGAGTTTCTGTTAAGTCGATTAACTTAGTTGATTCGCCTGAAAGCATTTGTCTTGCTTTAATATAGTTATATTTTTCATTTGAAGTTGCATTTGCAGAATTTGAATCAGTGATTATTGTTGGTCTCAAAAAAACCATTAGATTTTTCTTAACAGTGGTAGATGAAGAAGATTGAAATAATTTTCCAAGAATAGGCACAGAGCCAAGAAAAGGTACTTTAGAAATACTATCTTGGGTATCTTCATCAACTAGTCCACCTAGGACGATAATTTGGTTGTTATCAACAAGCGCAGTCGTTTCGATTGCTCTTTTGTTAGTAATAATATCAATGCCACTCATTGGGACTCCTGCAACACCTGAAACCTCAATTTTAATCTTCAGAACTACTGAACTACCTTCATTTATTTGAGGTGTAACCTCAAGCTTAATACCTACTTCTTGTCTCGATGTAGTTCTAAATGGATTTGCATTATTTGTTCCTAAACTTTCACCTGTTGTGATGGGAATTTCTTGACCAATGATTGATGTTGCAAGCTCATTATCCATTGCCATAATTGAGGGTGTTGAGAGAATATTTGAATTTGAATCTTGAGCTATTGCATTAATAATACCAACGAAGTTATCTTTGCCAGGAGTAAGGTCGCCAAAACCAGCAATTAAGCCTTGTGTATTTAGTAATGAAGCAGCTGCGGTAGTTGATAGGGTTACATCTGTACTATCAGCTGCAGATCCTACTATTGAAAGTAAGTCTGGACCTGAGCCTGTAAATCTTGTTACACCAATTGGTACGCTATCTTTATCGGTACCATTAAAAATAGTTTCAATTCCTAAATTTTTTGCTGCTGTTTCTGAAAGCTCTACAATAATTGCCTCAACTAAGACTTGAGCTCTTCTTATATCCAGTTGGGAAATGATATTCCTGATTGTACTAAGGTTTGCTTCAGCCGATGCAATAATTAAAGAATTAGTTTTTTCATGATGGGTAATTACAGTTTTAACATCATCAGCATCAGGAAGAAAACTCCCAGAAATAGAACTTAATATTGCAGCTATATCAGCTGATTTTGCATACTTTAAATATATTACATCAATGGAATCATCTGATTTAACATCTCGATCAAGGGATTTAAGTGTATCTTTAATATTAGAAGTGACAAATTCGTTAGCAGAAACTATTACAGAATTAGATGGACTAAATGGAATAGCAATGAATTTATTAATTGTAGGGTTGTTTTGAGCCTTTAATTTATCTAATATCCTCACCGCTTCAATCGATGATAGATTATCAAGCTTTACTATTGAGATTTTAGCAGTATTATTTTTATCAAGATCTTTTATTAAATCGCTAATTCTTTCTACATTGCTTACTCTATCAACAAGTAAAATCGAATTAATTGATGGGATACTAGATAGATGAGATTGCCTTCCGGTAATTGGCTTAATCATTGGCAGAATTTCTTCAGTTGACCTGTTAAATAAAGGTAAGACAACTGTCTGATAGTCACCAGAAGATATTGATGAAGCATTCTTATCCCTTGTAGCCTCATTTTCCGGAACAACTCTTACAAAACTGTCTTCTACAATTGCACTAAAACCATTTACTTGAATTGTTCTTAAATATACATCCCATACCTGGATTCTATTTAAATTTGCATTAGAGTAAATTGTTATTCTTCCTTTAACTCTTGGGTCAAGGATAATTGTTTTTTTTGAAAATTGAGCTATATCTTGCGTTACTTTTTTAATATCAACATCTTCATAATTAAGAATAAAAGAATCTTGAGAGTAAAGTGAATTAATATTTCCAATGGAAAGCATTAATAGTAGTAAAATTTTATTAAGAGTATGCATATTACCTATTTATCTTTTTGTCTCTCAATTCTATACATTTTTTGTCCTTGACGGAATAAGGCATCATTTTGATTTACTTCCACAAGCTCAAATGAGCCTTCAAGAAGATCTCCAAGTGTAACAAGAAATTCTTTATTGCCTTTTTTAACAATTACAGAAGAGTCTTGATTGCCAGACCTTACACCTATTAATTTATAATTAAATTCTACTTGATTACTTTCTTCAATAAGGGTCTCATCTACTTTTAGTGATGAAGAGCTAGTTTTAAAATCATTAAGATTCATATTGTCTATTGTTAATATTTTTGGTTTATCAATATTAGAGGAAATAATTAAAAATATAATAAATACCGCAGGTATTATCAGTGCAGATAAAGATACTTTTTTAATAAGTTTAAAATTTAACATAAAAATATAGGGCTACTATTGTAGCCCATATTTTTACTTAACAATTAAAAACTAAACTTAACACCCAGTGAGACTGAGGTACCTAGTTTATATTGATCGTAAATAACTGAAGAAGCCATTGATGCATAATACTCTTCGTCTAAGAGGTTTCTAAGCTCTAAAGATAGCTTTAATATTGAAGTATCGTAGAATATTTCTTTTGAATATACAAAATCAACAAGAAGTGGAGGTTCTTCAATAACATCCGGAAGAACATCTATACCTCTCGCACGCACTCTGTCACTCACATAGTTAATAATTAATGTACCTTGAGATCCGTTTTGGAAATCATCCCAACCTAATTGAATATTTCCAATAACATCTGATTGACCTTGAAGACGTGTGTCTCTTCCATTTACAAATAATGAAGCAGCATTAATTAATGATCCTTGGCTATTTACATAAGTATCATTAGCTCCATATATAACTTCTGATTCAGTAACAGTAAGATTCATTTTTAAAAGAAATTCCTTTGAATTGCCCCAAGATGAGTTTGGTAATAAGTCTTCAAATACTCTTTCATACTCTAACTCAAAACCAGTTAATTCAGCACCAGGAACATTTTGATAAGAGGTAACAATCAGATCACCAGACTCATTAACAACTTCTTCAATAGGCTTAGATATATCTTTATAAAATAATCCAGCGGTTATAAATTGATTAGTACTCCAATAGTACTCTGCTCTAAAATCAATATTATCAAGCTCTGTATTTTCTAAATACAATGAACCTGCAATAACTCTATCAGTATCAACATCTATAAATAATGTTGGTGAAAGCTCTCTAAATGTTGGTCTTGCTATAGTTTGAGATAGACCTAATCTAAATTGAAGATTTTCGTTGAATTCAGGTAAATATGTAAGAGTGAATGATGGCAGCATATAATCTTCATCAAGAACCTTTTCTATATCTAAATCTACGGGCTGAAATACATCATATGTATTTACCATTTGCTCACCATTTTCAGATCTCACACCAACAGCAAGTCTATACTTTTCATTTATATACGTATCTAGCGTCAAATAAATTGAATCGGTGGTAAGTTCACCCTGATAACCAGCTGGGGATGATGCTGCTGTATTTTCTATTAGAATTAATCTTGAAGGGTCAAAGTTTTTATCTTCAAAAATGTAATCAATTCTATTATCTAAACCATCTTGAGGTATAGGCCCACCTTCTGCTAAAAATCTATAACTTCTAACTTGAGCGTCTCTATTATTTTCAGTTAAATCATAGCCAACCTTTAAAACAGCATCAGTTTCAAAAATTTGGATAGGATAAGTTAAGTCTAGACCTATATTCTCATTCTTATCCTTAACATAACTAAACTGAGTTTGGTTTCTTCCCGTATTAACATCATATCTCCAGAAACCTCTATCATCAGTATCTTCATAAAATACTACTCTTTCATAAGGTGAATGTCTTGATGCTTCTCCAGAAGTTAATCTTAAATCTAGCTCTGCCCCACTATCATATAAATATGAATAGTTGATTTGATTATTGGTCAATTCTCTCTCAAAAAACTCTGTGAAATCTTCTCTAACATTTCCAGCATCACTTGAGTCGTAACCTTGAAGAGTTCTTGCTCTTTTTGTTCCCTTGTGAATATACATACCAGTATATTTAAGTTCATAAGAATCTGTATCTATTCCAAGAACTGACATCGCATAGGATGTAACATCGTTAGAGGTACTTAAAAATGTTTTATCATTTGATACAATAACATCGGCAGTACCATCACCTTGCGCTTGAAGTGTTCCAGTTTGACGAATACCATCCTGCGTATCCCATGAGCTTCTCATACCCGCAGTAAACATAACACCAAAAGTTGCACTTGAATCTCCAAGTATTTCATCAATAGAAATATCAAGCTCATCTCCATAAGTAAAATTAAATGATGAATCTAAAGGAACTTCTCCCTCTTGGATAACCCACAACTTTGAATTCTCAAATTCACGACCAGCATTTGCCAATTCGTATGTTTGAAAATTAGATCTATCTAATTTTTGATTTCTATTAATAGCTTCTTGCACCATATTAGGAAAATCTCTAGTACCGTCGTCATATCCGATGTCATCATCACTGCCGCCATCATATAACAAACCATCAGACAAACTTGTTGCATCATTAAATCCAGATGAAAAAGAGAAATCTAATATTCTCTCTGAAGGAACTGGCTTGGTCTCTATTTCAATAATACCTCCACCAAACTCTCCAGGCATGTCAGCAGAATAAGTTTTTTGTATCACCGATGAATTAATTATTTGAGTAGGAAATAAATCAAGTGGCACAACTCTCTTTAATGGCTCTGGACTGGGTAAATTAGAGCCATTCAAGGTTGCCGCAGAGTATCTTTCACCCAAGCCTCTAACGTAAACATACTTACCTCTAACTAAACTTAGGCCAGTAAGTCTAGTTAAAGCAACTGCAATGTTGTCATCACCGGTTCTTTCAATTTCAGAAGAATCTAAGATTGCTGATATTTCAGATGTATCTCTTTTTTCATCTGGAATAAATGAACCGCTTACTACAACTTCTTCAATTTCTTGGCCAATCATAAAAGGAGCTATTAGCAATAAACTAATAGCTGCTTTATATTTTGTTTTATTAAATTGGTCTATTGTTGTTCTCATTTGTTTCTCCAATAAAAATTATTTGTTATCACTCTTATTATTGGACGTCTATAGTTCCAGAAAGTGTCCAGTTCTTATACCAAGTATCTGTAGCACCCTTGATAGCACCAATGTAATCAGTTGTATCAAAGAAACCATCAGCATTATATTTATCAGGAATTGTTGTTACTGTAGCAGCTGACTCAGATGATCCATTAACAGGACCGCTGAGTGTGTTCACATAAGAACCACTTCCAGAATTTGCTCCATACAAGTTATTAGCACCCTCTTTTACAATAGCCTCAATTGAAGCAACAGTTGCTAATCCATCAGTTTTAACAAAACCATTACACTGCATTGCCACTGAATTCATTGAAAAGTGAGGAGTAACAGCGCCATCTTGAGCAGTTTCTGCAAAAGTTGTTTCTATACAATTAGTGGAGCTATCTTTAACAACAGCTACACCATTAAAGTATTGACCAGAAACACCTTCTTTTAATTTAAATATTTCATCCTTACCACTACTTAGGAAAGTAAAGTTTGAAACAATTGGATTAGATCTTGGTTCTGTTAAGTAGGCTACAGCAGCATCAGCATTAGTATTATCTGATTCAACGACATGATCACCAACTCCATTTGATTGTTGAACTAATACATATTGCATTCTACCTTGATATCCCCAGTCTATGTCTAGATTATCGTCACCAGCACCTGTGCAAATTAAACGTTTAACATCCACAGTGCCACCAAAAAATTCGACACAATCATCTTGATTATTATGAACTTGGATATAATCAACAACAGTTCCATTACCAACTCCACCAAAAGTAATTCCATTAAGTTCATTTCCAGGGAAAACCTCATATCCTGCATATTGAACTCTTACATATTTCAATGATCCGCTACTGTCATTAGGTAGCTCACCACCCATAGTATCGCCAGATGAACCTTCTACTTCTTTTTCACATGGATTAACTCTTATTCCAGCGCTAGAAGAAGAACCTGCCGTTGAAAATGAGCATTTATTTATAGGTGCTTGACCTAAAATTACTAATCCGCCCCACAAACCACGAGTATTAACAATATCAGCCTCACCTAATATATCCTGTCTTCCAGTCATAACTATTGGAGCTGAAGAAGTGCCAACTGCATGAATATCTGAACCTCTCATAACTACTAAATAGTCATTTCCAGACTCACCAAAAATTGTAACGCCTGGTTCAATAGATAATTTAGCACTTACGCCACCAGTTTTAGCTCCATCAGCACCCATATCTTTACCAACGGCTACTTTTCCATCTAGTTTGTAATAGTTGCCAGCAACAAGTGTAATGTCTTCTATAACTTCACCAGATAGACTACATACTTTTTTACCTAAAAGCACTTCGGATTCAAGAGTACCATTAGGGCATTCAGGGGCTGTAAATAAACCTATTGTCCAGCCAGATGCCCAGTTGTTCTCAATATCAGAACCAGGTGAGAATGCACCAATATAATCAGTTGCTGAAAACCATGTATCTACAATGTATCTTCCTTCTTTTGAACTATATGTTGGGCACAAGTCAGTTGGGGTGCCTGCTGAATGAGGGCCTACTGCACACATAGCTTGAACTTTTGAACCATTAAATGCAGAAACAACAGCTTCTTCGGCATCACCAAGGAACATGCCTGAAACTAGAGTATTTGTTCCAAGAACTAAATCTGTAGCTCTTTCTTTTAAGGAAGCTTCTAATTGTGCCGCTGTTACTCCACTAGAATCTGTATCAGCTTTAAAAGGTGAAGTATCACCAGCAGAATCCATAAAGATAGAATGATGCTGAAGTTTAGGTGTTAAAGCGCCATCTTGAATTGTTTCTAAATTTGTTGATTCAATAAGATTTTGTGAATTAGCATTTACTACTATTCCATTAATATAAATACCAGAAACACCTTCTTTATATTTCAATGGTTCGTCAGCGCCTTGAGCTAGAAAAGTAAAGTTTGCAACCATTGGCCTTGATCTTGGCTCTGTTAAAAAGCCAACCGCTGAGTCTGCATTGGTATTATCAGACTCAACTACATGATCGCTTGTATCGGATGATTGTTTAACAACAACAAACTGCATTTTTCCTTGATAACCCCAATCTATATCTAGATTATCATCACCTGCATTAGTACAAATTAAGTGTTTAACATTAACAGTTCCACCAAAGAACTCTACACAGTCGTCTTGATTATTATGAACCTGAACATAATCTACCTCTGTTCCATACCCAACTCCACCAAAAGTAATACCGTTTAATTCATTACCAGGAAAAATCTCATAACCAGCATATTCAACTCTTACAAAATTTAGTTTTCCAGAATTATCGTCTGGTGTGGCTCCGCCCATAAGAGCATCAGAACCCTCTACAACTCTTTCACAAGCAGCAGTTCCTCTTACATCATTTGAACATTTATTTATTGGGGCTTTACCTAAAATAACTATTCCACCCCACAAGCCTCTTTCAAGCTCACCAACCGTTCCTTCTATAGCAGTATTATGAGTGAATCTAATAGGTTTTGATCTAGTTCCATTTGCTATTAACTTTGAACCTCTATTAACAACTAGGTAATCATTGGACGTTTTACCCATGATAACAACACCAGCAGGTATTGTTAGAGTTCCAGATACGCCACCAACTTTGGTACCATCACCACCCATGTCTACACCAACATCTACTTTATTTAACATTCTATACATTACATCGTTAGTTAAAGTTAACTCGCCTGTTATTGGGCCTTCAATAGCACAAACAGTATTTCCAGCTACAGGAGATCCATTTGTAATAAATTCAGATTCAGGACAAGAACCGGTAAGAACGTTACTGCTTGAGCCGCCCGTTCCTCCCCCACCAGTTGGGTTATCAAGTGAACCTAACTCACCAGGTGAAGCAATTGAGGTGTCACCGCCACCACCACATGCGGTTAATACAAAGATTGTTGTTATAAATGAAATGTTTTTAAATGATTTAGTGAACATAAATTACTCTCCTCCAAGGAAATATGAATCTATTTAACTTGGCTTGCGAAAAGTTAGTGAGGAGAAATTGAAAATAAATGCTAAATTATTGTTTCGAAATGTATATGAATGTTACAGATTTGTTAAGTGCTTATTTGCCTAACGGGAGTGTAAACCAAAACTGAGAACCTTTGTTGGGGGCATTTTTAACACCCACATCACCGTTAAGACTATTTACTAGATTTTTAACAATAGCCAAGCCAAGCCCACTACCTTTTTTCTCGGAAGCTCTAGCCTCAGCTGTTCTAAAAAATCTATCAAAAATTAATAACTTATCTTCATCTGATATACCACGACCTGTATCAGAGACAGAAATGATTATATTTTCATCTTTAATTTTTGTTTGTGTATTGATAGTAATAGTTGAATTCTCTTCGCTATACTTAAATGCATTATCAATTAGATTTGTTAGTATTCTTTCAAGTGCTTTTTTATCAGCCAAAACATATTGAGGCTTGTTTGGACATATACACTTTATAGAAATGTTTTTCTTTTTACCAAGATGTTTGAGGGAATCAATAACTTCATCAATAGAATGCTTTATATCAATTTCTTCTATTATAAGTTTCAATTCTCCATGATCTATTCTTGAGAGATCTAGTAGGTCTGTTACCATTTCGGTTAATCTTTCGGAGTTATGCAAAATTGCTTTAGAAAAAACTTTCGCTTGCTTCTTATCATCTAGAGCTCCCTGCAATAAAGTTTCTGAATTTGCTCTAATAACGCTCACAGGAGTTCTTAATTCGTGCGATACATTTGAAATGAAGTCTCTTCTCATAGAGCTCAACTGTCTAAGTTGGGTTATGTCATGAATAACTAATATAAATTCTTTACTTGTTTTTGATTGATTCATTGAAGCTAGAATCCATTTAGTAGACTTATCTTTATTTTCAATCTCAAACTCTATATCAGCAGATTTAGTCCTTTTTGTTTTTTTATAGAGACTTTGTATTGATTTAACATCTAAATCTTTTATATCTAGATCTATAATATTTTTTCTATTCAATATTAGTAAAAACTGTTCGTTGCAATAGGTTATTTGGCCTGTCTTGTTTGCAACCATAATTCCCTCACCAAGATCATCGAGCACAGATCCAAACTCATCTCTTTGCTTAGCTAATAAATTAATTTGAGATTTTAAATCTTCTGATATTTGCGAAATACTTCTGGCTACATTACCAAATTCATCAACTCTATCTGTTGGCAATGCTTTAATAGAGCTTTTCTTAAGTGAGCCACCAGCGAGATTTGATGCAGCATTAGCAAGTTCTGCAATGCTTGTATATGTATAGTTAGCTGCAACACCACTAGCAATAGTTGCAACCAATAATGCAACCATGGCAACTAGTAATATGGATAAGTCTAAACTTTGAATAGCTTTATCTAGATAGGTGTAAGGAACTGCAATTCTTATAATATTGGGTGATACTTCATTCTTGTCTCTTATAGCAAAGTAAAGTTGTTGTTGTTGAACAGAGTTGCTATATCTTGATGACCAACCAAAGCCATTATTTATTGCCTCAATAAATTCTTCTCTATCATTGTGATTTTCTAAAGAAGCAAGCTCTGTTTGATCTATATATGAATCTCCAATAACAGTTCCATCATTTAATATTAAAGTCACCCTTGAATTTGATGCTTTACCCAGTCTATCGGCAATAGAATCTGCATTATTATTTACTTGTAATTCATCAACCTCATCAATATATTCTACAAGTAAGGATGCTTGTCTTTGAAGTTGCTCTACAATTTGTTGTTCAAAAGTTTTTGTGAGATCTCTCTCGGCAATAATGTAAGAAACAGTGATACTTATACTAAGAGAAATAAATACTAATAAAAAAATTCGGGATCTAATGCCCATATTTAATCAGGGGTTCTTGTGAACTTGTAACCAACTCCCCTTATAGTTTGAACATACTTACCCATACTGCCAAGCTTTTCTCTTAAACGCTTAATATGTGTATCTACTGTTCTTGTTGTAACTTCAGCACTATAACCCCAAACATCAGACAATAACTGATCTCTAGATTGAACTCTGCCTCTTCTATCAACAAGTTGACATAGTAATTTAAATTCAAGGGCAGTAAGAGTTATTTCATTATTATCTACAAAAACTTCATGGGACTCTGTGTCGATAGATAATTGTCCAAATTGTCTTTGAACCTCAACATTATCTGATTTTTTTTCTCCTCTTTTTAAGACTGCTTTCATCCTAAGAATGAGCTCTCTTACACTAAATGGTTTAGTAACATAATCATCAGCACCAAGCTCAAAACCGACAACCTTATCAACCTCGTCATCTTTAGCTGTTAAAATTATTATTGGAACGGAAGATTTCTCTTTATCCGATTTAATCTCCCTGCATAAATCCAAACCTGAACCATCGGGAAGCATTAAATCTAAAAGTATTAAAGAGAAGGAGTCTGATTCAATCTGAGATTTAGCTTCTAGCAATGATGATGCGCCAACAACATGATATCCCTCTCTAGAGATATTATATTCTAAGGTCTTTCTTATATCTGGCTCATCTTCAATAATTAATATTTTTTGTGACATAAGTAAATAAGATTAAACTATACCTAGATATTTATACTCTTTTTTTTTAAAAGATACAGTATTTTTATTATAAATTTAAAATTCTTGTTCAAACTGTTTTCTCAGGGCTGGTTTGTCAAATTTTCCTGATCCAACTTTAGGCAGATTACTATCTAAAAATTTTATATTTAAAGGTATTTTGAAGGAAGCTAATCTTGTCGCTAAAAATGACTGTAGTTCATCTGAGGTCAGACTCGAATCTTCTCTCAAAAATATTGCTGCACATAATACCTCGCCAAGTCTTTCATCTGATATACCAAATGCAACTGCTTCTAAGACATCTTTATGCTCATACATAGCTGCTTCAACTTCTGGGCAAGCAATATTCTCCCCTCCTCTAATGACAATATCTTTAACTCTATCAAGAATATATAAAAAAGGACCTTCGAATTTTCCTAAGTCTCCAGACTTAAACCAGCCATCGTCACTCATACATTCTTTTGTAGCTTCAGGATTTTTCCAGTAACAAATCATATTTCCTAAGGACTTAATTGCAATTTCACCAATCTCTCCTTCCCCAAGCTCGTTCCAGTTTTCATCTATGATTCTAATTTCAGTTAAAGGAGGGACAACTCTTCCTGTTGATTGAGGGTGATCAACATATTCATCTCCACTTCCAAGAGCTCCTAATGCATTTGTTTCTGAAAGACCATAACCAATACCAGGTCTTGCTTCGAATTCAGAGTCTAGTTGTTTAACATGCTCAGCCGGTCTTGGTGCCCCACCTGCTCCAAGTGTCTTTAAGGATGAAAGGTCATAATTTAACCTATCAGGGTGATTTAATAATTCCCATGTTTGTGTTGGTACGCCTGTGATATCAGATATTTTTTCTTGTTCTATTAATTGCAATGCTATGCCTGCATCCCATTTTTTCATCATAACAATTTTACGTCCAACCAAGATGGACATAAACATGCCTGCATGACTTCCTGTAACGTGAAAAAGTGGCACACAAAGTAAAATTGCTGAAGCCTCGTCGAGTAATGGAGGAGTATTTGGATTTTTTTGATTATCAACTTCTTTCATAATAGAAGAAAAACATGCCCAGCTAAATAGGGTTGCAATTACTGCTTTTTGAGAAGATAAAACTCCTTTAGGTTTGCCTGTTGAGCCAGATGTATAGTAAATAGTTGCTGGGTCATTTCTACCAATTTCAATATCAGGAAAGGAAATAGATTGTTCATTAATGAATTCTGAAAAAGACCTAAATAATGGGTCAGGAGTATAGGTCGTTACAATTTTTTTAACATCCTTGAGAGATTCTAAACCTTGCATTCTTTTTTGGTCTGCAAATAAAAGTTTTGCATCTGAATGTTCTAAACCATATATAACTTCAGAAGGCACCCACCATGAATTAAGAGGAACACAAACG
>ENA-UOXV01003538-UOXV01003538.1-marine-metagenome-genome-assembly--contig:-NODE-3538-length-18854-cov-6.202351_pt1 | contig 18854 bp, 22 predicted proteins | sample MGYA00238165_ERZ766961 | MGnify/ENA primary metagenome ERZ766961 (study PRJEB28924, sample SAMN03173240) | marine metagenome | biome: Marine; feature: Water; material: Subsurface seawater | place: North...
ACCGCCCTTTGGAACCAAGGTTGATGAAGTCTATGGTGAGCATGCGGGTAGTAAGAGTATTAAGAAATTTCTTAAAAACTACGATTATGCATTCTCGGGACATATTCATGAAACCAGTGGCATAACTCAGAAGGTTGGCAAGACGACTATCATGAATCCAGGCCCTAAAGGCTATATTCTCACACTCTAAACATTTTTAAATTGAACATCTTTCTTTTATCGTATGGAATTTAGTGAAGCAGTTAAACAAGTTGAAGGTACCGACCTCTTCAAAAATTGGAAGAAAGAACACGATAATTGGTATTTAGCTCATGGCTTTTTAATGCCGCAAGATAGTTTAGATTGGCAAGTTGGCTACAGTGATGGTCAGCAAGTAGTTACTTTTACGCTCAATCCTCTACAATTAGTTCCTGCACAAGAAGTAAATAAAATTCCTGGATCAACTATTCCGCAATTAAAGATTGAACATGTTACCTTATCATTTTCTAAAGCGCATGATGCATTTGAAAAAATCAAGAAAGAAAAATATCCTACTGAAGATTTATTTAAGAAAATATACTTGATTCAACAGATTGATGGAAAGGATATGTATAATATCACAGGCCTTACCCGTGGTTTTAAAACCTTAAATATTAAGATTGCAATGGATGGATCTATTATTTCAGAAGATCTCAATGCTCTTGTAGAACAACTGCAAGGCGAGAAATAAGTTATTCTTCTTTGAAAGGAATTAGACAAGTAAATACTGCAAGTAGTTTGATTGAAATTTCTGCTATATCTCCAAGAACTCTTCTGTTTGTGAGGTTTGCATCTAGAAAATGTCCTAAATGTGCGTATGTGAAGAAAATTCCAATTATGCCTACTACAACCAATAAGGGTATGTAATTTCTTTTCCAGTAGCTGTATATTTTTTGAATAGGATTGATTTTTTTGTAAAATGCAATAAGCAGTATTAGGATTGCAGCATAAAGAAAACTATGGATCATGGTTCTATCTATGGTGGATAAAAAGAAAAGACCAGGTAAGCCTCTTATAGCAGATAAAATAGATGATATGACACCAAATAATACAAGTAAAGTGCCGATGGTGATGAGTGATATTCCTTTTTTCTTATCGTTGTTTGTATAATATACATATCCAAAGAAGGCCAGAAGAGATCCAATGGTGATGCCTAAAGATATCATAGTTAGATCTTAGACTTTTACTTTATATTACTTCTTATTTACAAGATGTAATGCCATTAACTTATGTGTAAGCTTAGCTAGAGCATAACTTTCAGCATCATCTCCGCCACAGTATTCAACAATATCTGCCCCAATGACTTCTTTTTCTTTAAACACATGGTTTAAGCTGTGAATTAATCCATCCCAATTAAAACCACCGGGTTCGGGAGTTCCTGTTTTTCTAATAAATGATGGATCAAAGACATCTACGTCAATGGAAATGAATACTTTTTTCTTTAATTGTGATAAGATCTTATCTAAATCTTCTAGTGAATGAAAGTCATAACATCTGAGTACGTGAACGTTCTTTGGTTGTAATTCAACTTCATCTTTATCTTGTGATCTAACACCAATGATTCCAATACTGTGGTCTTTACTTAGTCGTTTAGACACGCAAGCATGGTTAAGTTGTGAATTATTCCATGAATCTCTAAGGTCTGAGTGTGCATCAAAAATAACTACATCAAAGTCATCTTCAATTGCTTGTACTGTCCCAATCGTTGTTGCATGATCTCCGCCAAGTGTGATGGTAAATCCATTTTTTGGATAGGCAGCTTTTGTTGATGCAATCATTTCTTCAGGAGTCTTACCAGGAGTTGTTTCAATGAGATCGATGTGCTTTAGAAATGGTTCTTGTATGAATTGTTCGTCATAATATTCCAGATGCTCAGATGCTTTTATGATTGCCTCAGGTCCTTTTGAGGCACCTTCTCCAAATGTGGTATCTTTTTCGTACGGAACAGTTAAAATGTGAAAATAAGCATCTTTGGTGTACTCTTCAGGCAGATTCATGAACTTCATTCTACAATCTCCGTTTCAATAACTTCCAAGTCGCAAAAATCAGTTGAGAAGTTATATGCACCCGCATTAATGAATGTAATAGTATCGCCTATTTTTGGATCCTTTAGATACACTCTATATCTGAAGAGGTCTAAACTACAAGGGGTAATCCCTTTTACGATGTAGGGTTCACCTTCTGCTTTTTCAACTTCTTCTTCAATAAGTAGTTTAACAGGAACAATGAGCGCATCCATGTCGCTGTTATATACAGATGCATCAATAATGATTGTATTCTCATGTATTCCTTTTACTTTTGTGTAAAGTTTTCCTGCTGGAGCTGCAATTGCACGTCCTGGTTCAATAATGAGTTTGATATTCTTTTCATTAAGGTGTGATTTAAGTTCTGAAATTGTTTTGAATACATTCTCAATAACATTCTTGTTTGTATTTGCATATGCACTAGGAATTCCACCACCAATGTTTATTGTATTGATTAACGACCATACATCTTCATCAATCATGTGTTCAAATTCATAAGCAAGTCTCCACTCACTCATATTTTGTGTTTTTCTGTGAACGTGAAGACCAAGTTGATCAATATTTTTCATAAGTGATTCATTTTGACTAATTGTTCTAATTCTTTCATTAATTATTTTTGATGTGATACCAAATACAAAGTATCTTTCTGTTTTGATAGACATTTCACGAAGTTTTGCCCGAAGAAGAAGATTTACTTTTTCTCCCAAGGTTGGAATTACTTCAAGAAGTGTATCAAGATCAGGTTCATTATCTACAACAAATGATCTAACCCCTTTATTGAAAAGGTCTTGTACTTCTTCTTTGTTCCAAGCTTGTGCAAAGAACCACACTCTTGAGAGATCTTTTACATTCTTTAATTCATTTTTGAGATGAATGGAAAACATCGTGTCTGTATATTCTTCAAGAATTGGCGTAACTAAAGGATTTGTTTTAGAGCTGTAGGTAACTACATCAGCAATTTCTTTAATTTTCTTGTATTGATCTAAGATGATGCTTTTTGAAAGTGTGAATTTAGGCATCTAGAAGACCTTCCTTATTGAGAATGTCAAGAGACCTACACATAGCAAGCGGGAATGTAATCGTTACATCACCAAGAACCATAGCAATATCGCTCTCATCTTTTACTTTCCCCCATGATTTTGCTTCTTGGGTTGTAGCACCACTCATACTTCCTGATGTTTTCTGAGCAGTTGTCATATAGACTGCATATTCAGCTCCACCGTTCAGAAGCGTTGCAAGAATTGCGTGATGCTTTGAAATAGATCCCCCAAGTGAGATAACTCCTTTCTTTTCATCTTGTGAAGTACTGAGTAGAATGTTACCAAAGTCTTTTACTACATCTACAATAAAGTCAGGATGTTTTTGTTGAAATAGATAAAGGTGAAAACCAAATGCACCATCTGTGATTGCTGGACAAAAAATAGGAACGTCATTTTTCGCTGCTTGATAGAGAATGGAGTTCTCATCATCAAGTTTAAGACCAATTTCTCTCATTAAGTCAGAAACAGCCCATCTTTTTTGCTTTTCATAGAATTCTTTGAGCATAGGCATCATAATATCTTCAAAAAGCATGTAACTTTCATTATTTACCATTAAATTACCAACACGATTGATACCTTGTTCATGTAGTTCAACATCATCAGCATTAAAGGATCCAACACTAAATCTTTCACCTTTTGCTTTCATGATATCTTCTTCAATACCGCCAACTGTAGTAACGATGATGTCTGGTACTTTGAGTTTGATTAATTGTGCAAAAAATCCCCGTAATCCTGAGGTTACCATGTTTGATGTAAATGAGAGGAAAATTTTTGCTGAATTCTTCTTCATCTTAACTATCGCATCGCTTGCTCTTCGAAGCTCAACACTTTGAAAGCCAACATTGCCCATTTGTTCAACTAGATCTGTTACCGTAATCTGCTCGTTCCATTTAAAATCTTTAACGTATTCCATAAAAAATTACCTCTAAGAAAAGTACTGTAGCTATGTTTATCTTCCACTGCGACTAACGGTGTTGAATAACGTTGCTAACATGTTACTCTATGATGGGGGGACGTATAAAAAGCTTTGGGGTTGTATTCTCTATATCAATAATATTCATAAGGCATATTTTATTTCTTAGCTGCATGAATCCTCAAATTATGGTTAATGGATTGCCTGGAAATATGGCAAAAGGAGTAGTTAAGGCAATTGATGCATCTGAAGATTTAGATGTATTTACAGCAGCACTTTGTGCTCAACATAGGGATAATTTTGTTTTTGATCGAGGTGACGGAAAGGATGCAATAGATGTACGTCCATTTAATCGTGAGGTTAGTTTTTTTGAGGGAAAACCTAATGTTGCCGTAGATTATACTTCTCCTGATACTATTTACTATGTGGTTGAACATTATTGTGAACATAATGTACCATTTGTTATGGGGACAACTGGCGGGGATAGAGCTGCACTTGAAAAACTAGTAAGAGATTCTAATACTGTTGCGGTAATTGCTCCGAATATGGCAGCACCTATTGTAGGTATTCAACATGTGATGGAACGATTCGCTGACTTGTATGAAGGAATATTGGAAGATTGTAAACTAGAAATCACTGAGAGTCACCAAAAAGGAAAGAAAGATACGAGTGGTACTGCTAAAGCTATGATAAGTCATTTTAATAAACTTGGAATTAATTTTTCTAGGGACGATATAAGATCTATCAGGGATGAAGAAACACAATTAGCAATGGGCATTCCTGAAGAACACTTGGCAGGTCATGGTTGGCACACCTATAGACTTACTGCCCCTACTAATGATCGAGGATTAGTCGCTCTTGAACTTGCACTTGGCAATTTTCTTAATCCCTTGGATGAGTATGAAGAAACTTTTTATGATATGAATCCTGCTGCTTCTGTAGAGACTGATAATGAATTGTACTCTGTTTCCTTAACTGAATCGAATACACTAACTTGTTTATCTCTTACCCACAACGTTAACGGACGTGACGTATACTTTGATGGAACCCTAGGTGCAGTCAGATTCCTTCTACCAAAAATTGAAGCTGGTGAAAAGGGAAAATGTTACAGTATGATTGACGTACTCAAAGGGAATTAATTTTACTTTCTTTTATACCCTTCAGTCTCTATGTTCCAAAATATTCACCTTTATATAATGATTCCTTTGGTATAATTATACATGGGAATTAGCTTTAACACAATAAAAAAGAACTCTACACTCACTAGCTATCTCGACGACAACGACGAAGAAGAATAAGATAAAACTGGTTTTATTGCTTCGTATACTTTATCGTGAACATCTTCAATACTTGTTGTTGCATCAATGATTTTAATTCTACTGTACACTTCAGCTTCTTTGAGATATCCTTCTCTTACTTTCGTATGGAAGCTCTCATCCATGTCTTGGAATCTATCGCCATGATCGCCATCACGTTCATGCATTCTGGAAAGTGTTACATCGACTGGGATGTCAAGAAGAACGGTCATATCAATGTGTAATTCATCCAAAATTGCTTCATTGATATTTCGAATAAGTGGAATAAGTGTTTTCTTTTGTGCATGTCCTTGATACACAGTAGTTGAATCAACCGATCTGTTTAGAATAATTATTTTTCCTTTTTCTTTTTCTGGCTTAACGAGCTTATCATATACTTCAGCTCTACTTGCAAAGAACAATGACATTTGCGTTAAAGGAATTATATCATGATCTTTAATGTGATCAGCAACATTTTGAAATGGCTTAAGATGTTCTTTATCTATAGTATTTTTTACTAGAATACGGCACATATCTCCAACAGGAGTTGATCCTGGTTCTGAAACTTTAATGTCTGAAACATTATATCCTTCACTTCTCAATCTTTCTGCTAGGAGAGCAACTTGTGTATCTTTGCCAACACATTCTCCACCTTCAAACGTTATAACAACCATATATTCATACTTGAAGAAGCCCTATTAAAATATTTCTAATTATCACTACTTCTTTGCAGCTTTCCACATAAAGTCAAAATACGACTTGAATGCTTTAGCGGCAGTTTTATTCTCGATGATGATTGCTTCAGGATCATCTGTCCAGATTACAAGGGCTACCTTATCTCCATAGATATTAACGGCAATGTTACTTTTAGTTACATCATCAACAAAGCGATGTACTGTTCCTGCATGCTTTGATACAAACCTACTTCGCGTCACCATTCTAGTTTTTGTTTTATTGAGATTTTGATCTCTAATGAATTGTTCAGAAAAAATGGGCATTTTTTTCCCAAAGTTTCCATCATCTCCCCAAACATCAACGTCTGCATGTGATCTGTGGATGTCTTTGAATACTGCCTTAACTCCTCGTTTACCTTTAAATAATCGAACTTGTCCTTCAGTCTTACTTGCCCTATGTCTTGCTTTAAGTTCAGGAAGCATTTCAGTAACAAGTTCTTGTTGCTCTTTCATATATTCCTGTAACCTTGCTGGACCTGTTGCTTGGAAGATTTTCACTTTTCCTTCCAGTGCATAACCAATTAATCCCTTATGTACAAGTCCATTAATAGCTCCATAAGAACTACTTCTTTGAATCTCGGTACCTTTCGCAACTTTACCTGCTTTAGACGTTCCATGATCAACTAAGTAGACGTATACTTTAGCTTCATTTCTCGTAAGTCCAATAGCTTCAAGTCTTGTTTGCATGTCCATGTCTTTGTTAATTTACATGAGTATATAAGTGTTGCCTGAATTTGGACAACGGCGTTTATTATAGTCTGCTATTTATCTTAACACTATGAAACACGCAACTTTAGAGCGACACCTCATGCACCTGAGGGATCCAGCGACGAGGCCACCTGAGTTTCGAAGAAATCTTCGATCCATAGGGGAAATCTTAGGTTACGAAATCGCTCGGGGCATGCCAACAGTAAGACGTAACATAACTGTTGCTTTAGGAGGTCCACAATTTATGGATGTACTCGAGCAAGAGCCTGCACTCATCTATGTTGAGAGAGCTGGCAGAGAACTTTATTTTGGCCTTCAAGAAGCATTCCAAAGTGCAGAATCGGGAGTAATCGGAGCTTCAAGAGACGAAGAAACACTAAAGAGTACCATTGGATACGCAGCCTTACCAAGAATTGAAGGCAAGGAAGTAATTGTTGCTGACACCATGATAGCAACTGGTGGCTCAATGATGCAGGCACTCGATCTTGTAAAGGAACACGACCCAAAAAAGATACATGTGGTAGGAGCAATCGCGAGTAGACATGCAATGAGAGTACTCTACGATTACGACAGGGATGTACAAATCCATGTGGCAGCAATTGATCCAGAACTAGATAGGAACGGATTCATAAGGCCGGGTCTTGGAGATGCTGGAGACCGCTGCTACGGAATTAAACAATAGGAAAGAAAAGATGAAACGATATGTATTAACGGGAGCTCCGAGTTGTGGAAAAACTTCTTTGTTGTTAGAATTAGAATCAAGAGGAATACCTGTGATTCGAGAAGCTGCAGAAGATGTTGCAAGGCTTGAGATGTCTAAAGGAGTAGAAAATCCTTTTGCTGAAAGTAATTTTCAGGATAAAGTCTTGAAAATACAAATGTTTAGAGAACATTACGCGCCAAATGTAACTACAATAATTGACAGAGGAGTAGTAGATGGTCTTGCTTACGCAGACAAATTTCATCCAGCGAGATGGTGGATTGAACATGCTACAAAAGAAAGACGGTATGATGGAGTTTTCTTCTTAGAGCCACTTGAAAAAATGGAGCAAACAGCAATACGAAGAGAAACAGTGGAAGAATCTCTAGTACTTTCTGAAAAATTGTATGCTGCCTACATTGACACTGGATATGAACCGATAAGAATCCCAGTGATGTCGATTGAAGCTAGAGCACAGATGATCTTGGAGTGTATAGTGTGATGAAAGAAATTGAACAAAAATTTATCGTAAGGCTTCCTGTTGGAGAAATTAAATCACAGATAGATGATGCAGTAAGAGGATCAACCTTTACGCAAGATGAATGGTACTCGACTGATCGAATATTTGATTATTATGACACACCACAACTTGACCTCCTCAGAACAGGACAAACACTAAGAGAAGTTAGTGGATTTGAAAAAGGTGTGAGGTATGATCTAAAGTCAGGACCAATTGTTGATAGAAATGAATCATCTGTGTGGGCGAATGGAAAAGACATTGCACCGATGCTACACGTGCTGGGAGCAAAAGTTGCATTAAAGGGTGTACCTATGCATTATGACAAGTGCATCATTCATAAGGATGAAACTGTAATTGAATGCGGCATTGATACGACGCCATACTATACTGAAATAGAGTTTGAACTTGAACATGGAAGAAGAGAAGTACTTGACGAATTTTGTGAGAGTTTTCATGAAAATGGAAATTTTGAACCAGCTGATGTTCAAAAATATCTTCGAACATGGGTAATGTCCCATCCTCAACTGAATGTATTACAACATCAACAGCAGGATTGTAGATGGCACACAGATACAGTACTTGAGCACACTCTTCAAACAGTTCAGGAATTACAGGCGGTGCTAAAAGAATTCCCCTCAAATCGCAGCTATGGGCTATTTCTTACAACCGTGTTTCATGATGTTGGAAAGATTAATCCAGAGATAGTTAATGGCGATATAAAATTTCCAGGTCATGAAGAAATTGGAGCATCAATTGCTGATCTAAGTGAGCATGGCTTGGGAGAGTTCGAAGAATGCAGCATAAGGAAACTTATTGAAGATCATGGACATTTAGGCAGGTGTATTTTAGAAGGGCCTGTGGACTGGGTACAAAATATACCAGATCAAGCAAGAATAAGTTTAGCGGATCTGCGTGCAAGCAATCTTCAAAGAGATTACGCTGAAGAATTCAGAGAAAGAGAATCAAGACTTATTCAATTAATAACGGAGGGGAAAAATGAGCATAGATAAACATACATATGAGCGACCTGAATTTATAGATGTGCCATCACATATCTTGAAGTCATTAGTTTCAAAAGAAAGAGATGAACAATTAGAAATTTTAGCAGGACAAGGAGTGCATTGTAACGGCCATAGGATGGAACTTGGGAGTTATAGGGGCGTAGATGACTGCGGCATTTATGAGGTAAATGTATCAGTCCAATCGGGAGGGAAATTATCGTTTCAGGGGGATTACATTAGTAGGTAGAAATACCTTTGATAAGTTCAACAAACTTAATTAGAAAAAAATGGTCCTGCGAGAACCTTAATCATAATCTCGCCAAGAGTGATTACACTTTGTGCATCTGAGAAACTTTGTAGGTGGTTCATCAGCTGATCTTGTTTGACGAACAAAATAATATGCTTCTTCATTTTCACATTTAGGACAGTGATCTTTACTAATTGGAAGAGTTTCTTCTCTTTTTTCGATAATTTCTATCTCTTTTTCCTCTTTTGTATTCTTTTCAGAAATTTTAGAGCTAACATTTTTAGCACTATGGCCGCATGAACATTCAGTAACGACAATACCATCTATTTTTTTTGGCATAATTAAACTACCACATTGTGGACAAAACATAATTTTAACCTCCGATAAAGATGCTGATAAATTGAACAAACCAGATCTTAATCCATCCAAGGTAAGGGACCCTAAATAAAGCTTTTCCTATAACATTATCTGGGTTTACTGTGCCATCCTCTCTACTATTGTGATCACCCTTAGTAATGTAACCGTCATCAGTAACTTCTACAATACGGTGAATGATTGGATCTGAACGGGTACCCCAGAATACAAGAACATCTCCAACTTCTGCATTCTCTTTTGTATGGAGAATAATTAGGTCGCCTTTGTTAAACCCATTGCTCATTTTAAATTCATCAAACATTTCTTGAGATATGCTGTTTTTTTCATACCACGGTCCACAAATCTCCCAGTAACCATCAAAATTAACATGTTTATCTTCACTAAACTTTTGATCACATAAGAAGTATTGACCACTCCATTGCTTTGGTCCTGTTATGGGATTACCAAAGTATCTGTATTCTTTGGTGATATCATGTTCCATACTACCTGAAACTACGGCAACTATTGGATGTGATGTCCCTAGAGCAAAGCTCATACCTGGGAAAACAAGAAATTTTATGATTACAAAGGCTAAAATAACATTAACAATCCAGGAAGCAGCACTATCATCGTGCCAAATGAAGTTCCATATCTGTTTAATGTCGATTTTCATGAGAATATAATAATAATAAAAAGAATAAAAATGTTACTATTTACCGTCGTCTACGAGTTGCTTTTTTTCGAGTTGCTTTTTTCTTAGTAGCTTTCTTTTTGGTTGCTTTTTTCTTTGCTGCTTTTTTAGCGGTTTTCTTTTTCGCTACTTTTTTCTTTGCAGTTTTCTTTTTCGCTACCTTTTTCTTTGCTACTTTTTTTTTAGCGGTTTTTTTCTTAGTTGCTTTTTTAGCAACCTTTTTCTTAGTTGCTTTTTTTACAACTCTTCTAGCAGCCTTCTTCTTAGTTGCCTTCTTAGCTGTTTTTTTAACTACCTTTCGTTTTGCTACTTTCTTTTTAGCAGTTTTACGAACGGCACTTTTTTTAATTAAATTTTTAGCAGTTTTTTTAGCCATGATCAGTACCTCCTCTTTTGCAATGACAAAGCTTTAAATAAAAAATCGGTTTTATAGTATTTAAATGTTGCTATTATGATGATAAAACCAAATAATTATTTTGAAGGAATGCTTCAATTGCGTGACTGCAGTGATGAAGTGTATGAATACGTGAAGGAACGTATGAGAGAAGACAAAGTTACCATTGCAGAATCTAAAGAATTTTCTAATGGTGTAGATCATAAAATAAGTAGTAACCCTTTTTTGATAAAAATTTCAACAGAACTGCCTAGACTTTTCAGTGGAGAAGTGAAAATAACACGTAAGTTATACTCGAGAGATCACTTAACACAAAAAGAAATTTATCGTATCACTTTGCTCTTTAAACAGTACCCATTTAAGATGAATGACATCATTGATCACAGGGGTGATATGGTAAAAGTAGTAACTATAAGTAGATCTAAGGTAACAGTAAAAGATATCAAAACGGGGAAGAAAAGTTTTCTTACGTTATGATGGCTTCTTTTTTTTCTATTCCCTTATTAGATGACTATGTTCATACTCTTGCAGTTAAATATACTGTTGCACATAATGAACAAGGGTTGAGTCAAGTTGGTTTTTCTCAAACAGTTAGATCGCAGGAAAATTTTCTAAGTGGCGCAGTAAGAGAACTTTTACATTTTTATAAAACGGGTGAAATGAATCCTAAACAAAACTCAGATGGTAAAACTATTGCTGAAGTTGCAGGTTACATAGGGCCTGGAAGGAATCGACATACTCCAACGTATGTTGGTTATCACATAATTACTGACTTACAATCACTCTCTCTTGATGAACAAATTAGTGATGAGGAGAGCATTCATGTTAGAGCTTGACGGTTCACATGAAGAAGGCGGCGGACAAATTGTTCGAACAGCTCTTGCACTTTCATGTCTTACTAACAAACCATTTAGAGTAATTAATATTCGAAAAGGTAGAGAAAAACCCGGATTAAAACAACAACATCTTACTGCAATAAAATTTCTACAACAAATAACCAATGCATATGTGAGTGATGTGGAGTTAGGTAGTGAAGAATTTACGTTTTATCCAAGAACATATAAGCTAAAATCATCATATGATATTGACATTACCACTGCAGGATCCATTACACTTCTTCTGCAATCAATACTTCCATTCCTAGGTATGCAACAAAAGAAAATAATTTTACGCATTAAAGGAGGAACTGATGTTGCATGGAGTATGCAAATTGCTTATTTCACTAATATATTCCTTCCTGCAATAAGGCGCGCGGTAAATTGCGAGTGCAATGTTCTCAAACGAGGGTACTATCCTAAAGGTCAGGGTGAAATAGAACTAACTATTCTTCCAACGGACGCTATGCCTATTGTAATTCATGAACGCGGAGAGTTGCAATACATTAAAGGAATTTCACATGCATCTCAAGATTTGCAGTCAGCAAGCGTTGCTGAGCGTCAGGTAGAACCTGCTGCATTTTTACTTAAGGGAAAAGCACCTGTGAGTATGGATTCATCATATCATGAAACTGCTAGTACTGGTTCTGGACTTCTCTTGTATGCGCAGTATGAACATTCTAGGATGGGCGTTAGTATACTTGGCGAAAGGAGCGTAAAAGCACAGAATATTGGTACTCAGCTTGCAAATTCATTAATGGACCTTATGTCTAAACGAGGCGCTATTGACGAGCATCTAGGTGATAATCTCATACCTTTTTTAGCAATTTCTGGAGGAAGTATTATTCCCACTACAATTACTGCTCATACGCGTGCAAATATGTATGTGTGCGAAAAATTTCTTCCGATTAAATTTGTTATAGAAAATAATACAATTACAGTTGAGCAAGTTGCATCTCAGTCTTAAGTTCCATGATGCCGTAGTGAAGTCTTCTTTTATTTTGTTCATCAACAAGATTTGATGATAGGTGTTCAGCTTCTTGTATCTTTGAATCTGCTTCACTGAATCTTCCTTGCGTAATGAGTTCTCTTGTGGATTGTATTGCTGCATGTACTTTATCAATTTCTGTTCTATGTGATTGTTCTTGTAGCATTGCAGTTGGGTGGCCAGTCAGATCTTGTTTAATGAGATCACGTGTGAGTGGATTGATTTGGTCATATGATGCGTATTTATCTTCCTCAGTGTGTAGGAATGAATTTTTATCTTCAATTTCATGAAGCTTGGTGCTGAGTTGTGATTCGAAGTCTTTAAGGTATTCGCGTTTAGCAATAAATGCACTTTCTGCACTCTTTCGTTCTTCTTTTTCTCTACTTATTAGTGCTACCCAGTTATCATATACTGATTTGAGGTGAGAAATATCTGCTTTGAGTTCTTTTGCTCTAATAACTTTACTTTCTCTTTTTTCTACTTCATTAATTTGAATGTGTAGTTCTTTTTCTCTGATGGTGAGTTCACTATCTTTTTCTTCAAGTATACTTGCATGCTCTGCAATTTCTACTTTAGTGTTGTATAAGTTCTTAACAGCTTTGATTACGTTGTCTTCTTGATGTAAGAGACTTCTTTTATCTTCTTCAACTGTATCTGCAATCTTAACTAAGATGTCCTCTTTGGCTTTAACTAACGCCATATCACTAAGAATTTGTGATGAATGTTGATCAAATGTTTCTCTAATTCCTAGTAGGTCTTCAGTTGCAATTCCTAATTTTTCACTTCTCTCATCCCATGCAAAGGCATTTTTTTGCAATTCTCTTTGTAATCGAGGGATGTTTGGCATTCTTGATCTTGCTTCTTTTATTTCACTCAGAGCTTTTTTAACATCTTCTTGGCGTTTGAGAACGTTTCTTCTAGCACTGTCCACTTGAGATTCTTTTGTGATGAGAGCTTTTTCACGTCTTGCAAATTCTTTGATTTGTTTTTCGCCCATTCTAGCTAGGAATGTTTGTTTTTTCTCAGCTTCTAGGTGTAATTTTAAAATTTCATTTTTTAGAGTAGCAAATTCTTTCTTTGCTTGAGTGAATTCTTTATCTAATTGAAGTCTATTTTTCTTAAGTGATTCTAATTGTTCAACACGCCTCATGACTGTATCTTGCATCTTAGCATGTTGAGCTTGGATTGATTTTGATTTTCTAGACCATTTATTCTCTTCTTGAGAAAGTATTTTTTCTCTTTTCTCAAGTTGTTTTTGACGTAAATGAACTGCTTTATTTTCTATTTGAACAATGCCTTCTTGATCCTTTAATTTTATTCTTTTAGCACTGATTTGTTCTTTTTGTAGTCGTAGTTTATTTTCAAGTTCTTTTGCTTTGCCAAGTCGTGAATCAACTTCTTCGAGTTCTTTAAATTCTCTTGCAAGCTCTCTTCGTTCTTGTTGAATGACTTCTAGTAAGCGTTTATGTTCTTCTTGTCTATCAATCCAATCTTTTTCTTCAAGAAGTACTCTTTTTTCTCGTAATTCGAGGTGTTCTTGTTCTTTGAGAATTTCTTTTTGATCTTTATTGATTCTTGTTCTAGCGAGTGTAATTTGTTCTTTAGCTTCTTCTAGAGCGTGTGTTTCTTCTTTTATGCTCTCTTCAAGTGCTTCTAATTGTAGTTTTTTCTTTTCAACATGTGAAAATTCTTTTTGATACGTTAAAAGTTTAGTTTCATCTTGTCTTAGTTCTTGAATTGCGGTTGCATATGAACTTTCTCTCTTTTCAAGTACTTCTTGACGTTTTGCAATTCGAATCTCTCGTAAATTAAGCGTTTTTCTTTCAGTATTGATTGAATTTTTAAGAATGTGAATCTCTTTTTCTAACTTCTTAAGATCTTGTTCTTTTATTCTAAGTATGTCTTTTGCAATTTTATTTTGATCAATTGCTTTTTCTGCTCTTTTAGCAAGCAATATTTCTTTTTTGAATGTTTTTTGATTTTGACGTAGTTCAGCTTGTGCAAGGACAAGACATTTTCTTTTCTTAAGTTCTTGATGTAGTTTTTCTTCTCTATTATCCAGGAGTCTTCTCTCTTTTGCAATGATGAGTTCTTCGTTTTCTAATTCATGTACGATTTCTTTAACTTTACTTTCTCTTTCCCTTACTTCATCGCTTAATCTTTTTGCAGTTTCTTTAAGGATACTTTCTTTCTTAGAAATGTTTTTGTGAAGATTGGATGACTTTGTTTTAAGGGCATCTTCTCTTGCTTTGATATTTGATTTTGCCTTTGTGATAGCACGTTCTCTTCTTTGGAATTGTCTTTCCTTTTTCTCAACAGATTTAATACCTGCTTTTGCTTTTCTAATTATGTTTGATGCTTCAATTTTTCTTTGAGCAAGTGATTTTTCTTCTTCTTTTATTTGTTTTTGTCTGTCTTCAAGAACACCTAGTGATCGTATTTGTTTTTTGAGTTCCTTGTGTTCAAGTTGAAGCAATACAATGGTTTTTTCAGCTTCTTTTGCTTCAAGAACTGCTGCTTTTTCTTTGTTAATTGCTCTTTGTGATGCAATGTAACTTGCTTTTTCTTTTTTCAGAGCAATTACTTGCAGTTGTAGTAGTGCTTCAGTTGAAGTTATTTTCTTAGCTCTTTTTTGTAATTCTTTGCGAAGTTCTAAAATTGGTTTTTCGTGAACTCGCTTTTTCCTGATGAGTTGTAGTTCAATTGTTTTAAGTCTGTGTTCAACACCTTTTAGCTCAATTGCTTTTTTTCTAATCCCTTCTTCATGTTTTGCAAGGAATGATTCTCTTTTAAGAACTGATTTTTTTGTTTTATTGAATGATGATTTTTCGTGAGAGAATGCCTTTTGAGCTTTTACTAATTTCTCAGTATTTTCTTTAACGAATACAAGCTTTTTTTCAAGTGTCGTTTCTTTGGATTTTATTTTTGCTTCAATTGCAGTTGCTTCTTTAATTGCTTTTTCAGCTTCTGCTTGATGTGCTTTCTGATATTCAAGGGTTTTAGTTTTCTTTTCAATGGATTTTTCTACTTCACCAATCTCATCGAGTAGTTTACCTATTCGAACTTTTTCATTCTTAATTACTTCTTGATCTTTTGTTAATGATTCTTGATCTCTGAGAATTTTTGATTCTCTTTTTGTAATTGATTTAAGTGTACTTTTTTGTTCATCAACTTCTTTTTTGATGTCTTGTTTCTTAATTGCAAGATTATTTACTTCATTTTTCAAATTGGTAATGTCTTTTTGGAGTTTTTCCTTTTCCTTGAGGCTATTACTAATTCCTTTTTTACCTTTGAGCTTGCTTATTTCATCAGTAAGAGCTTTAACTTTAGTTCTCTGAGTTTGAATTTCATTCCTTTCAGCTTTTATTGATTCACGTTCTAGTTTTGTATTTTCTTCAAGTTTGGCTAATTTGCTTTCTCGTGATGAGAGTGTCTTGAGAAGATGTTTATTTTCTTTGATCTCTTTACTGATGTTCTTTCTTTTAACTTCAAGTGAATTGATGCCTTCTTTAAGGTTTGATAGTTCATTTTCTAATTTTTCTTGCTCTTTGAACTTGGATTTTACTTGCTTGCTTTCTTTTAGTTTGTGGAGTTTATCAAATAATGATCTTACTTTTTCTTTTTGTATTTTCAGATCTGCTTTTTCGGCATCTAATGCTTCTTTTTCTTTTTTAATCTCTTCTTCTTTACTGAGTAGTTTTTCAGCTTGTTTAGCAGGTGATTGTGTGAAAAATCCTAAGTTCTTTTTCTTTTTAGTAAGTTCTGTGATCTCTGCATTAAGTTTTTCAGTTTTAGATTTAGCATTAAGGTATGTCTTATTTTTTTCATCAAGTTCCTTAGCTTTTTTCTTTAATTCTGTAGATTTACTGATTGCTATTTTTTTGATCTCTTCTAGATCGGTAACTGCTTTTTGAAATTCTTGTTCTCTTCTCTCAAGTGCTCGCTGTTTTTTATTGATGTTATGTGCATCTTTGATGTCTTGCTCTAGCGCTTTCTTTTTATCTTCGAGATCTTTGTATGAATTAAATAGTGAATCATGTTCTATTCTTAGCGTGTTAAGTTCTTTTTCTTTTTGCTCTAGAATCTCTTCACGTTCTGTAAGTTCTTGACTAAATGTTTCTTTAGAATTGAGGATGCTTTGAAGCTTGTTAACTTTGGATTCTCTTTTTGTAAGAGTGTTCTCTCTATTATCAAGTTTGTTCTTCTTCTTTAGAAGTTCCGCTGATAACTTATCGAGCTCGCGCAGTTTTGCACGTGCTTCATTTCCCCCCATGATATAATCCTTGGTTTTCTACTATATATATCTTTCGTTATTGTCGTCGATTAGATTTGGATTTGTTTCCTATATTTTCTTTAATTTTAATGACAACTTTTATAAATCGCCCTCGTTTACGTTCATACATGACAACTGATTATATTGTAGAACAAAAACTCGTTAATGATCCTTCTGGTGTTAGCTTTCCATGCCCTGCATGTGGTGAGAGCAAAATTGATAGAAGTTTACATGAGAGAAAATTGTGTGCTAAGTACACATGTAGTGCTTGTGGATTCGAGGGACCTAATTAACATGGGTAGCGTAATCCTAACTCTAAAACTTATGCCTGAATCACCTGAAACAGACTTACCTGCTCTTACTGTTGACGCAACTAAACTTATTGAAGAATTTGGTGCTGAAGTTGGTAAGGTTGAAGAAGTACCTGTGGCTTTTGGTCTTAAGGCTCTAATGCTTACTATTATCTATAATGAAGATATGGGCTCAACTGATTCTGTTGAAGAAAAAATATCTGCTCTTGAAAATGTTAACAGTGTTGATGTTACATCTGTAACTCGCGCAATGGGTTAGATATTTCTTATTTTTTTAACTTTACTTTCTTAATTATTTTGTGGTCATTTTTGATGTGCTACGTATTTCTAGTTCCTGGGAATAAATATAAGCAAAATAGGATTCTCGATGTTTGTGAAGCAAATAATTGTAACTGGTTTTCAGCCATTCGGTTCTTATGAATTTAATCCTGTAAAGGAGAGTACAGGGCATTTTCCTGGGAAGAAAATGGGTGAGTATGGTATTGTTGGAATGGTTCTCCCTTGCACTTATGTTGGTGCTTTTCAATTGCTGGAAAAAGCAATTTCTGAAATCAATCCTGCTGCGATAGTTAGCACTGGTTTATCATCAAGTGTTAGGGGAATACGCTTTGAAACAACTGGGAGGAATCTGGTGGGAAGTAAATATCCTGATGCTGATGGGCATCAACCAAATTATATGCCTCTAGTGGAGGGAGGGGAAGAATTTGTTAGTGCTAATTCAAATAATCTTGCTCTTGCAAATCTATTGGATGCGGATGGAATACCTGTTGAGATGTCTGCAAATACTGATAGTTTTATTTGTGATTCTTTGCTTTATCTCACCTCTCGTCATATTAAGATGACTTCTTTGGCCACTGGGAATGTATTTATTCATACTCCTTGGACTGATAACTATAGGTCTAGGGTAGAATTAACACCTGAAAAAATCACTATTTCTCGAAAAATGTTGCATCGTTCTATAGGGTTAATTGTGAGAAATGTGTGTGATAATTAAGAAAAAAAGTTAATAAAAAAAATGGTTAAAAATTGAGTGATCTGGTTTTTAATCTCATGAATAATTTACCGTCTCTGCCTTCAATTTGCTTCCACTGCATTTTACCGTTTTGTACCTTCATGTAATTTAGTTTCATATTATATTCCCCCTTAGATGCTATCGCGCACCTTCTTGCGTATTTTGATTTTAATTGCTTGATCAAGTGTTAGTGTGATCTTTCTTGATTTCTTCTTCAGATCTGCAACCCATCCAACTTCTGTGTGAATGAGTCCAAGTTCATGAAAGAAGACCAGGAATGTACGGATTCTTCGCTCTGATAGAGCTGATAGTTTGAATGATTTACATTCTTTAACATAGTCCAAATATATTTGTGGACCGAGTGAATTTGCTTTACTTTTTAAGAGTGCTAAATAAAGAACTTTTTGGTGCTTGGTAAGTCCCATTAATCGTTTTACGAGTGTGTCTTGTTCTAGATATCTGTCTGCTTTATCTACGGTATCTAGTGAAATGGTTGTTTTTCCTTGTGCTAGGGCAATTTTTGCACATGCATCCATGAGTTCGAGAGCTTTTCTTGCATCTCCTCCTCGTTCTGATTCAATATCTGCAATTCGCGCTAGTACTACTTTTGAAATACTTTTTGGTAGGAATGCATCCTTTGCTCTTGCGCTAAGGATTCCTATGAGATCTTCTGTAGTATAGGCTGAAAAAATAATCTTAACTCTTCCAAAAGAAGAATTGGTTCTGGGAGTGAGGTAGTCATATACACGCACATCG
>ENA-UOXV01003540-UOXV01003540.1-marine-metagenome-genome-assembly--contig:-NODE-3540-length-18846-cov-5.197861_pt1 | contig 18846 bp, 16 predicted proteins | sample MGYA00238165_ERZ766961 | MGnify/ENA primary metagenome ERZ766961 (study PRJEB28924, sample SAMN03173240) | marine metagenome | biome: Marine; feature: Water; material: Subsurface seawater | place: North...
CACCTATACAGTATATGCGAACATTGCCCGCGGAAACACCAATAAAGAAATGCTTCAGCGAATGGAGGACTGGAAGACTCAACAATGGACTGCAGATAACCATTCAGAGTATGGGCTTTCCACATATAATTACCATACTGATGGTAGCGGGATAGGTTATTCATCACGACGACGACCAATCATAACGATGCGTTCAAATATCATTTCATATCCAGGCGTACCTGGATCAGGCTGCAGACATTTTCCAGCAGATAGTCATCTCTGGTATTGGTTGGAAAGGAAAGGGTATGATTTCGACGTAATAACGGACGATGAAATCCATGTGTATGGCGCAGACGTGATCAATTGCTATGATGTCTTGATGACATGTTCTCATCCAGAATACCACACAGGCAATTCTCTCGATGCACTTCAAGAATACACGAATAGAGGAGGACACCTCTTATACCTTGGAGGGAATGGCTTTTATTGGAAAGTTGCCATCAATGATGACTGGAAAGACGCTGTAGAGATACGAAGAGGTGAGGGAGGAATCCGTGCATGGGCCTCTGAACCTGGGGAGTATTATAATGCCTTCGATGGCTCTTACGGCGGACTTTGGAGACGAAATGGTCGTGCTCCACAAGTTCTCAGTGGGGTAGGGTTTACGTCCCAGGGTGATCATTTCGGTGTCCCTTATCGTCGCACCCCCCAATCATACTCATCCAATATTTCATGGATTTTTGATGGAATATTAGACGATATCGTTGGAGATTTTGGTTTATCTGGTGGTGGGGCTGCTGGATTTGAATTAGATAGAGCAGACACCGCTTTGGGTACTCCATTGAATGCTACAATAGTGGCCTCGTCAGAAGGTCATGACGAGAGCTTCGTGCTGGTGCCAGAGGATATACTTACTCATCACGACACCTGGTCTCATGAACCTATTAAGGATTTAATTAGAGCAGATATCGTATATTTTGACACTCCAAATGGAGGCGGTGTTTTCTCCGTTGGCTCTATAACTTTTTGCGGCAGTCTTCCAGTGAATAATTGCAATAATAATATTTCAAAAATGATTGATAATGTTCTTCGAAAGTTTCTAGGAAACTAAATACTAATACCTCATGAATATATACATATAATAGGATTACGTAACTTTGATTTAATCCATTTGATTCAAAATCTCACGTTGGGTTACGCCTTTATACTCCGTTCGGTAAATTCCGCGTTTTTGCAGTTCTGGAACCACTAAATCAACAAAATCTTCTATAGCTCCAGGAGAGTGTGTGGCAGTTAACATAAACCCGTCTCCCCCAACAATATCTACAAACTGCTCCATCTGGTCTGCTACTCTACTTGGCGTTCCAACGAACTGAGGCAAACTGACGCTCTGTCCATGACGAGCTGCGGTTTGTGCGACTGTCATAGGCGTACCGTCGGCTTCATGGAACCGGGTGCGCATTCTATATAGTTCAGGTTCTTTGCGTTCCGACATGATTGCCTCTGCGGGTAATTTTGATAAATCAAAATTAAGATGGGCAGATAAAATGGCCATACCACCTTCCAATGGAACAAGAGAATTATGTTCCAATTGTTTCTCGCGAGCATGTGATTCTGAGGTGCCTAATATTGGTTGAATCCCAAATAGTATTTTGCAAGTGTTAGGGTCGCGCCCAATATCTGACATTTGGCTTTTTATTGAGTCATAATAGGCTTTTGCATCATCGGCTCTTGGTTGGATAGCAAAAATAGCATCAGCATATTTGACTGCAAAATCTTGCCCCTTTGGCGATGTTCCAGCCTGAAGTATAGCGGGACCGTTTTGTGGTGATCTTGTTACATTTAACGGACCTCTAGAGCTAAAAAATTCGCCTCTATGCTCTATTCGGGAAACTTTTTTTGGGTCTGCAAAAACCCCTTTTTTATAGTCCATTTGCACAGCATCAGAGTCCCAAGAATGCCACAATTTCTGACAAACTTCCATGAATTCGTGGGCTCTATCATATCTCCTATCAGTTGACTGGCGTTCTTCGCCATAGTTAGCTGCCTGGTTACTATTTATAGAGGTAACTACATTCCAACCTGCTCTACCTTTTGTAAGGTGATCCAGGGTTGCCCATAGGCGCGCTGCGTAGAACGGATGACTGTGACTTACCGAAAAAGTGGACGCAACACCTATTTTCTTTGTAGCGGCAGCCATGAAGGAAAGTAGTGGTATAGGGTCATGCTCTGGTGCTTGCGTTGCGTGAATTAGCGCTGGATCCATAGTACCTTTGTAAGTATCAGCTATATAGTTCAAATCTGCGAAAAACACCGTATCAAATAAACCTCGCTCGCAAACTTGCGCTATATGCTGGTAAAGTTCCGGTTTATTCCAATCGTACCCACTAGAAATCGTCTTTGGGTGTCGCCACATCGCAAGGCTGTGATAAGTCGGGCCATGAACTAAAAATTGAGAAAGATGAATGTTTTTAGGATTCGTCATATTCGTTTACAATGCCTCACATGTAATTAGATAACGTAGCACCAATATTTTAAAACCTAGTTATTTCTAGTAAGATTTTTTGGTAATTTAGAGCCCCACAAGAAACAACACAAAATAATTATCTTATGATATAGTTTTCTCATATGAATAGCTTTCAGGGTTATAATAATGTCTCAAGAATATGTTAAAAACAAATCAGTAGAAGCATTAGACGCATCTGGTGGGAACAAGCAAGAGGCCGCTCAGTTGTTAAGGGTTTGGTCAGAAAGTGACGCTGTCCTAAAAACTGCGCTCGTAAGCCCATTCCTCTCCAACATCTGTGGTCTAGCCATCCAAAGCGCAACGACCGAGACAACGGCCAGTAACGCCACAAGACAATCAGGAAGAAATTCTTTATTATCCGCCATAGCTTCATCTGAAACACTCACTATGTCTAGTACGCGTCAACCACAATCCCCTCCTCCTAGGAGTAGCGCGCGCCATCAGAAAGCAATTGCTTTATTAGCTGCCGCATTCTCAAAGAAATAAACTAGAATATTTATTTAGCATTTCTCGCCTTAACCATATTCTCATAAATTGACGCTATATAGTCAGAATTACCGCCACTTTGCTCACTTGCTTGAGTTTTATTCTCTGCTGTTTCTGCAACACCTTTTGCTATCATATCTGTCGTTGCTTCATCTGGCGCAATAATCGAACCATTTTTCTGAATACCCAAAACTACGTCTTGAGCTTGCTTTCGAAACCGCTGGTATGAAGAATTCTCTCCAGTTGCACTAGAACGCGCTTTAGGGTCAGAAGCCCTAGCTATGGCCATAGAAAAGATATCAAGCACAAGGTTCGTATCATAACTGTTCAACCACTCATCAACCATAGATCCAAAAACATGTTTGATATAATTTTGTGCACCTCTTTCACCCATCAAACCAGAACTAAGTGACGCATCTGCCGCTTGAACCATTTTTTCTGTTGGCTCTTTTGGCATAATAATAAATCCAGCTAGTTCCAGTGACTGAAGAACCTCTTTACTATCACCTATATAGTTCTCCCACTCGCTTTCAATCAAGAATGCACCCAGCATATCTACCTTCCCATTTTGCACTCGATTTACAAACCGGGCGAATTCTTTTGCCAGATGTTGAATAATATCAAATTTTTCTTCAACCTGTTCTCGACTACGCATTCTGTTGACCCTTCGGAAAACTCTATAAAACCTTTTTAATTACCATCTAACATAGTCACATCTAAAATTTAAATAGTAATTTCTTGATAGTAAAACAATAACACTATGGAAGGGTAATATAATTCTTCTAACGCCTATCAGTTAAAAATCTCGGTGGTGGTGTTTGCAGGCTTTCAGATCGTAAATCATTAGATCCGTCTGAACTAGATGTTTGCCATATTCTAGCAGAAGATATATCGGTAGAATTAACTGATTCATAAGCTCGATACCTAGCTTGTTTATATACCTCATTTTTTTGCCAACCTGGTAACGTGTCAAATAACAAACCGGCCCTATTTAGATCGGTCTCCATTCCCGTTTGAAAAGCTCGCATTACTTCTCTAGAAACTAAATTTGACGCACCTAATTTTTCATCCATAACCTGTGATAAAATCTCCAACGCCGCACGATGGGTCGAATCTGCGCTTTCCATTAACTTCTCCATATCAGCGTTATTTTTCTGGCTATCAGGTTAAAAGAACCCCTCAGTCTATTGAGATAGTTGGATATTAAACATATAAGACCATAGATAAAGAAACTATACAAAATCAAATTTAAGAATAATTTTTATGAGCAAAAATAAAAAAGACATACTCACTCGTGACTCCATACTTTCTGGAAAAATACATGAAATCGTGAGAGAAGAAGATAGCTCTATGCGACTTCTTACAGAAGAAGAACGTAAAGAGTCATTGCTGAGTATGTTTAGTGATAGAAAGATTGACCAAGATGTTTGGGTATTTGGTTATGGATCGCTAATTTGGAATCCAGCGATACATTTTGAGCGCAAAGATATCATGACAATATATGGGTTTCATCGAAAATTTTGCTTAAAAACTTACCTTGGGCGGGGAAATAAAGAGGCTCCCGGGCTAGTCTTAGCCCTCGACCATGGGGGCAGCTGCCGTGGTATAGCATTCAAGATCCCTGCAAAAACAGCAGCCCATGAGCTTGAGATAATCTGGCGCCGAGAAATGTTGAGTGGTTCATACATACCCAAATGGCTAAATGGAAAGATTAAGGGCATATCCGTTAAGGCACTTGGTTTTGTAATTAATAAACAGGAAGATAGATACATAGGTGATCTTACAGATATTGAAACTGCTGCTTTAATTTCTAAGGCAAGCGGTTTTCTTGGAACCTGTTCTGAATATTTAATCAACACATCAGAACATTTGGAAGATTTAGGAATACCTGACAACAAACTTTCGAATCTCGTAAAATTACTCTAACAATTAGCTTAGAAAGATCACTATTAGCGCTATACCTTAAATGAAAGTTCCCGCCAAAGTAAATAATTCGCCGCCTACTCCCAGTTTAAAACGAGAAACACCAGGCATAGATGCCCCATCCACACCACCCAGATCAAGCCACCTTACTCCTCGACTTTTTAATTCTTTTATCGCGTGCCATAGAAGTAGATTATTTGCATTCATTTTTCGACCATCAGGACCGTTCCATGCTACATAATATGTTGCGGTATTACCGTGCTTGAACACTAACACACCAGCGACAGCCTCGCTTCCTTTGTAAGCAGAAAATGCGAGAGTGGATTGCTGGTTACGCATAGCTAGGGAGATTGCTAATATAAATGGTGATGCTGGCATTCTTAACCTCTTTCGGCGTCGATTACCTTCATGCCGCGTCAACAACCATTCTAGAGATGCCCCCCCATAACCAAGTTGTATTCGTAGGCTATTAGTCTCTGACTTTTTAAGTTGATTACGCCATTTCGAATTCATCTCTTTGCGCAATTGATCTTCACTTTTACTAAGGTCCAAGAGTATGGAACTATAACCTGTAACTACCTTCTTAAGTTTTAATCTCTTAAATACCCCTAATTCTCGACTGCCTGCATGAAACTCCGGCGTCCAAAGAAGAAAAACAAAATTCCGCCATGAATATTGGCTGTGTATTAATTTATAGGTACTTGTTTTATCTGCCAAAGATGCAGTTTCAAAAAATAATGGGCCGCGCACTATTTTGACTAACCTGATAAGATTACCAATTTTCCATTCCATCACCTGCATAATGGCTACTGGCAATTTTTTTTTATATACAACACTATGAATTGGTATGTAGGGGGTAACGCCTACAAATGCCTCACCATAACTCCAAGTCTGCTCAATTGATGAAATAGAAATTGTATTTATCCACGCGTCCCATTGACGAACAGTCACTCCGTTTGAGTATAGATCCAGTCCTTCAAAGGAACCTTCAAAAGTCCCAGATGGATTATGGGAAGCACTCATACTTTGATTTCTCATCAATATGCTCTTAAATTAAATTTTGGTAAAAAGTTTGAAAAAGATGAACCATACCTCGACACAATCCACAATCCACAATCCACAATCCACAATTATATATGAAAATAGAAAACTTGAAGGTAAATTATAGCACTAGAAACATAAACACCTCTCTATATACTCAAAACTCTCCTTTAATTATGGTTTAGATTGATGATGAATATTTTTAAAAAAACCAGATTAATAAGAGGGAAAACAGTCCCGGCCCGACATTTCACGATACATGCACTGTTCTATTTCATAGTTTTTGTTGCAGCCCCAATTTTAGTTCTAACCTTTTTACTGGATCTTCTCGGTTGGGTTTTAGCAACAGTTATTTTTGATGCATCGTGTTATGGTGTTGCATGCTTTTTTTAGAACTATTATTAGGCTCTGAAAACGAGCTATTGATTTTTCTAAGACATATTTAATTCAATTTACAACCCTCTATAGTAATACGGTGCATCAAACGCTTTTCCCCGTGATAATCATTAATCGCGAAGTGCCATGTAGCTCTATTATCCCAAAATGCTATTGAACCAGGCTTCCAGTCAAACCTACAAGTGAACTCTGGACGGGTCGCGTGCGCATACAGGTATTCCAATAACGGTTTTGACTCAGCATCGGTCCACCCCTCAAAGCCCAGAGTAAACCCCGGGTTGACGTACAATGCTTTGCGCTTCGTCTCAGGATGCGTGATTACCACAGGATGAACTGCATCTTGATTTGCCGCTTCAGGATTTTTTATTCTGCCTACTGTATCATCTTCTCTATCGGCTCTGGTCGAACCAAAAACGTGACGGCTAGAATGTCTTGCGGACATCCCTTCTAGCGTTTGTTTTAAACCATCGGATAAAGTTTCATACGCGGAGTACATACTAGCAAATACTGTGTCGCCGCCACTCTTAGGCACTTCGTGGGCAAATAAAATCGATCCCAGGGCAGGCTCTGTGTCATATGAATGATCAGTATGCCAGTTGCCACCTATATTCTTTTTTTGATCTGGCTCCTTTAAGACCATTGCTATCTCTGGATAGTCTTCAACACTCGTAAAAAAACGGTTAATATTAATTTCACCCCAACGCCTCGCAAATGCTATTTCTTTTTCTGGTGACAAATTCTGATCTCTAAAAAATATCACACCATATTCTCCAAAGGCCGATTTAATGTCAGCAAATTGTTCTTTAGATATATGCTCGTTGAGATTTACACCGTGAATTTCTGCACCAACCATACCCGCAATCGGCTTTATATCTAATAATGAAGAGGATGATACCATCATGAAAAACCCCAAATTTAATAAAAAACGTCCGTCTAAATATCGCATTAAATTTAACTAGGGTCTAATAACTTTTGCAAATAGATAATGGAGTATATGTTACTTAAAATGATAGTTTTCTGGGGAGATACATTCTATGTCATTATTTGATCTGACCGGCCACGTAGCAATTGTTACAGGGGGAAATGGCGGAATTGGCCTAGGGATGGCTTTGGGGCTTGCAAAAGCTGGCGCCTCCTTAGCAATTGTCGGAAGAAATGCCGATAAAAACAAAATTGCCATAGAAAAATTACAGGGAATGGGTGCAACTGCAATCGCTATCGAAAAGGATATCACAGAAGAACTAGCCGGGACAGACGTCGTCACAAAAGTTGAAGATCGATTTGGCCGTATAGATATTTTGATCAATAATGCAGGTTCCAATATAAGAAAACGACCAGAAGAGCTATCTTTAAATGATTTTCGCTGGGTGCAGGACACTAATCTAACGAGTGCTTTTGTTTTTAGCCAAGCTGTTTATCCAAAATTCAAAACTATAGGTAAAGGCAAAATTATTAATATTGGTTCTATGTATTCTATCTTTGGGGGGGCTGTGGCTACCGCATATTCTGTGAGCAAGGGTGGCTTGATACAGATGACAAAATCAATGGCCGCTGCCTGGGCAGCAGATAAAATACAGGTCAACGCTGTACTCCCTGGTTGGATCGATACCGAGCTCACACAGATTGCAAGGAAACAAATCGATGGGCTTTATGAAAAACAGCTGGCGCGCATTCCGGATGGACGTTGGGGCACGCCTGAAGATCATGCGGGAATAGCCGTTTTTTTATCAAGCAATGCATCTAATTATATTACTGGCACATCGATACCAGTTGATGGCGGATTCTCAATATCAGGTTAACAAATACATAAAGCCACCTCGGAATCAATCACTTGATATAGAAAAAATGATTAGGAAAATTTAAATGACAAAAAATGAGAAAATAGCGATTGTTACAGGTGCTGGATCTGGTGTTGGTAAAGCCTCATCAATAGCGTTAGCAGCGGATGGTTGGACAATTATGTTAGCAGGTAGAAGGCAAAAACCACTCGAAGAGACCGCCTTGACGATAGAGGCCGCAGGAGGAAAAGCAATTGCTATACCGACTGATACAGCTGACCCTTTATCCGTGAAAGAACTTTTCAAGAAAACTCAAATAGACTTTGGGCGTCTCGATTTATTATTTAATAATGCAGGAACAAATGCTCCTGGAGTATCTTTGGAAGAGCTAACATATGAGCAGTGGATAAATGTGGTAAATGTAAACCTTACGGGTGTCTTTTTATGTACGCAGGAAGCTTTTAAAATTATGAAAGATCAGTCCCCTATGGGTGGTCGGATAATAAATAACGGCTCAATCTCCGCCCATGTCCCACGGCCAGGCTCGGCCCCCTATACGGCAACGAAACATGCAGTAACAGGATTAACACGCTCCACGTCATTAGATGGAAGAAAATACGATATAGCGTGCGGTCAAATAGATATCGGGAACGCTTTAACCGAAATGGCCGCTCGAATGACAAAAGGTGTTCCTCAAGCTAATGGAAGCACAGAAATAGAGCCCGTTATGGATGTATCAAATGTAGGGAAAACAGTTGTTCATATGGCAAGCCTACCAACTGATGCAAACATTCAATTTGTAACTGTGATGGCTACCAAAATGCCTTTTATAGGACGAGGTTAGACAGAACTGTGAAAAGGAAAATCTATTCTCATTTCTACAATTGACTAAACTGTAATAAATGCCAGCTATTTTGGTCCATTGACGTTTAAGTTGAATAATTTTGCTGCATTCAATCCTAAAATATTACGTTTTGATTGTTCATCTAGAAACGGCAAATCATAAATCACATTCGGTGTGTCAAAGTCAAAATGTGGCCAATCTGAGGAGAAAAGCAATTGATCCTTTGCATTTATCATCTCAAAGGTACACTCGAGAGCCTTCATATTGCTTTGCTCCATCGGTTGGCAGGAGTAGAAGCAGTTGTCAGCCATATATTCACTTGGCATACGTTTTAAAAGAGGCGCCTCCGATTGGCGCATAAGATATTGGTCGTCCAATCTTTGCATCAAAAATGGAACCCACGACAGTCCACTTTCAACCCACATAGATTTCAATTTTGGGAATCTCTCCGGAATTCCATTTAAAATCCAGTTAGTCATGTGCACAATATTGCACCAAGCGAAACCAAGAGAATGCATGCCTAAAAATGTATTACATGTCGCAAGAGAAGGGTCTTGCCAATGGTAACCCGCATGAAAAGCAATTGGTTTCCCGCTCTCCTCTATAGCGCGATATAATTTCATATACTCGTTAGAATGTACCGGCTTATATCTCGTAGACGTCACACAAAACCCAATAACACTAGGAACGTCTGCAAATTCCTCTACCATTTTTAATGCTTCGTCAGGGGTGTTAAAAGGTAATACCACAAGTGTAACCATGCCAGGGTCACCAGGTAAAACCCTTTCTGTTAGCCAACGATTATAGGCACGCGATAAGAAGACCTCCATCTCTGTTTGGGGATGCATTCCCAAAAATAACATTGGTGTTGGAAAAATAACCATGTAATCAACAGCCAATCCATGCATTGCACGACGAGTAAGAACAACGTCACGATGGACGTCTTTCTCCTCGACTACTTCACGTTGGCTTGATTGATGCGGAATACGGCCACCAACATCTTGATATCGAAGCCCCAAATCTCCATTCAAACCATAGGGAGGAGCACCAACTCTCTCTGACTGATACATTTCTGCTTGATGGCGAACTACCGGATCCTCAATATACGATGTTATTTCTGCCCAGCTGACACTCTCTACATGATGCGCATCGATATCTACTATAAGCCAATCAGCAAAACCTTTAGCCTCTGCATCTCTTCGAGCATGAGCTAAATAATCTCTTGTATCCGTTCTTGTATCAAGTTCTTGGACCGGGTGCTCTATGGCAGGCGTAATCAAAGCATCCATTCGTAATTCTCCCCTTATCGACTATTTATTTTAGAGTATTGTCAGACTTAGTTATCTCAAATTCCATATCGTGGTAATCTTCTGGGCGTCGTCTTGACCATAGCCCAAATTCCATAGGTCCAAGTCGCAAAGCACGAAGCACTTCCGTAACCGCGGTCAAAGCCTCGGTAGGAGTTACAACCTCATCATAATTACCTAAAACGGGCCTAAACGTTCGGTTTTCACCATCTGTTTTAGCGGCATAGAGTTTGAGCGCTGTCGTCATCAATTTTGTAACTGCATCATCTGAAATTCTAGCAACCTCGCCTTTTTCAAGTGCTAACTCAGTTCGCTCCCATAAAGTTTCCGCAGCTCGTTCGAATATTGCATAGGGATCGTTTTCTATACTATCTTCCGTCATTAATCTCTGCTCAGGCTTTTTATTCTCCAACAACGACATAAATTTCACCTCCATCAATCTGAACAGGAAGTGGATCTAGAGCTATTCCCTCATTCCCTGGATGCTTCCCCGTTCTCACATCAAACTCAAGACCATGCCATGGGCAAACAATATTAAGATCATTTTCGTCATATAAACGGCCATGACTTTTCTTATTTTCATCTAAATTTTCAAGGACGCGTGGATACATTCTACCTTGACAGACTGGCCCACCTTGATGGGGGCAAGTATTATACCATGCGTAGAATCTTTTTCCCAATCGGAAGACACCAACTTCACTTTCGCCGAGATTAAAGACCTTCTTTGTTCTATCTTCAAATTCGCTAACAAGTCCGATTCGATAGGTTTGCATAACTATAATCCTTACCTTTTTTAAGCATCTTGTAATACGCTATTTTCTTACAGTCACTAATGACAATACTGGTAATGCAATTAAGCAAGTTAACGCATAAAAATAAAAGATATTATCATAACCAATCATTGAAGATTGCCTAGAAACTTCAGAAACTAAATTTGTTAAATTATCCATCCAATCGACGTTGCCATTACCTACAACATTTGGAAAGCTCAATCTTTCTTCATAAGGGTTTATACTTTCCATCAGTTCAGAATAACTAATTTTAGAGGTTCGAATCAATAAAGTAATACTTATCGCCACAAAAACGCTTGTTCCTAAGTTCCTCAACAAATGAAAGAATGCTGACGCAGTTGGAAAAAGATAATGTGGAATGGTGGAAAATGTTATAACTGCTAAAGGAACCCATAGAACTCCGCACCCAAACCCTTGCAAACTACTTGCCCAGGAAACAGCTGAAAGGGTCACGTTAAGATCATATAAACTCATCAACCATCCACTGAAACCAATGCAGGCCATACCAAGGACCATACCGACGCGAGGATCAAACTTTCCCATCCGCGCAGCAACAAAGAAACCAAGTATCATGCCAACGCCGCGCATAGCCAGTATCCAACCAATCAGTAAGTCTGGGTAACCTTGCAAGGTTTGTAACATGGACGGTAAAAGAACAAGAGGCGTAAAATTAAGTGATCCATATACAAAAACCAAAATGACACCCAAGACATAATTGCGATTTAAAAATATCCTTGGGTCAATATAGGGCTGTTGCGCAAACATGGTGTTCGTTACGAACATATAAAATGCTATCCCCATAAAAGTGATGAGACTAATTATATAGAGTGACTCTAACCAATCCTCTCGTTCACCATGATCTAAGATCAATTGCAAACAGACAATCGTAATAGAAAAAAGAGTGAACCCTAGATAATCAAATTTAGAGTTTTTCTCTTGCCCAGCATCTCTAACGAATTTCATATTTCCCAAAACTGAAAAGATACCTATAGGAACCATCATAAAAAAAACCCATCTCCAATCGTAAACTTCTGATAAGTAACCACCCAAGGATGGAGCTATCGCGGGCCCAACCACTACGGCCATACCATAAATTCCATTAACTTTAGCATGCATATCGCGGGGATAGCTTTGCAGCAATGTTGACTGAGACAATGGAACTAAAGGAGCTCCTGCAGCACCCTGAAGAATACGAAGGAATATTAAAGTTTCTAGAGAATCAGCAAAGCCACAAGCCAATGTAGCAATAGTAAAACTTGTACTACAAAAGATCAAAACTGCTCGTCTTCCAAAGATTGCAACCATTGAACCTGTCAGTGGGGTTGCTATCGCTGTTGCTAAAACATTAAGTGTGATCACCCATGAAATTTGGTCCTGACTTGCAGACAAGGCGCCTTGTAATTGTGGCAAAATAATATTAACCATAGTCATCGTTAATGAATAAAGCATAGTCGTGCCTGCCATTGTAATAAGTAATAGCAGTCTATAGCCCGGACTAGTGTCTATTGGCTCTGACATTGAGTTTCCAAATTCTTAAAAGAACGCAATCATTTAGTTTTAAGCTTTCAAATACGGGCCGCAATAACGATTACAAGACATCACAAGAGTACTTAACCTTTAAAGAGAGTTTTTCTAATATTATCGATGCATATTGTAGCTATTATCTTAAACGCGATGTAATACCTCTCATCGTTATTTAAAATCCGTTTGTGAAATATCTGAAAAATGACTTTCGAGCGTAACGTTCTAATCTGGATGTGCGTGCTGATTTTTGCCAATCAGCTCGGTTTCGGTGCGATGGTACCGTCCTTGCCATTATATGCAGAAACATTTGGCGTTTCAGGGACCGCTATCGGTTTTGCAATAGGTGTGTATGGTTTAGCAAGATTCGTAATGGCAATTCCGTCTGGTCAAATTTCAGATAAATGGGGAAGAAAACCGGCCTTAGCAATTGGGGGGTTGCTAGCCACGGCTGGAAATCTATTGAGTGTTTACGCTACTGCTTATCCAGAATTTTTACTTGCACGGTTTATTGCAGGGGCCGGAGCTGGGATGGTAGTGACCACTGGATCCGTAATATTAGCTGATATTACAACACCTGCTCGGCGGGGTCGAATAATCGCTATATATCAAGGAACCTTCATTTTTGCGGTCGGAATAGGGCCATTACCCGGAGGCTATCTTGCTCAAAATTTTGGGCTCTTAGCACCATTTTGGTTTTGTGCATTAGCCAGCTTTTTGGCGGGTTCAATAGCTCTTTTAAAAGTGAAAGAAACCAGACAATTGGCTAAAGAAAAGGAGATCAAAGGGACCGTACTACCTCCTTTGAAAGATCAACTTAAGATATTATCTAAAAATACAGGGTTTGTTCTCGTGAGTGGGATTGCGCTAGCACACGCATTAACAAGAACAGGTGGTTTATTTAATATCGTCCCAATCATAGGCAGCTTTAAAATACAACTAGAATATGACGAAATTGGAATAGCCTTGGCGGTTGGAAGTTTATTGGGGCTTTGCGCGGTTTACCCAGCTGGCGTCGCTGTAGATCGCTGGGGGAGGAAGGCAATTATTGCTCCTTTTACTTTTTTGACTGGAGGGTCTTTCTTACTTTTTGCAAGCGCAGACTCTTTTCTTGGATTCGCCTTAGCGAATGCGTTATGGGGTATCGCGTCCGGAATTGGGGGTTCCGCCCCAGCAGCGTACGCAGCAGATTCGGCCCCACCAGGGATGAACGCCTCTGCCATGAGTCTTTTTAGGATGTTAGGTGATATCGGTTATGTCGTTGGACCTGTGATACTTGGGTTTATTGTTGACACTCACGGAACTGACATGGCGCTTTATCTCGCTGCGATAATTTTGTCAGTAATCGGTGCATCATTCGCACGATTTGCTCCAGAGTCTTACCGGCCAAAAAGATAAAGTTGGCAATAGTATAAAATTTATATGTAAAAACTTACTGAAGCATTAAACTTGGAAAGATACCATCCAAAAAGGGGAATTTGGCATGTTGAATCTTAATGATAAAAAAACAACTGGACCTGCAATTCGGTTAAACTCGGCCGATAACGTATCCATCGCATTAACTGAGATCAATTCCGGGGCAAGACTGCCAGATACCAATATTGTAACACGAGAGATAATACCTCCCGGATACAAGATAGCCATCTCCGATATTTTAAAGGGTAATCCTATAACGAAATACAATGTAACTATTGGTTTTGCAAAAGATGACATCCTAGCAGGAACGATGCTTCATAATCATAATATTGAATTTAAAGAATTCCACCGTGATTACGCATATACGAAAGAGTTCAAGCCATTGGAGTTGCTCCCAGAAAATAAGCGAGCAACATTTCAAGGGTATTTGAGACCAAATGGTAGCGTGGGGACACGAAATTTTATCGCGATTGTCTCTACAGTTAATTGCTCCGCCACCGTGGTTCATGCAATAGCAGATCACTTTACAAAAGAACGTTTAGCAGCATACCCAAATGTGGATGGTGTCGCTGCTTTCAGTCATGATACGGGTTGTGGTATGGAAATGACAGGAGAGCCTATGGATTTACTTCATAGAACTCTCGCCGGTTACATAAGGCAACCCAATGTGGCCTCAAGTTTAATAGTTGGATTAGGATGCGAAAGGTGCCAGGTCGGCGGCCTTTTCCAGGCACAAAAGCTCGAGCCTGGGCCCAATCTGAGAACTCTTGTAATGCAGGAGTCTGGAGGAACTCGACAAACAATTGCTAATGGGATCGCTATTGTCGAGGAACTCTTAATAGAGGCCAATAAGTGTAGGCGACAAACCGTGTCTGCGAGCCACATAATGGTCGGATTACAATGCGGTGGATCAGATGGATTTTCGTCCATTACAGCAAACCCTGCACTTGGCAAAGCAATCGACATTCTTTCTCAACATGGCGGCACCGGAATACTTTCAGAAACTCCAGAAATCTATGGTGTCGAGCACACTTTGACTACGAGAGCCGCATCAGTGGAGATAGGAAAGAAGTTAATTGAACGTATACGATGGTGGAAAGATGAATACGCTGTTGGTCGGGACGTACAAATTAATGGAACTGTCAGCCCCGGCAATCAACATGGCGGACTTGCTAACATTCTAGAAAAGTCTCTTGGGTCATCCATGAAAGGTGGGACAGGTCCATTGATGGATGTTTATAAATATGCAGAGCCGGTTAAAACACATGGTTTCGTTTTTATGGATTCACCAGGGTTTGACCCGGTCTCCGCTACAGGTCAAATCGCTGGTGGGGCAAATATGATTGCCTTCACGACTGGTCGGGGTTCATGTTTTGGGGCAAAACCGAGCCCATCCATTAAACTTGCCACGAATACCCCAATGTTTAAGCGACTAGAGGAAGATATGGATATCAACTGTGGGGCTATACTTGACGGAGAAGTTGATATGGAAGCCATGGGACAGAGAATATTCGAATATTTTCTGTATGTGGCATCAGGCGGCAAAACTAAGAGCGAGCAACTAAATCTAGGGCGACATGAGTTTATCCCATGGAATATTGGGATAACAGGCTGATATGAGGACAGAATATGAAACCGTTGTTGAGGCTCATCTTCTTCTATGCTTTTACTTTTTCCCCTGATGGATCATAGAGTGGTTTTAGGCTTGCGTCAGCTTGAATCCGCACCCCGGCAACATCAATTTCATAATTAGCATCCAACATCTGCTTCACAGTAGCCCCTGGTTCACAAGGGACATAACCCAAGCCTACTGATCCACCAAGATAATGTCCGAAGGCGCCTGAGGTGATCCGACCAACAGCTTTCCCATCTTGGTAAATAGTCTCGTTATGATAAAGCAAGGGAGATGGATCACGCAGCTTAAATTGCACTAATCGCCTACTAAGCCCTTGATCTTTTTTTTCTAAAACTGCATCTCGACCAATAAAATTTCCAAATTTACTGCTTGGCTTATTCAATTTTACACAGAACCCCAGTCCTGCCTCAAGAACATGATCTTCGTCGGTTATGTCATGGCCAAAATGTCGATAACCCTTTTCTAATCGGCAAGAATCAAGTACGTGCATGCCACAGAACTGTAACTCTTTATCACCTCCAGACTCTAAAATAACATCAAAAACATGTCTTGCCATTTCCGTTGGAACATATAACTCCCAACCTAATTCCCCAACATAGCTAATACGGTGCGCTCTTGCTAAACCCATCCCTATTTCTATTTCTTTCGCAGTTCCAAATGGAAACTCATCATTAGATAAACTATCAGATGTTATATCCCCTAATAAGTCTCGGGATTTTGGCCCCATTAGAGAGAACACAGCCTCTGCACTGGTTACATCTGTTACAATGCAATTGGCTTCGTCTGGTATATTCCGGTTAATCCAAGACAAGTCTCGGACAGTAGAGACAGCCGCCGTAACTATTAAAAAAGCAGTTTCGGCGAGCCTTGTTACAGTCAAATCAGCTTCTATCCCCCCAGAACTATTGAGCCATTGGCCATAAACTATTTTCCCGACATCCACGGCAACATCATTTGCCATGAGTTTTTGCAAAACCGCCTCTGCATCTTTTCCTTCAACTCGAAATTTTGCGAAAGAAGTTAAGTCAAAAAAACCAACGCCTTTTCGAATGGCCAGATGCTCTTTTGCTGCATAGCCAAACCAGTTTTGCCTTTTCCACGAGTACTGATACTCAGCGTGTTTTCCTGCCTTTCTATCGCTCATGGGCAGGAACCAATTTGGTCGTTCCCAACCAGCAGCCTCTCCAAAACATGCCCCAAGTTTTGAAAGGTCATCATGAATTGGGCTTGTTCTTATTCCCCGAGCGGACTCATATTGTCTATATGGAAAATGATCGGCATAGAGTAATCCAAGGGTTTCCTTGGAACGATGGAAAAGATACGTTTTGTTACTCTGGAAACGTTGCATACGGCGGATATCCACATCCCATAGATCAAATGGAGGTTCTCCCGCATCCATCCATTCCGATAAAGCCTTTCCTGCCCCACCCGCAGATTGAATTCCAATGGAGTTAAATCCACATGCCATATAAAAGTTTTTTAAATTAGGGGCTTCTCCAAGCAGATATCTATCATCAGGGGTAAAACTCTCAGGACCATTGAAAAAAAGTTGTATCCCAGCTCTCTCGAGAACTGGCATACGCTTTACAGCTGCTTCCAAAATTGGCGCAAAGTGCTCGATATCCTCAGGCAATTGATCAAAACAAAAATCATCCGGAATACCACCCATCCCCCATGGCTTAGCATTCAACTCAAATGCTCCGATCAATAATTTACCTGCGTCCTCCTTATAGTAGGTAGCTTCATCTGGAATTCGAAGAACAGGTAAATCACGCTGCAATTCGGAAATTGGCTCCGTAACTATATAAAAATGTTCACTCGCATGAAGTGGGATATGGACATTAGCCATGCGACCAATATCACGCCCCCACATACCGGCACAATTAACAATATATTCCGCCTTGATCATACCGTTAGTGGTTTCTACCCCTGTGACATATCCGTTCGCTTGCTTGATGCCAGTTACTTTAACATTCTCGTATACTTCAGCACCATGCTGACGCGCTCCCTTGGCTAATGCTAAAGCGATATTTGTTGGATCGGCTTGCCCATCACTGGGCAGAAAAAGCCCTCCTACAGAATCCAAAGTGTTTAGGAGTGGGTATCGAGCTTGAACTTCTTCAGAAGATAATATGTCAGCTGCAATACCAAAATTTTTCGCCATAACAGCGCCACGAGTGAGTTCCTCCATACGTTCTGATGTAATAGCAAGCGATAGTGAACCATTTCTTTTATACCCTGTTGCAACACCTGTTTCTACTTCTAAGCCGTCATACAAATCACTCGAATAAATTGCCAATTTTGTCATATTGAACGTAGCTCTGAGTTGACCAATTAAACCAGCAGCATGCCATGTTGTGCCACTAGTTAATTGTTTTCGCTCCAAGAGGACTACATTTTTCCAACCCAGTTTTGCCAGATGATAAGCAACAGAGCAGCCTATAACACCGCCACCCACGATCACCACTCGAGCCTGACTTGGAAAATTAGTCATTATACCTTCCCGCTCTTATTAACTTATCAATTCTAAATTGTATTCAGCGGCCTTAAATTACGCAAGTGACCCTTGGAACTCAATTTTTCGAGAACGTAAATAAAAGTAAATAAAGACAATCAGGTTGATAATATTGAAGCAAAAGCCGCCCAGAAAAGCAAATTTATAGGATCCCATCACGTCATAAATATGACCAGCCATCCACCCTCCAATTGCCATTCCAACCGCAGCAAATCCGTATTGTGCGGCGACGCGCCATCCAATTTGCGTAACAGGAAACCACAACCGAAGTATCATTGGATAACAAGGCATAATTCCTGCAAACCCTATACCAAAAAGCGCAGCTGCAATGTAAAGACCTAAAAGACTGTCCACCCAAGCAAAGACAAGCAACATAGTTGCCTGACTAGCAGACCCTATGAGCAGAGTGGGAACAGGCCCTATCCGATCTGAAAGCATACCAAAACAAATTCTACTCATGAAGCCGCAACCCATCATAACCGATAGTAGCCCTGCGGCACTCGCTGCAGAATGGCCTAAATCAGTACCGTAACTAACGAGATGTACAACAGGCATAGCCATCGCTGAGCAACAACAGATAACTGCCAGCCAAAGTACAAGCTGAACGCCGTTAGAAGATAAGCCGAGAACACGTCCGTCATTACTTACCAATTCACTTGGATAGTCTTTTGGTAACTCAGGAG
>ENA-UOXV01003546-UOXV01003546.1-marine-metagenome-genome-assembly--contig:-NODE-3546-length-18827-cov-124.632751_pt1 | contig 18827 bp, 17 predicted proteins | sample MGYA00238165_ERZ766961 | MGnify/ENA primary metagenome ERZ766961 (study PRJEB28924, sample SAMN03173240) | marine metagenome | biome: Marine; feature: Water; material: Subsurface seawater | place...
TTCGTAATTCTAACATTATTTATTGCTCTACAAAAGGGAACTTAAGTAGAATTTAAATATGAAATTTTCAAAACAAGAGCAAGTTCTTATGAAGAAAGATAACTTTCTAAAAAAACTTATCATTTCTAATAAACATATTAATGTATCAAAATCCACAGAAAATTATTATGACTCCCTTATTAGATTGGTAATTAGCCAATTTATATCAACATCAGCAGCAACATCTATAACAAACAAATTATTACTCAGTTTTGATGCCACCGTCTTTAAAGAGGAGTTTTTTGAAAACCTAACATATCAACAAATACATAAACTTGGATTAACTAAAAATAAAGCCAAATGTATAAAAGATATTACATACAATTTTATTAATAACGACTTCTCTCAAAAGATTACATCTTTATCTGTCCATGAGTTCAATAGATATTTTTTATCAATCTATGGTTTAGGGCCCTGGACTTTAAATATGTTTAAGTTATTTTCACTTGGAGATGAAGACATATTTTCCTCTAAGGATGCTGCTTTAAGACGTGCTATGGAAGAAAGTGGTATGGTTACTTTAGGATCAGATCATAAAGACTATGATTTGTATGCAAAGAAGTGGAAACCTTTTAGATCTATAGCTTCACTACATCTCTGGCGATCCTTAGATTAATTCTTTCACAATTGCACAAAGATTACATTGCGTGGTATAATATACTTTATGAAAATTAATAACGCAGTGCAAGTGGTGAGTTACATACATATGTAGTGCCTATTTGCAATCGTTTGAAATCCGGGCACTTGCCCGGTTTTTTTATTTTAGGAAGGAAAATAATGAAAGAACAAAAAAACACAAATACGAGTAATAACAATATTAAGAAAACAAAAGCTGATTTGTATGAGAGTTTCTACGATGGAGAATAGTTTTCTTGACACCGAGAAATTACAAAAGGATTGGGACACCAATGGTAGATGGAAAGGAATAACTAGAAACTATACATCTGATGAAGTAATTGGAATAAGGAATTCTGTAGAAATTAAACATACACTCGCTGAAAACGGAGCGAAGAAACTTTTTACTGCTTTAGGTAATAAAGATGAATGGATTTCTGCTCTCGGTGCTTTATCTGGAAATCAGGCTGTACAAATGGTTAAAGCTGGCTTAAAAGCTATCTACCTTAGTGGATGGCAAGTAGCTGCGGACTCAAATCTTGGAGAGACAACCTATCCAGACCAATCCCTTTATCCAAGTAACAGTGCTCCTACTCTTGCGAAAAGAATAAATAATGCTCTTTTAAGAGCCGAACAGGTAGATCGTGTAGAAGGTAATGATGATATTGATTATCTTGTTCCGATAGTAGCTGATGGAGAAGCAGGGTTTGGTGGAACACTAAACGTGTTCGAACTAACCAAAAAATTTATTGAAGGTGGTGCCTCGGCTGTTCATTTTGAAGACCAATTAGCTGCTGAAAAAAAATGTGGCCATATGGGAGGTAAAGTATTAGTGCCAACTAGTCAACATATCAGAACGTTGACATCCGCAAGATTAGCAGCCGATACTTTAGGTGTTCCAACCTTAATAATTGCTAGAACTGATGCTCTTGCAGCAAATCTTATAACAAGTGATATAGATGATTCAGACAGCCATTTCGTATTAGGTGATAGAACTCCAGAAGGATTTTTTAAGATAAAAAATGGTCCAGAGGCAGCAATAAATAGGGGTCTTGCTTACGCACCATATTCTGATTTAATTTGGTGTGAAACAGGACAGCCAGATATAGGGTTTGCAAAAGAGTTTGCCGATGCCATTCATGCTAAGTTTCCCGATAAACTTTTAGCATATAATTGTTCTCCTTCTTTTAATTGGAAAAAATCATTATCTGATGAAGAAATATCCACATTTCAGGAACAATTAAGTTCATTCGGATATAAATTTCAATTTATAACACTTGCAGGATTTCACGCCTTAAATACTTCAATGTTTGAATTAGCATCTAAGTATAAGGGTGGAAACATGAGTGCCTATGTTGAATTACAGCAAAAAGAGTTTGGCTTAGAAAAAGATGGTTTTACATCTGTGAAACATCAAAGAGAAGTTGGTGCCGGATATTTTGACACTGTTTCTACAATTATAAGTGGTGGGGATGCATCGACACTTGCACTTTCTGGTTCCACTGAAGAGGAACAATTTTAATGTTTGAAATTAATCACAACCAAAAGACGAAAGCATTACTTACTGATGAGTTTCTATCTTTTTTAGAAAAGTTTATCAATAGTTTCGAAAATGAGAGACAAAAGCTACTCATTAAAAGGCTAGAGACTCAAAACTTTATTTCAAATGGTGGAAAATTTACATTTCCAGAAGATTCAACGATCAGAGATGGAGAATGGAAAGTTGTACCACCTCCTGCTGATGTACTCAATAGGAATGTTGAAATTACAGGACCTGTAGATAGAAAAATGATCATTAATGCGTTGAATTCAGGTTCAGACGTTTTTATGGCTGATTTTGAAGACTCTACTTCACCAACGTGGGAAAATATACTCAACGGGCATCTCAATCTAATAGATGCCAATAAGAAATCACTATCCTTTGAAAACAAAGAGAATGGAAAAAAATACGAACTAAACCAAAATTCTGAAACTGCATTATTCGTTAGGCCTCGAGGTTTACATTTAAATGAACAAAATGTTACTTATAGGGGTAAGGAAGTTTCTGCTTCACTGTTTGATTTTTGCCTTTATGCATTTCACAATGCAGAAATAAGAATGAAAAATGGTTTAGGTTCATATTTTTACATCGCAAAACTAGAAAACTCCAATGAATCCCAACTTTGGGATAATATTTTTACACTAGCCGAAAAAGAATTACATTTGCCTGTCAGCACTATAAGAGCAACTGTTTTACTTGAAACAATTTCCGCATCATTTGAGATGGATGAAATTTTATATTCTTTAAAAGATCACTCCCTAGGGATGAATGCAGGTCGTTGGGATTATATTTTCAGCGCTATAAAAAGATATAGGGATGTAAAAAATGTTACTTTTCCAGACAGAGACCAGATCACTATGACTGTACCGTTTATGAAAGCATATACACAACTCCTTGTAGAGAGTATGCACAAACGAGGTGCTCATGCAATTGGAGGTATGGCTGCATTCATACCTGATAGAAAAAACCCGGAAATTACAGAAGCAGCATTTAGCAAGGTTAAAGATGACAAAATTAGAGAAGCAGAGATGGGTTTTGATGGATCATGGGTCGCGCATCCAGATCTAGTTCCGATCTGCAAGGATATTTTTACTGATTATCTTGATGGAAACGACAACCAAATAGAAATGGTCCCTAATTATCAAATTAATGCAGAAATGTTACAAGACTTTAAGATACAAAATAGTACAGTCACAGAACATGGAGTGCGTACAAACATAAAAGTTGGTATTTTGTACATACAGTCCTGGCTTCTTGGCCAAGGTGCCGCAGCTTTGTTTAACTTGATGGAAGATGCGGCAACAGCAGAGATTTCTCGATCACAACTTTGGCAATGGCTACGGAATGATATTATAACTGATCAAGGCATAGCTATCACTAATGACTATGTTGAAAATCTTATCAATGATGAAGTTACAGAGATTATTAAAGAAACTAACAATGAATCAATGTTGTCTGAAGCCATACAACTGTTTAAAGACTTAATCTTTAATGATGACTTTGAAGACTTCTTAACATTATCAGCTTATAAATTTCTTAAATAAGAATAAAAAATAGTAATTATCTACTGGTTCGGTTATTATTTGATTAGGTAATAAGCCTGTTACCTCAAAAAAGAGTTCGAGAAATCGAGCTCTTTTTTACATTTAATAGTATCTATAAATTAACCATTAAAGATTACTGCCTTTAGATTGTTTATATGATAGAAGTTGTACTTGCTCGAATAATACAAGGAGGTCTTTCAGGTATTGGTATGGGATTTCTTTTTTACTGTTACCCCTTTGTGAGACATTTAGTATCTAGAGAATACAGATTTCGTTTCTATCAAACTGAAGACAAAAACTTAGCGTTTAAAAAAGAATGTATTAAATATCTGAAAATTGGACTTACTTATGGATTTATTTATGGTTTCATAATGGGGACAATTATTGGTCCATTTGGACAACGTAATGGTATTTAATTAGTTTTAACCAAATAAAATTCTAACGGATAAGAGTATAGAGACTATTACTAATACTGGTCGAACTACTTTTTCACCATTGGATATTGCAAATCTTGAACCAATATTTGCACCCCCAACTTGAGCAACAGCCATTATTAACCCTAGTTCCCATATGACATATCCCTGTATTGCAAAGATAATAAAAGCAGCAAAATTTGATGCAAAATTAAGAAGCTTGGTAACTGCGGTTGCTTCCATAATTGAAATTCCTTTTATTATTACAAATGCCAGTACAAAAAATGAACCAGTACCTGGTCCAAAAAATCCATCATAAAATCCAATCGAAATAACGATTAAATTAAAAACATAGAGAAATTTTGAATTTGTTGATGTTTTTGAAGGGCCTCTGTTGAGTATAAAAAAGAATGCAGCTGAGATAAGTAATATAGGTATTATCGTCTCTAAAAGTTCATTTGAAATTCTACTTACTAAGAGAGTACCTATTGCAGATCCTACAAATGATAAAAGAAAGTAAAACTTCTTTTTGGGGTCGGTAAGTAATCCATTTTTAAAATAATTATAAGTCGATGTAAATGTACCAAAACATGATTGGAACTTATTTGTAGCCAAGGTATTTAATGGATTTATTCCTACTAACAACATTGCAGGTGTAGTTAATAATCCGCCTCCTCCTGCTATGGAATCAATGAGTGACGCTAAAAATGCTGCAAAAAATAAGATTATGTAAGTGCTAGTTTCTAAGGAAAATTCCATAGTTATTACTTTAAATAGAATTAAATATTCGGCAAAAAAATTTCAGATTACTTCATTTGGTATAATTATTCATGGATTATTTTGGAGCTATCGATCAAGGTACAACTAGTACTAGATTTATTGTTTACGATGAAGAGCATAAACAAGTTGCACAGCACCAAATAGAAATTAAACAATATTTAAACCAACCTGGATATGTAGAACATAATCCAGAAGAAATCTGGAAGTCAGTTGTCGACTGTGTTAATGGGGTTTCTAAGAATTTTGATATATCATTATTGTCCTCTATAGGAATAACTAACCAAAGAGAAACTACTCTTGCTTGGAGAAAATCTACAGGCGAACATTTACATAATGCAATTGTCTGGCAAGACACTAGAACTCAAGATATATGTGATGAAATTCAGACTTTTAATGAATTAAAAGATGAGTTTGATAAAACGGGATTACCAATAGCTACATATTTTTCCCTTTCTAAAATAATTTGGTTAGTTAGAAATGTTGATGAAGTCAAACATGCATTAAGTGAGGATGATCTTTGCTTCGGAACAATTGACTCCTGGTTACTGTTTAAATTAACAGGTAAACATCAAACTGATATTACGAATGCAAGCAGAACACTTTTATACGATTTACATAAATTAGAGTGGAATAAAATAATATTAGAAAGATTTGATATACCTGTAAATACCTTGCCTACAGTTAAACCCTCACTTTCTACGTTTGCAAAAGAAAGTTCTCTCTTTGGAAATATTCCTATTACTGCTGTCCTTGGAGATCAGCAAGCATCTTTATTCGGACACAAAGGTTTCAACCAAGGAAGTGTAAAAAATACCTACGGTACGGGATGCTTTATGTTGTGTAATACTGGTGATAAGTTAGTAGTTTCGACTAATGGGCTTTTAACAACAGTTGCATACCAAATTGAAAATCAATCTCCTGTGTTTGCATTAGAAGGTTCAGTAGCCTTTGCTGGTGCTTCTGTTCAGTGGCTTAGGGATAATTTGGGTTTAATAAAAAAAAGTAGCGATGTTGAAAAACTGGCACTAGAAGTCAAAGATAACGGTGATGTATATTTTGTACCAGCTTTTTCTGGACTTTTTTCACCACACTGGGATTCATCTGCAAGGGGTACTGTTGTAGGATTGAGCAGGTACTCTAATAAATCTCATATTGCTCGAGCAGTACTTGAATCTGTCGCCTATCAAACTGATGAACTTTTAAGATCCTTAGAACTTGACGTAGGGGAGAGGGAAAATAAATTATTAGTGGATGGGGGAATGGTTGAAAACAATTTACTTATGCAGTTTCAATCTGATATTAGTAGTTTACAAATACAAGCTCCTGACATCAAAGAAGTAACCGCTTTTGGTGCAGGCTTAGCTTCTTATGTTTATATTAAAAAGACTGAACTAAAGGACATACCTTCTACTAAAAGTTCTCAAAATTGGAATACCAACATGAGTGTTGAATCACGAAATATGTACATTTCTAAATGGAATAAAGCAATCGAGAAGGCTAAAAATTGGATTTAATAAAAATTTCGACATATTTATATGTAATTTTTTTTATTACTGCTGGATTAAACCATTTTTTGAATCCCGTTTTTTACGACTCACTTGTACCTAAATTTTTACCATTTCCTCGTCAAGTTCACCAATTAACAGGTGTTATAGAAATTATTCTTCCTATATTTCTACTTACAAAGTACAGATCAGAAGCAGCATTGTTAATGATTATATTTTTAATTGCAATCTACGGCGCAAATTTATATGTTTGGGTTGAAGGGTTGCCATACGGTAATCGTGTATTTACAAACACTCAGCATTTATTTAGATTACTTCTGCAACTTGCATATATAGCTTTCGCATATATTATTTATCGTTATGACTAAATATAATTTTCCACCCAAATTTATTTTTGGAACAGCTGTTGCCTCTTATCAAGTTGAAGGTGGTATTTATAATAATGATTGGACTCACTGGGAGAATAAATCCAAAACAGTATGTAATGAACCCTGTAATGAAGCATGCAAACATTTCGAATTAGTTGATAATGATATAGCGTTATTGAAAGACTTAGGTATTAAAGCGTTTAGATTTTCAATTGAATGGAGTAGAGTTGAGCCACAAAAAGGTAAATATGATCAAATCAGTATCGATCATTATATACAAAAAGCCAATAAATTAATCGATGAGGGCATAATTCCTATTATTACATTTCATCACTTCACAACACCCGAATGGTTGGCACAAGATGGTTATTGGGCAAGCATTAACACTGCCGATGCCTTTGTTAAATATGTAGAAAGAATGATGAACGAGTTGCCTAAGGAAATAAAATATTTTAATACAATAAACGAGCCTGGTATTTTTAGCATGTTCGGTTACTTCTCTAAAGAGAAATTTCCTCCGGGTATACGTAATGAGGAAATCTTCTTAAAGGCATCAGATAACATAATCGATGCACATAAAAGAGCATTAAAAGTAATAAAATCAATCAATAAGTACGCAAAAGTTGGTATGACACATGCCCTTCATGAATGGGATGATAGTGATAAAAGTGTTTTTAATAGATATCTTAAATATCATCTTGAAGATAAGTTTTTCTTTGCATCTGAGGATGATGATTTTATAGGACTACAAACATATTCTATAAAACGAACCAGTCCAAATTTAGTTTATAGGTCAATTGCATGGCTTCTTATTAAGGTGCCGTTATTTAGAAATAAATTATTTCCAATCTTTCTTGATAAATTCTCAGGTAGAAATGATTACGTAGCAGCAAATGCGCGTAAAACTAAAATGGGTTATGAATATCGACCTGAAGCAGTAAAGTACAATCTACACAGGATTCATGATAAATTTCCCGACAAGGACATATTTATTACTGAAAATGGAATTGCCACCGATGATGACAATGAAAGAATTCAATTTGTAAAAGAAGTACTTAAAGACATACACTCTTATGAAAAAGTAAATGGTCGCGTTATTGGGTACCTCTACTGGTCCCTATTGGATAACTTTGAATGGGATCTTGGGTATGAAATGAATTTTGGTCTGATTGAAGTTAACAAGTCTACTTACGAAAGAATTCCACATCCATCAGCGAAATGGTTTGGCAGTGTATCTGCTACGAATTCATTTACTGATTAATTCCCTATTCTGTAGAATTACATTTATGACATACATTATTGCTGGTGCTACTGGAACAACAGGAAGAGCTATAGCCACTGAGTTAGCACGTACAAATAAAGTTCATCTTATAGGTAGAGATGAGTCAGCTCTTAAAGAGCTAGCTGATAATCTCAATTCCTCATATAGCCTCATTGATATCGAAAACCCTATTCCTGTTAAAGAATTTCAACAAACAGTAGAAATAGATGAGATAAAAGGATTGGTTAACTGCATAGGTTCTATTTACCTAAGGCCTCTCCACGGCTCCACAATTGAAGATTTTAATTCTGTAGTTAATACAAATCTTTTTTCATCATTTTATCTTTTATCCGCTTTCGCTAGAAGAATGAAGAATGGCTCCGCTGTCTTTTTTTCTTCAGTTGCGGCAACGAAAGGTTTATCAAATCATGAACTAATTTCTGCAGCTAAAGCAGGAATAGAGGGTATGGCAAGATCTGCTGCTGCTAGTTATGCTAAAGACAATCTTAGAGTAAATGTCATTGCTCCAAGTATTATGGATACAAATATGTCTGCAAAAATATTAAGTAGTGAGACTGCAGTAGAGATGTCTAAATCAATGCACCCGATTCCTAAAATCGGTGACATTAGTGATATACTTCCTATTGTGACTTGGTTATTGTCCAGCGAATCAAAATGGATCACAGGACAAACAATACATGTTGATGGTGGATTTTCAACAGTTAAACCTAGATAGGAGAAAAATGACAGAGAAAAAATATTTAGAAACTCATGAGTGGTATTCACTCACAGAAAACACAATAACAATAGGAATTTCTGATTACGCACAAGGAGAACTAGGAGATATTGTTTTTGTAACAATGCCAGAAGTCGGACAAGAATTTTCAAAAGGTGATTCCATGGTAGAAGTTGAAGCTACTAAAACAGTTGCTGAGGCTTATGCTCCGATGGATTGTGTTGTCGTAGAAATAAATTCTTCTTTAGATTCAGAACCTGAGATTATAAATTCTGATCCATGCGGTGAGGGTTGGATGGTTAAAGCTGAGGTTAAAAATCTAGATGATTCAGGTATGTTGTATCAAGAATACGAAAACTTTATTTCATAGATGCCCAACATTAAGTATTCACCACTACATAGTTTACATGTAAAAAATAAAGCTAAGTTTATTGAATTTGGTGGTTGGACTATGCCTTTTTCCTATAAAGGTACTATAAAAGAGCATCAGTTTGTTAGACAAAATAGTGGTTATTTTGATGTATCTCATATGGGTCGTCTTCTGATAGACAAGGCTTATCTACAAAAAATTTCATCATTAATATGTTCAGATCTTATCGAACTGAAGTCTGGCAAGGCTCTTTATTCTATATTTACTAACGAAAAAGGATCAGCTTTAGATGATGTAATTTTTTGGAAGTATGATGACTACATACTTTTAATATGCAATGCAGCAAACACTGACAAAATTACGAACTATTTACAAACAGAAGAAATAATTTTTCAAGATCTTACTGAAAAAACAGCATTAGTTGCTGTTCAGGGTCCCGAAGCAATCTCCAATTTAAAGGCCTTACTACCTATTCCGGACTCATTTTCATGTTTAAGTAATGATATATACACATATGCTAGGACTGGTTATACGGGTGAAGATGGTTTAGAGATTATGGTTAATGTTGAAGATTTAGATGAATTAATTTCTTTTTTACTCCAGAACGAAATAGAACCATGCGGACTTGGCGCAAGGGATACTTTGAGACTTGAGGCAGCCTTACCTTTATATGGGTTTGAATTAACAGAAGATATAAGTCCGGTTGAAGCAGGGTTGAAGTGGACACTAAGCAATAAAAATAAATATAGGGGTTCAGATGTTATTAATGAGCAAATAAGAACGGGTCATCATAAAGTACTTAAAAAATTTTCTATAGATTCAAGAAATATAGCTCGGACAGGTACCAAGGTAAAAGCTGGTAATATTAACGGTATAGTTACTTCTGGAAATTTTTCTCCAATACTGCAAAAATCAATTGGATTTGTATTGCTTGAATCACAACCAGATACTGATTTATTAGAATTCGAAATACGTGGTAAATTTATAGAAGGAAATATTTTAAAAAAGAGGTTTTTAAGTTAATGTTTGTTCCACATTCGAGTCTAGATTTAAACGTAATATTTGACGAATTAGACATCTCCTCACTGGATGAATTATTTAAACATATTCCAGATGATTTACTAATAAAAAACGGACTAGACGTAGAAGATTCATTGTCAGAACTTGAAGCAACAAAATACTTTGAAGATATATCGAATAAAAACAGAAATAACCTAATTTGTTTCGCTGGTGGTGGACATTACGATGTATATTTACCTCCTACTGTTAAGTCTCTTACTATGCGACCAGAATTTATGACATCTTACACACCTTATCAAGCTGAAATTTCACAAGGGATTTTACAAGTATTGTTTGAATTTCAATCTTTAGTATGCGACTTAACTGAAATGGAACTAGCTAATGCGTCTTTATATGACGGTGCAACTTCAGTCGCTGAAGCTATCTCTGTAGCTATAAATAAAACTAAGCGTGATTCAGTTGTTATTTCTAGTGGATTTAATCCAAACACTAAAGAGGTTGTTAATACACTAATTGATAAGTCAAAATTTGACCTTAATTACATTCCATTATCAGATTATCTTTTTCCAGAGGATTATGAATTTACTGATGAAGATGCAGCTTTTGTTGTTTCTTTTCCACATTATGAAGGTTCTGCTCAAGACCTATCAAACTTAGTTAAAAAAGCTCAATCTAAAGGTGTAATTACAATATGTTATGTTGACCCATCAATGCTTGGTGTATTGAAGACACCAGGATCAATGGGTTTTGATATAGTTGTTGCAGAGGGCCAATCTATTGGCACACCTTTATCTTTTGGTGGACCAACAGTTGGCTGGTTTGCTACTAAAAAAGATTTAGCTAGATTAGTTCCCGGTCGCATTATTGGAGAAACTATTGATAATAATCATAAGAAAACCTATGTTATGACTTTAAGAGCTCGAGAACAAGATATTAGAAGAGAAAAAGCTTCTTCTAATATTTGCACTAATCAGACATTAAATGCTATCGGTTCAGCAATACATTTATCTTGGATGGGACCTGAAGGTATATACCAAGTAGGTTATCAAGCAATACAAAAAGCAATATATATGAAATCACAATTAATAGAAAAAGGGTTTAATGTTATAAACAATAAATCCTCATTAAGAGAATTTATTGTTGAGACAACACTTCCTGCTAAAAAAATAATTTCAGAAATGGGAAATAGAGGATTCTTAGCTGGTATCGAATATAGTGAAAATCTTTTGCTAGTTGCTTTGACTGAAAAACGAACTAAAGATGAAATTGATAACTATGTAAAACAATTCAGTGAGGTTAATAATGGTTAGTGGAGGTAACGCAAGTTCTCTTCCTTTAGTAGGAGGAGCATCAGAACCAACAATTAGAGAACTTTCAAGACCTGGTCGCCGTGCCTCAAAGTATCCTAAATTAGATGTTCCAGAGGTTGACTTTAACCATCCGGCTATGAAAAATGAAAAAGCTCCATTGCCTGAAGTATCCGAACATGATTTAGTTATGCATTATTCACGATTAGCTCATAGAAACTTTGCCGTAGATTTAGGTTTTTATCCGTTGGGTTCATGTACGATGAAATACAATCCTAGGTTTGCAGATTATGTCGCTTCTCTTGGGGCTTACTCAAATACTCATCCAGCCACTCCTTCAGAATTTACTCAAGGAACATTAGAAATTCTTAATATTCTTGAATCCTATCTAACAGAAATAACAGGTATGGATGTTGCTAGTTTTCAACCACCGGCCGGTGCATCTGGCGAACTTACAGGATTATTAATCATTAAAAAATATCTTGAAAACCAGAATTTATCCAACAAAACTGAAATTATTGTACCTGATTCCGCACATGGAACTAATCCAGCTTCAGCTAGAATGGCAGGTTTTAAAGTCGTCGAAGTAGCTACCGATGACAGAGGTATGGTTAATATTGATGACCTACACTCAAAAGTTAATGAAAATACTGCAGGTTTAATGTTAACAAATCCGAATACTGGTGGATTATTTGAAGAGGAAATATTAACAATTTCAAACATTATTCACGAGGCAGGGGGATTACTTTATTACGATGGAGCAAATCTCAATGCAATAGTTGGAGTTTGCCGACCAGGGGATATGGGTTTTGATATTGTTCACTCAAATCTACATAAAACATTTGCAACCCCACATGGTGGCGGTGGGCCTGGGTCAGGTCCTGTTGCTGTTAAAAGTTTTCTCAAGGAATATTTACCTGGTCCTATAGTTGAAAAAAGTGATACCAATTTTTACTGGTACACCCCAGAAAACAGTATTGGCCGTATGCACGGTTATCATGGCAATTTTTTAGTAGCTCTACGCGCACTTGTATATATGAAACTTTTAGGTAAAGAGGGATTAGATACATTAGGATCCTATGCAGTATTGAATGCAAGATACTTGAGTTCAAAAGTATCAAAATATCTCCCTCTTGCTTACAACGAACCATGCATGCATGAATTTGTGGCTACAGTGAAGGATTTAAAGAAATCACATAAAATTAAAGCGTATGATGTTGGAAAAGCTTTATTAGATAAAGGCTTTCATTCACCGACAATTTATTTTCCACTCATAGTTGAAGAGGCATTAATGTTTGAACCAACTGAAACACAAACTGTAGAAACTTTGGACGACTTAGCAGAAAGCATTCAACATATTATCGAAGAACTTTGTGCGCCAGGTGTAAACCTTACAGATTATCCCAAAAACCTTCCAGTAGGTCGACCAAATGAATTAATACCTGCAAAACACCTTACTGTTCATTGGGGAGATTTTGAACTTCTTGAATTAACTGAATAGACTGTCATTATGACAGTTTCAACATTAGATGTAGATAGGTACATTTCCACACTTCGTCTAAACTCGAAATCATTTTCTGAATTATCAAATGAAGCACTAGCAATTATGTTTGAGGAATCAATTCAAAATATTAAAAATATTGCATATTTCTGGGCAACTATTGGTGCTGACAATAAGGGCATAAAAGACACAATTGCAGAGGGTGAAGAATGGCTAGGTGGTCCATTTGCCTCGACAATAGCACTTCAATACTATATTGAATATTTAAGATCAGACAACTCAACTATTTCCGAAGAAGATATAGATCAAAACAAAATTCACGTTTTTCCAAATAAAAGTATTGAGAAACTTTTATTCCCTTTTGTCGAAGCAGAAGTTCATTTTCATAAAAATATGTCTAATGCTGATATATTAAATGCTAGAGGATTTGGGAATAGGTTAGGCTTTAAAAAAGGTATAACATTGATTCTTGGTGCTGGCAACGTATCCTCAATCCCTTTACTTGACACAATTTTTGACATGGTAGTTAATAGACACTGTGTTCTTCTGAAGTTAAACCCAGTAAATGAATACTTAAAGCCAGTTTTTGAACAAGTATTCGAAAACTTCATAAATAACGGATTTATGATTGTAACAACAGGTAATGTTGATGTCTCAAGTTATATGACTCAACATACAGGCATAACGAATATGCACCTCACTGGTTCTGATATAACTTATGAAAATATTGTTTATGGTTCAACATTAGAAGAAAAAGATAAAGGCAAAAAAACACTTTCTAAAGTTAACAAAAAACCATTTACTACAGAACTAGGTAATGTAACACCATTTATAATTCACCCAGGAACATGGTCTTCCTCTGAAATAAAATACCAGGCCCGGAAAATAGTAACTGCGAAACTAAATAACAATGGTTTCAATTGTATTGCTGCACAAGTAGTTGTTCTACCAAAAGGTTGGAAGCATACCAACAAATTAGTATCGGCGATAAAAAATCAACTCTCAAAAGAAAAAGATCGGCTTGCTTACTATCCGAAAAGTAGTGAAACTCTTAATTCATTAAAAGAATCAGAACTCATTACACAAGAAAATGACTTAACTTGTTCTACACCACATCTTACAAAGGATTTAGAACTCAATGACTTTTTTGAGCAAAATGAAGTATGGTCATCAACGTTATTTTTTAAATACATCGAATACTCTGATGAATCAGATTTTGTAGAAAAATCAATTGACTATGTTAATAATCAAGTTTGGGGAAATTTAGGTGCTGCTGTATTAATTAAACGTCATAACAATAAAAAAAATAAAATTCATACAAGTAAATACACTGAAAAACTTAATTATGGTACTGTAGCCATAAATGAGTGGCCTGCATTAGGATTTATTATCCCAACCATGCCTTGGGGTGGATTTCCTGGTAACAAAGATTCCGATATTCAAAGTGGACAAGGCTATGTTCATAATGCTTATTTTTTTGAATCTCCGCTTAAAGGAGTTCTTTATTCTAAATTTAAACTACCGTTTGTTGATCCCGTATGGTTCACTTCCAATAAAAAAGGTACAAAGGTATTTAAACGTTTAACTTACTACCAGATTGATAATTCCAAATTAAATCTGGTAAAGTTAATTTTTTCAGCGCTAATATAAGAGCAGATGAAAAAAATATATTTAATTCTACTTATATTATCACTAATAGCTTGTTCCTCAGAAACTGAAGTAGCAGATGATCAGGTGTCAACAACCTCAACTAATGTCACATCAGAAGATTCGACTAATACAACTTCAGTAAGTTCACCAGAAGAGAACACTCCCGTAATTGAAGAATATATATTTGATGTAGAAAGAATGTCAGCACTCACTGGGTTAGAGATTGCACCGGAACTTTGGCTCAAAAGACCAAGGAGAGTTCTAGCATTTAAAATTGATAACAATATTAATGCAAGACCACAATCAGGTCTTCAAGAAGCAGATGCAGTTTTCGAACTATTAGTTGAAGGTGGCATGACTCGTTTTCTTGCATTTTTTCACGATAAGTCTTCAAACTATTTAGGTCCTGTTAGGTCAGCAAGACCTACAGACCCAACAGTAATTAGGCCTTATGGGGGAACACTTGTAGTGTCAGGTGCGACTGGAGGCTTAATACCAACTATTAGAGAATCTGGGGTACCTGTGTTAGAGGAAACTGGAGCACCAGCGATGTTTAGAATTTCTAATCGAAATGCTCCACATAACCTGTATGCAGATACAGAACTTGTTAGAGATGTAATTACTGATAAAGGCTATTACTTTCTACAACCAGGTCCGGAACCACTATATTCATTTGGGAATGATCAAACTGAGTGGGATGAAGGGGCAGCAAGAATAACAATTAAATATAGTGAATTCACTACAGTTATTTGGAAACTTGGTGAGTCTTCATATGAACGTTTCATTATCGATGGATATGCACCCAATAAAGAAGCAGTTGCTCATAATTTTATCACGCAAGATGGGAATTACACTGACATATTGAAAACCCAAACTGTAGTAGTCATTCAAGGACCTCTTTATAATGACGAAAATACTACATTACCTAGTATCTTAACCGTAGGTGTTGGTCCAGTAACAGTGTTTAGTGACGGAAAAGTTATTGAAGGTACCTGGAGAAGAAACGACATAAAAGAACCATTTACGTTCACAGACTCAGAACAAAATGCTATCCATGTTCCTCCTAGTACGCAATGGGTTCATATTGTTCCTACAGATGGTGAAATAACCTGGTCTAATAGCTAATTGCTAGCATCAGTTCTATTCTCGATTCTCTTAACTAGTACGTCCTATAATATTTCGGATTATTCATGCGTCGACGAATTGTCAACTCATCCTGTACGTAATGAATATATGTTGCAAATTGTTCTTAAGTCTTATGACTATTACGAAGGAAAAATTGATGGAAAAATAGGTCCTGTTTCTAAAGCAGCGTTACGTTCATTTCAAAATAAAAATGGGCTTATTGTTGATGGTATTTTAGGTCCTGAATCTTGCTTAAGATTACTAGACAGAGTAAATATCAGAAGTAATGTTATCAATCTAAACATTGAAGAAACTAACAAAAACCAACAGTATTCCGTAAAAACTGAATCTCATCAAAGAATTCTCAAAGAATTAGGACTATATACAGGAAGCATTGATGGTTTAAAGGGGCCGGGTACCCAAAGAGCTATTAAAGCTTTTCAAAATAAGGCTGGTTTAGTCGCCGATGGTGTTGTTGGTACGAAAACAGATAAAGCACTGAGTTTAGGAGAGGCAGCATATGTTCAAATCACAGATAAAAATACAGAAAATGCTTCAGAAGCTCAGTCACCAGTAATTGCAGCTTCGTCATCTAGCTCTGCAATTGATCTTATTAACTATAATCCCAACGAGAACTGTATCGAAGGTTATGTAAACACAATTGACGTTTGGGTTCCAGATCCATGCTTTTATCCGGTGTTTGTTTACAGATTTGGAAAAACTGCCCAAGTTAATTCTCAGAACGAATTAGATTCATATCTTCAGGCAAGATGGTCACTGACAAAAGAGAAAGTATATACATCTATAGGACCTGTTTCTACACAAAACTATACACCAGGTGTGAATTCACCTGTTAATGGACTGCCAATGAGTCCTGATGCTAATAATTCCATTGTCATAGGTATAAAGAATGATAATAACGTTAGAGCACGACCTCAATCTGGGCCACAAAATGCAGATGCTGTTGTAGAAGTTTTAGTTGAAGGTGGAATGACAAGATTTATTAATATATTTTATCAGAGTGATACTACTTATCATGGCCCGATTAGGTCTGCAAGACCTACAGATCCAACTGTGCTTAGGCCGCTAGGTGGAGTTCTTGTAGCTAGTGGTGCAACTGGTGGATTAATTCCGGAGATTATCGATATGGGTGTTCCTGTTATCACAGATAGAAGACCTGAATATTTTAGAATTTCAACCAGAAATGCTCCCCACAACCTTTATGCCGATACTAAAAAACTAAAGTCTCTAGCTGTTGCCAAAGGGTATGTAAAATCAACTACACCACAACCACTATTTGCTTGGGGCGACCCAATAGTTTCAAACTGGGCTGCAAATACATATTTAAATCTTACTTTTTCATCCCAAACACAAACAAAATGGACATGGAATGGAAGCAATTATGTAAGATCATATTATGACGCATACAAAGGTAGTTCATCAGGAAATGTACATAACTGGGTTGATGTAAACGGTAATCAGGGGCAAATAAGTACAACCACAGTTATAGCCCTATTTTGTGAACCTTATATTCATCCATTGCAATTACCATCTGTAAAGACTGTCGGAAACGGTAGAGCAATTATTTTACATCAAGGAAAAATTCTAGATGTTTTTTGGAAACGAGGATCCAACCTTGATCCTTTTCATATTGTAGATAAAAACGGGAATGAACTCTTCGTACCTAAGGGTAAAGTCTGGATTTCACTTGTACCTAACACCACATCACCTAGTTTCGGGTAAATAACTTTACTTTTCAATAACTACCGTGGTAATCTAATAGTGCGTTTCAATTAAGTGTGATACGCAGCCCTGTTGGGAAGCCCTCTTCATTGGGGGCTTCCGTATTTCTAGAGCTTTTCTTTTAAGATATCTAAGGTATCGCCCCAGACAATATCCGCAATGTAAGAAATTAAATAGACACAACCATGTGATTCAAACTCGTCTATTTTATCGAAAACTTCATTCTTAACACCTACCAGTGGTTTTTTAAGATAAATATCTTTAGGTATACCTGTATCATTACTTATTTTTTCGAGTTTATTATTTAAATCTGATTGATCGTTCCCGATAATAACATTTGTATGTAACGTTCTTCCAATGTCTTCATAATTACGATTTTCATTATCACAATGCTGTTTTAGTATCTCTGATTTGCTTATGAAGCCTTCAACATCTACATCCCAGTTACCATAGTCGCCATATTTAGCTAATAACTTAAGAGTAACTTTCTCTCCACCACCACAAACCCATAGGGGAGGATGCGGTTTTTGAAGTGGTTTAGGTTGGTTAATTGCCTCATTTATTTCGTAGTGCTCTCCTTTAAATGTAGCAAGATCTTCAGTTGTCATTTTTTTATAAATGATCAAAGATTCTTCAAGCATTTTCAATCGTATTCCAGCAGAAGGGTAGCTATACCCATATGCTGCATATTCTTGATCATACCAACCCGCACCAATGGCATATTCAAGACGGCCTCCAGACATTACATCGATAGTTGATGCCACCTTTGTTAAATATGATGGATTTCTATATGAGTTACAAGTACACATTTGGCCAAGACGAACTTTAGATGTTCTTTGAGATAGTGCAGCCATAAGGGACCAGCACTCATAGGTAGGGTCTTGTGTAGGAGTTGGAACTGTATGGAAATGATCGTATACCCAAATTGATTCGTAACCAAGCGACTCAATCTTATCGGCAGATTGTAAAATTGTTTCCCATTGATTTTCCAGTGATATACCAGATAAATCCATCCGCCAACCCTGTGGTATGAATGCACCAATTTTCATAACATGATTATAGGGATTATTTATTCCTGCGTCTCAAGATGGCTAAAAGTGTGTTCATGTCTTCGTAATCATCTTTTGTTTTAAAGATTTTATATGCATATGAAAAGAGAAAAGTTAGAAATATAATGCTGAGAACTGAAGTAGATAAGGTAACTACAGCTTGATTCACACAAATTGATCTATTCATACTAAGATTTTTGTTAGTCGTGAAATCTACATTATTTGAAAGTAAATCATAAATAGTTCCACATTCAATTGTAA
>ENA-UOXV01003551-UOXV01003551.1-marine-metagenome-genome-assembly--contig:-NODE-3551-length-18821-cov-5.618885_pt1 | contig 18821 bp, 18 predicted proteins | sample MGYA00238165_ERZ766961 | MGnify/ENA primary metagenome ERZ766961 (study PRJEB28924, sample SAMN03173240) | marine metagenome | biome: Marine; feature: Water; material: Subsurface seawater | place: North...
ATATTCAATATTTTTATATTTGATTAAAGAGTGAAAACCTCGGTTAGACGCATTAATTTGTGCATTTAGTGAAAAAAATGTCTTTGATCTATTAAATTCATTTGCAGTTTTTTTTGATATAAGTCCGTGCCCATAATCAGAAACCAAAATTAAATCGGATATTTTTGTTTGCTTCTTTATTTGACTTATAAGTTTTTTTTCTGAACTATCTTTTAATTTTTCCTCATCGATTGAATAAACTCCTAAAAGTTTATTTTTTGAAACCTCGTCAATATATCTTTTTTTAATAATAGTTTTTCCACTAGGCTTACTAAAAAAATTAGTTGTAATATTTTTTTTTAATAATCTTTTAATAAATAAAGAATATTGTTTCTCTTTTCCTGCTAAAGTAATAAAATTTACTGATTTACTAAAAGTTATTAAATGATTAGCTATCGCTGCAGCACCGCCAAGATAGGTTTCTTGTAATTTTTCATTCAGAACAAGATGTGGTTCCTTACCAGATTTACCTAATACATCACCAAAAATATATTGATCAATAATAGTTTCTCCAACAAGTAATACTTTTAATTTTTTCAATTGTTTAATTTTTTTTTCGATAAAACTAAAAGAATATTTTTTGGAAATTTTTTTTATAAAATTTTTCTGTTCATCGTTAAAATAATTGGAATGAGTGTTAATTAAATTACTCGAACTAAAAGTGATGTCATCAGAATAGATAACTTTGCCTCCAAATTTTTTGGTGCTGGTGATTTCTTTATATATATTTTTTGTACTGTCTTTTTTATTATCTTTATAATCTGGACCTTTAAAATAAATATTCGGTTTTATATTTGAAATCAGTTTTTCCGATGTAGAATTATCGTTTATAAAAACTGCATCAACATTCGATAAAGAAGACAAAAATTCCGCTCTAAAACTTTGATTAAATATTGGTCTTCCAGAACCTTTGTTTACAAACTTATCAGATGTAATGCTCACAATTAAAAAATCACCATTTTTTCTCGCTTCTTTAAAATGCTTTATATGACCAATGTGAATTAAGTCAAAAACTCCATGACAAAGAACAATTTTTTTATTTTTGCTCTTTTCTTTTTTTACTTGTGCTTTTAACTTTTCAAGTTTTAAAATTTTACTCATTTTTTATTTTTTTTTCCAAGATAATAAAACCATTTTTTTGTTTGTTTGCTTATTTTACTTGGTGTCCATACTGGAGCATACTTCCAATCATTTATATGCTTTAACATAATTTGTATTCCTTTTTCTATAGAGATTTTTGGTTTCCAACTAGTTTTACTTTTAATTTTCTTGATACATGCAAAGGTCACATCTGGTTCGCCTGGTCTTTTTGGTATATTTATTTTTTTCCCTTTTAGTAAATAAACTATTCTATTAACACTTACAGTCTTGCCGCTACCTACATTAAATATTTCTCCAATTAGTTTCTTATTTTTAGTAACTTTTAATATTGCATCAACAATGTCAGACACAAAAGTGAAATCACGTGTTTGATTGCCGTCACCAACAATTGTAAAAGGTTTCTTTGCAATTTTTTGAGCTAAAAATACACCAAATACTGCACCGTACGTTCCTGTAGTCCTTGCTCTAGGTCCATAAACGTTAAAAAATCTTAAAGAGGAAGCATTTAACTTATAAACTTTAGAAAAATGAATGACCAACTCCTCTCCTAGTCTTTTAGTTAAAGCATATGGATATTGAGGATCTACTTTTGCTGTTTCTTTTGTTGGGTATTGATTTGGTATTCCATAGCAAGAAGATGAAGCTGTATATAAAAATCTTTTAACTTTGTTTTCTGAAGAAAGTTTAAGAACATTATAAGTCCCAGTTACATTGGTACTATAATATTCATCAGGATTCTCTATGCTAGGCACAATATCAGCTAATGCCGCTAAATGAAAAACCACATCAATGTCCTTGAATAATTTTTTGATTAGATCGTAATTTCTAATATCTTTATTGTATATTTTGATTTTATTTTTTATTTTATTTAGATTTGACTTTCTGCCAATACTAAAATTATCAATAACTTTTATTGAATGACCTTCCAGGACAAGTTTTTCGCAAAGGTGACTTCCAATAAAACCTGCTCCTCCCGTAACTAAAATTTTCATATTTTTTTTTTATATTGTTTTAAAATTTTTTTGGGCCAATTATTACTAAAAGATAAATTTTTATCATCTACAAAAATATCATAGGATGGTTTTCCAAGTATTAGCTCATCGTAACTAACTTTCCATTTTTTAAGTTGATTTTTTGTAAATTCATAACCTTGTTTTTTTGCAAGTTTCTTGTTTTCATTATTTCTACCCATAAATCTTGAAGTAAAAATTTTTATATAATGCCCTTTTTTTTTAAGAATATTTAAAACGTTTATATTTTTTTTTATTGGTTTTGATTTTTTATAATTATTTCCAAAAGTTTTACATAAAACATTGTCTAAATCGAAACAATAAATTAATTTTTTCATAAATTCAAATTTAAATATTAAAAAACTTTTTTTGAAATAAATTTTTATCTTCAAGCTTTCTTAATATTTTGATAATACTTTTGGATGTACCGCCTTTACCGTAAAATTTTTTACTATTCTTCATTCTTTTGTAAAAATTTGGTAAAGAGATTTTTTTGATAGATTTTAAAATATCATTTTTTTTAATTCTTATGTTTATAACCGATTGAGAGCATAATCTACCAAACTGTCTATTCCCTAAGTTTAATGTTGCTTTTTTAAAATACGGCATTTCAAGAATTCCACTTGAGGAATTTCCAATAATTGCATCTACTTGCTTTAAAAATGAAAAATAATTAACCTGTCCTAAAGACTCACGGAAAAAAGAATTTTTGTTTATTTTAACAAATTTTTTGATTTCTTTTTTAATAATTTTATTTCCTAAATCTGCTCCTGGCATTGTAAAAATTATAAGACTATCTTTTAATTCTTTAAGTGCAGAAAGAATTTCATTAATCTGTTTTTTTGTTGAAACATTACTTGATGTTTCTGGGTGAAAACAAACAAGAAAATTTTTTTTTCTAAAAATAAAATTATATTTTTTTTCTAATTCACTCTTAGTTAAAAGTTTTGTTTTCATTAAGCTGTCAACACCAAGTCCTCCTACAACGTGAACATTTTTTGGATTTTCTCCTAATTGAATTACTCTTTGTCTGTAAACTTTGTTTGCGGTGAAATGGATGTGAGACATTTTTGTAATAGAATGTCTAAAAGCATCATCTATTGCTCCAAAAGTTAATTCTCCTCCATGAATATGAGCTACAGATATTTTCAAAAAGTTGGCTGATATTACAGAAGCAAGAATTTCATATCTATCTCCTACAACTATTAATAAATCTGGGTTAGTTTTTTTGAGAATTTTTGTGGTTTTTTCTACGCACTTTCCAAAAATTTGAGAAATTCCATCGACGTCATCAGAGATTGATTTAAATACAATTTTTTGATCAATTTTAATTTTGTCTTTAATTATTTCTCTGTACGTCTCACCAAATTTTTTTGAAAAATGAGATCCTGAAGCTATCACTGAAACTGAAAATTTTTTGTCTTTTTTAATTTCATGAATGAGATTTTTTAATAAACCAAAATCAGCTCTAGAGCTTGTTAAAATGCTTACTTTCATTATAATTTTATAAAATCATCTTTTTTAAAGTTATACTTTGAGCGTTTTCCAACTACTTTTTTCCACTTAAGGGGTGAAATTCCTCCCTCTGGTCTTTTAGAAATAATATTTTTTTCACAAAATAGTTCACCTTTTTTTATTTCAAATTTTGCTACTATTGATTTTCTAACAATTGTTCTTGTTTTAAGCTCAGTTTTTGTAGGTATTTTATTATTACTACCCAACAATTTTTCTGTATTTCTAATAGAATTTGTAAACTGGAAAAACTTTTTAGGCTCCATACTTGCTTGATGGTCTGGTCCAATCATGTTTTTATTTAATGTTATATGTTTTTCAATAACTTGAGCACCCATCGCCACAGCTGAAACAGCGGTTTCAAATCCCAAAGTATGATCTGAATACCCAACTTCAACTTTTAAATCTTTTTTAATAGACTTTAATGCATTTAAATTTACATCTTTAAGTTTTGTTGGATAATCTGAATGACAATGTAAAATTATTATATTTTTTTTTTTTAGACCATTTTTAGTTAAAATTTTTAGTGCACTTTTAGTCTCTGCTAAATTAGCCATGCCTGTAGATAAAAAAACTTTCTTCGCTCCCTTTCCTATGTCTCTTAAAAGAGGATAGTGTGTAATTTCACCAGAAGCTATTTTAATATTTTTAACACCTAATTTGAATAGAAGTTTTAAACTGTCAGTATCAAAAGGACTTGATAAAAATTTAATTTTTTTTCTTTTGCAAAAATTAATTAACTTTACATGATCTTTAACTGATAGTTCATACTGTTTCAACATATCAATTTGTTTTATGTTCTTTTTTTTTAAATTGTTTTTTTGATACCCTGCTATTCCTGTTTCTTGTTTAACTAAGTTTATAGCTTTAAAAGATTGAAATTTAACAAAATCGCATCCAGCTTTTTTAGCAACTATAATAAGTTTTTTTGCAGTATTGATGTTCCCATTATGATTCACACCAATTTCACCGATTATTATTACTTTTTTTTTATTCATAAATTTTAGAGTTATTCTTTAAATTCTTATTTATAAATAAATTTGCATTAACAAAACAATTATTTCCTACTTTAATATTTTGCTGCAAAACAGTATGGCTTCCAATAAAAGAATTATTTCCAATAAGAGCACCGCCATTCAATGTTGATCCAGTAGCTATATGACAGTTGTTTCCAACGATAGCATCGTGTTCAACCAAAGCTTTGGTGTTTATTATGGTATTATTTCCGACTATTGCACCTCTGTTAACAATTGCTCCATGCATAACAATTGTGCCTTCTCCTATTTTAGCTTGAGGCGAAACATAAGCTAAGGGAGAAACAATACTCGGAAATTTATATCCAATTTTTTTTAGATTATTAAACAATTTTCCTCTTCTATTTAAATTTTTTATTTGACCTAAAGTTATGTGTGCAAAATTACTCTTGGATAAATATGTTTTTAAATTTTTATCATTACCTAAAATCTTATATTTTTGATTATAAGTATTTACTTTTTTATCAACTAATCCAACAACTTTATATTTTTTTTCTAGTTCTATTACATCAATGCAAGAATTACAGTGACCGCCAGCTCCAATCAGAATTATTTTTTTCATATCTTTTTAAGGTAAATTTCTTGGCTGCTTGGAATATTTATTATTCGATTGTAAATTTCTTTTGCTCCAGACAAGTCCATCTTTGAACAGTTTTTATATGGTTTTAATTCCGATATTAATTTCCAAGCTGGTCTAGAAAATATCTTTGCTTTATGAAGCTTTCTTAAAATTATATTTTTTTTTGAAGAACTTTTTTTATCTAAGACAATTGTTTGCAACCAATAATTACTTTTAGAATTAGTTGACTCTTCAAACAAAGATATTTCTTTTATATTTTTTAGTTCAGTGTAATATTTTTTAAATAGTTTTCTTTTAGCTTTTATAAACAAATCAATTCGTTCTAATTGAGCTAAACCTAGAGCTGCATTAATATTGGGCATCCGAAAATTAAAACCTGTTTCATCATGAATATATTCCCATTTATGACTTAACTTTGCTGTAGTAGTCAGATGTTTAATACGTTTTGCCACAAAATTGTTATTTAAAACAATCATGCCGCCTCCACCAGTCGTAATGATTTTATTCCCATTAAAACTGAAGCAACCAATGTCACCAAATGTACCTAGATGTTTTTTTTCATAAAAACTCCCTACAGCCTCTGCTGCATCCTCAACTACTTTTAATTTATACTTTTTTGCAATTTTAATGACATTAATAATATCACAAGGATGACCAAAGATATGTACTGGTAAAATTACTTTTATTCTTTTTTTTGTTTTCTTATTAAAACATTCTCCATTTTTCAAAATAACAATCTCACTTAAGTATTTCTCTAATTTAGCGCAATCTACTCCAAAATTTTTTTTAATGTTAGAGTCTATAAAATGAGGTATGGCACCTAGATTTTTTATAGCATTGACTGTTCCAACAAATGTCAAAGATGGAACTAAAACTTCATCATCTTTTTCTACACCACAAGCCAATAAGGAAATATAAAGAGCCTGTGTACCGCTAGTTACTGCAATTGCATTTTTACTTTTTACATACCTTTTAAATTTTTTTTCAAAAGCATTCACATATTTTCCTGCTGAAGAAACAAAACGAGTTTTTATTGTTTTTGATACATATTCTAATTCTCTATTTGACAAAGATGGTTCATGAAGCTGATGAGCTCCTTTTCCTACTACTTTTTTTATAGAACTTGATATTAAATATGCTAAATTTTTTTTCATGATACTATAATTTTATTGAATAATTTCCGTAAAGATTTGAATTAAATTCTTCTAACTTCTCTTTATTATTTTTAAAAAATTCAATCATCTCCTCGATTCCCTCTTCAACTCCAAATTTAATTTTAAAATTTAAATTTTTTTCTATTTTTGAAAAGTTAACTCTATAATTTCTTGGATCAAATTTTTTGTTAGTAAACTCAACTTTGTTGTTGTGAGGAAGTTGTTTCAAAATTAATTCTGTAATTTGTTTTTTAGTATAATTATTTTTTTCACCGCCAACATTAAACACTTGAAAATCTGTGAGTTTTTTATTTGAGTCTATTACTTTTTCCAACGCGAGAGCAAAATCATTTACGTGACAATAGGGTCTCCATGTCTCAGCGTCAAAAACTAAAAGTGGCTCTTTTTGATAGATGCTTTTTGTAAACTGATTAATGGTCAAATCAAATCTCATTCGTGGTGACAAACCAAAAGCTGTAGAGAATCTTAAGATTGTAGGGCTAATCTTTATTTTGGATTTTAAGCTTAAAATGAAATTTTCAATTTCAACTTTTTGTTGAGCATATAGTGAAAGTGGTTTAAGCTCAGAATTCTCATCAAGCAAATTGTCTGTTTCGCTTAAACCATAATTTGAACATGTCGAAACGAATATTAATTTTCCATCGTTTTTTTTCTCACATATTAAAATCAATTTTTTAATTCCTTCAGAATTTATAAGTTTTGATTCATTGGGATATTTTTTAGTTATTGGATCGCCGACCAATCCTCCGAGAAGAATAATAACATCGTGACTAATAACTAATTTTTCACAAATATTTTTATCCCTTAAATCACCTTTAATTATTTTATAATTTTGAGAATTTCTAAAAGAATTTATTGCATATTCATTATTAAAGATAAAATTATCTAGGCAGGTTACTTGATAATTTTTTTTCAGAAAAAAATCTGTTATTACTGTACCAATATAACCAGCTCCACCTATTAATAAAATCCTAGTTTTCATTCAAATTTTCAACCTTTGCTATTTTTGAATTTTCAATTTTATATATTGAGTCACACGATTTAAGTGTTGATAAACGATGAGCAATCATAATAACAGTTTTATCTCTTTTAAAATTTATTATTTCTTCAATAATTTTCTTTTCTGTTTCAAGATCTAGTGAATTTGTAAATTCATCAAAAATGAGAACTCTGGGATCACTATATAAAGCTCTTGCAATTGATATTCTCTGCTTTTGGCCACCAGATAAACGGTCGCCAAATTCCCCTATTTGAGTGTTCTTACCTTTATCCAAATTATCGATTAATTTATCTAATTTTGATTTTTTAATTGCTAGGTCAACCGCCTCATCATTAATTGTTATTTCTGGTAAAGCGAAAGCAATATTTTTTTTAATTGTGTCGTCAACTAAATAGACATCTTGGGGTACATATCCTATATGATTTTGCCAGGCCGGAAGATTTTTCAACATATCATCATTGTCTATATTAATTTCCCCATCTGTGGGCTTCAAAAGTCCTAATAATAAGTTAATAAGAGTGGTTTTACCGCTACCACTTTCACCAATAATTCCAACGATTGAACCTGCCTCGATCGTGAAATTTAAGTTGTCTAAAATTAATTTATCCGACCCGGAATACTTAAAACTTACTTTTTTAAAATTAATTTTTTTATAAAATTGTATTTTACTTAAATTATTTTTTTTAGTTCTTAAATTTTTATCATAATCTTGGAATTCTTTATAAACAATATCAATTGCAGGCCTATTATAAATTATTTTTTGAATTGAATTCATAATTCTTGTTAATGAAGGCATCAATCTAAATGCTGCAGCTGCGAATAGACCTAAAACTGATACAATATAGTTAAAGTCTTTATTTAAAAATAACATTATTATTATTAATAAAATAAAACCTACAATAACTAACCACTCTAACCAAAGTCTTGGCAGGGAGTCTGTAAAATTTTGTTTGATCTCATAACTGTTTAATTTGATATTATTGTTAGTAAAAACTTTTAAAACTTCGTTTATTCTATTAAGAATTTTAATATATTTTATAGATAAAAAACCCTCTCTTAATTGTTTTATTCTTAATCCAGAATGAAATTGACGTCCCTTTCCCCACTCCTTAGCTCTTATTTGAACCTTTTTATAAAAAACATAACCAAAAATACTTAAAAAAGAAATTACAATTAAAGAACCAATCGGTTCATATAAAATTATAAATATAGATACTCCTACTAAAACGACTAGTTCTGTAATTAACAAAATTAAAAATTGAAATAAACTCACCACTAAACTTATTTCATCAATATTTCTAATCAATTTTGATGAGTTATTTCTTAAATGAAATTGAAAAGGTTTATTAAGGTATATATTAAAAAGTTTGTTCGATAAAGAAACTCTCAAATCAGCCAGAAGTTTTGTTTGAGCGTATGAAAAAAAAGTTAAATATAAAGCCTTCACAGTATAAATGAAAAACATAAAATAAATAATTACAGTAATTAATTCTTTTTTATTTGAAGGGTTAAAATTAAAAATATGAACTATTTTCAAAAAATTATCATTAATACTCTCGGATGTTAAAGATTGAACGAACGGAATTATTAAACCTATTCCTGCCGCCTCAAGTATCATTGTGATAAAAGATAGTACAAATAAAATATTTAAGGATATGATTTGTTTTCTCGTTAAAATACTTTTAATTTTTTCTATCATTCTTAAATTAAAATTCAGTCAAAGCTCCGCACTTTGACATTTTCATGTTTTTCAAAATTCAGAAATTGTTCTTCTTTTATGCAGGAACATAAGCAGCTTTGTTGTCATCAACAGTTGCTATGTATTGTCCAAATTTAATTATTAATTTATTTTTTTTCTTTTCAATTAAATCAAAAATAATATTTTTTAAAGGGCCCGAAGAAAACTTGCCTTTTTTTTCTATTAAATTTTTAAAAAAATTATTTGTGATAATGTTTTGTTCATCTTCAAAAGATTTACAATAGTTTATAAATGTGATAATATCTTTTTGATATAACTCTTGTCCTGTAAGAAAATATTCTAGACCCTTTGAAAATTTTAATGTTTCTATTAAATTTTTAGAAAAGTTCGAATAATAACAAAATATATAGTTATTTAATAGATTCTTTCTATCTCTTTTTATTTTTTTGTTATTTGAAATATTATCAACCTTATACTTTGGTTCATAAAACTCTATATTTAAATTTTTTTTTAAAATTTCTTTTTTAAAAATATCACTGTAATTATTTTTTATCTTTGCTACTAACCACATTTTAATTTACACAGTTTTCTGTTGATCTAACTCGTTTTTAAGATCTTCATACTCTTGCATCTTATCTTTCATAAATTTAATTGTAATTTTTGTTTTTTCAGCAACACCTTTAGGCGTCAAAAGATACAAATAGCCAGTTTTTTTTGGATTCTTTTTAAAATTATTGATTTTAACTAAACCCTTTTTTTTTAATTCTTTTAAAACATAGTTCAGTTTTCCTAAGCTCATATTAAGTTCAGATGCTAGTTCTCTTTGATTTGCATCAGGTTTTTTTGCAATTTTTCTCAATAAATTAAATTCTTGTTGATTAAAATCATTCATAACTCTATAGTTGTTCATATTTTGAACAATGTCAATTATTTTGTTCAAAATTTAAACAAACTTAAATTTAATGAAAAATAGAGAGTTTTTAAATATAGCTGACGGAAGTCACCTCAAATTTAGAGGCTATTTGGTAAAATTTGTAAAAAATTCAAATTATCTCCCTTTATCTGGTAACAAATTTATCAAAAAAATCACACTTTTTTTTTACTTCAAAATAATCAGAAAAATACATTTAATGATTTTATTGATTATTAATTCAAAATTAATTTTCAGAGAACCAAAAAATAAAAAAAATATTATTTTTGATGGTTGTATGCATCATTTCACAAAACATATAATTAAAGATAAAAGTTGCCATGTTTTGGAAACAAGAATTGAACATTTTAACAAAATTTATATTACCAAAAAAATAATTTATTATTTAATGAAAAACTTCTATAAAAATAGTTTGAAAGTGAATTACCTATTTATTTTAATTAAAATTATAAAACCAAAAAATGTTATTACTCTTATCGATAATTCCTTTGATTTTTTTTTGATAGCTCAATTATTAAAAGATGAGAATATTAATTTCTATGCATTACAAAACGCAACTCGGAGGAATGAAACTAGTTATGTTCAAAAAAAAAGATATATTCCAAATTATTTTGTTTTTAGTAAATACGAAAAGAATTTATTTAAAAGAAGTCACAATGTAAAAAATTTTATTCCAAATGGATCTATTAAAGCTGAATTAGCAAAAAAATATTTCTTAAAAAAAAAAATAAAGAAAAATTTTTTTGATATTTGTTTAATTTCTGATCCAGAGATTCATCTTCAAACCGATGATGAATTTACACAAGCAAAAGATATGGATAAAAACTCAGCTTTAGTTGCTGAATATTGTTTAAGATTTTCTAAAAAATTTAAAAAGAAAATTATATTTATGGGTAAATCAGATATAACTCAAGTAGATGAAAAAAAATACGAAACAGAGTTTTATAGAAATTTTATTTCTGATAGAAGATTTAAAATTTTTTTTCACCATAAAAAAAATTTTGAAGCTTATAAAATAATTTTACAAAGTAAAGTTGTAATTGGGTGTACGTCTAGTCTTTTAAGAGAGTCATTCGCCTTTAAAAAAAAAGTTTTATGTTGTAAATATGTTAAAGATAAAAACGGTATTCTTTTTCCTTCTGAAGGAATTTGTTCATTAAAAAATAAAAACTATATAGAGTTCGAAAAAAGGTTAAATAAAATACTAAAAATGAATTATTCAAGTTATGTAAAAAAAATTAAAAATATTGATAACTTATATTTTTGTAAGAAGAATGCGCTCAAAGTTCTCAATGATACATTAAATAATAAATGAATAAATTAGGAATAATAATACAAGCTAGATCAGGATCAAAAAGATTCCCGAAAAAAATTTTTCAAATAATTGGAAAAAAAAGTGTTTTAGAACATGTAATATCAAGATTAAAAAAAATAAAATTAAAAAAGAAAATTATAATCGCTACTACTAAACAAAATGATGATAAAATAATTAAAAAAATTGCAAATGATAATAAATGTAGTTATTTTTTTGGGAGCAAATTAAATGTATTAGAAAGATTCTTTTCAACAGCCAAAAAATTTAAAATTAATCCTATAGTAAGAATTTGTGCTGATTCACCTTTCATAGATCCTTTAATCATAGAAAAGTCTTTGCTAGAATTTAAAAAGGGTAATTTTGATTTAATAAGCAATACTATTGGACAAGCTTACCCGAAAGGCATGAGTGTAGAAATAATGACTTTTGATGCATTAACAAAAGCTTACAAAATAGCTAAAACTGAAGACGAAAAGGAGCATGTAACAAAAATATTTTATAAAAATCCAAAAATTTTCAATATTAAATGTCTAAAAAATTCAAACAAAATAGCAAAATATAATTTTGCTGTAGATTATCCCGAAGATCTTGAATATTTAAATAATATTTTTAATAAATTAAGTGAAAAAGGATTTAAGAAAAATTTTAGCTTAAGAAGTTTAATAAGTGTAGCAAAAAAAATTAAATATTAATTTTCTCATTTTCTAAACATAATTGACAAATTTTATTGGGTTTATTTTGTGTAAAACCACTTCTAATATTCGTCATCTTTTTACTTTTCCATATAATATCTAAATCTTCTTTTAGTACATTTCCAATTGGTAAATTTCTACCAACAGTATTACAACAAGGCCCTACTGTACCATCTGAGTGTATAGTCACTTGTCCCCAAGGTTCATTACAGTTATATTTTTTTAAAAGTTTTTTTCGATTGTTGCTCTCTTTATGAAGATGATCATAAAATTCGATTGAATTTTCTTTTTGGACTTCAACACTGTCAACAATTTCTACCCACTTTTCAATAAATTCATCCACCTCATGAATGTTTTTATCGACTGCTACAAAAGAAACTCTAACTAAAGGGATTTTTTTATTTTTTAAATTTCTTAATCTAATAAAGTTTTTTACGTTTTTTTCTATCTTTTGTAATCTATTTGTATTTAATATTTTTTTGTTTACAGGAATTCTTACTTTATCATATGTCGACTCTGTTGCAGCATCTATTGAAATAAATAACCTTGTCAAAGAACTATTTAAAATTATTTCACTATTTTTTTCATTTAAGAGAGTTCCATTTGTAAATAAAAACTGGTCCATTATCTCTGCGTCTGCCGCCATTTTTAAAACTTTGTCATAATGCTTAAACAATAAAGGCTCTGATGAACTGAGTAATAAAGCATCTAGTTTATTTTTTTTAAAATTTTTAAAAATTGTTTCAAGCTCCTCTACACCTAACGTACTTTTCGTAGTGTCATTTCTGTATCCTTGATAACAAAATTTACACTCTAAATTGCATCTATTTACTAATTCAAGAATTACTGAAATTGGATAATTTGGCAGATATTCATGTTTATTGTCATTTAAGTAATTTTCATATTTTTCTCTATACTTAAGAAATCTCTCTCCAAATTTTGGGTAAAGATGATCATAAAGAATTTTTTCTGTATCAACTTTTGAGTTTTTTTTAATAACACTCATTGAAAGAAGTTGTTTTTTTATATCTGTATTTTCTTCGATAGAATTAATTTTTTTCATAAATATCTTTATACCATGTATAGTACTGTTTAAATCCTCTAACAAGATCGAATTGAGGTTTATAATTTATAAGTTTTCTGGCTTTATTAATTGAAAGGGTTCCTCGCATTGCCATAAGCTTATCTCTTTTTAAATTAGTAAACTCTTGATATTTAAATTTTTGCTTTATTAATTTTTTAATATCTATTAACGATTTTGCTCTTCCATAAGTAACATTAAAAATTTGTTTTGTGGATTTTTTCTTATTAGCAATTACTTTATAAATTCCTTCGCAAAAATCATCGATATAAGTGAAATCAAGTTTTTCCTTTCCATCTCCTTTAACGAAGATTTTTTGATTTTCAAATGCTCTCTCTAAAAAAATCTGGATAACTCTATTGCTTATACATCTTTCGCCATAAAGAGCAGAAGGTCTAATAATAGTATAGTCAGTACCAAAAACATTTGAATATGATTTAACAAGAAGTTCTCCAGATAATTTTAAAGAACCATAAATGCCAATTGGATCACAATCTTCTTTTTCGGTCACAACAGCTTTTTTGAAAGTCCCATACACCATACTTGAAGATAAATAAATAAAATGAGTTTTTTTCATATATTTAATGCTTTCTAGAGAGTTAAATAATGTGTTGAAGCTGTTCTTAAAAGCTAACTCAGGGTTTTTGTTTGATTTTCCATCATGTGAAACTGCAGCTAAATGGATTAATACATCTGGATTAAATTTCTTTACAATTTTTTGAAGTTTATTTTTATTTAACGCATCACATTTGTTTAACAAAATTTTATAATTTTTAATTAATCTTAATCTTTCTCTTAAAAAACTATTATAAAGACTTTTTTTTTTTTTATTCTTTATTTCTCTTTTTACAAAATCGAAGTTGTTTACTTTCAGGTTATCTACAATTAATATGTCATAGTTTTTTTTTTTTAATTTAACCGCTAAGTTATGGCCAATAAAGCCTGCTCCGCCAACTAATAAAATTTTTTTTTTCATTTAATAATTTATATTTATCTTTTTTTTTTGTTTAAGAGATATATCTGCATATATTGCGGCTGTCATGAGATTTAATTCCTTATCAATTTGTTTTTTATAGTTTTTTCTTTTTTTTAACAAAGAGAAAATAGTTGGCAATAGCGCGTCTTTTCCAGGATAAAGTTTATCGAATTTTATAATCTTTCCTCTTGAAGGGTCGTAATTTTTGAAAACTCTTATACCCATATCATCATAAATAAATGTTTTTTTTGTTCCATAAATCTTTAAAACATGTTGATGTTTATGAACACAACCAAAATTTGAAGTTATTTTTCCTATTGCGCCATTGTTAAAAAAAAAATTACTTTGAATAAAATCTTGATTTTTAAAAAAACTATTTTTAGTAGTAAATTTATTAGAGTTACTATAAACGCTTATAGGTAATTCATTAAAAAAAGAAATCATTAAATCAATCAAGTGGATTCCTCCTCCTAGCCCTACGCTATATTTTTTATCCTTTCCTCTCCAGCCATATCTTAATTTGTTAATTCTTCCATAAAGATAATCACCCTCAAAATAGTAAATTTTACCAAACTTTCCTGTTTGAACTTGCTTTATAATTGAATTTAAAATTTTTGAGGATCTAAGAACAAGATTTGAGTATAAAAGATTTTTATATTTATTTTTTTTTACTAATTTTTTTATACTATTCAAATCTTTAAGAGATCTACACATTGGTTTTTCAACAAAAATATTACTACGATTATAATTTTTAATTATTAAATTTGAATGACTATTATCATAGCTGCTAATAGATAGTAATTTTTTGTTTTTTGTTTTTTTAAAATCAAATAAATTTCTATCAATTAAATATGTACTTGTGTTTTTTAATTTTTTTTTTTCAGATACAAAAATTTTTTTAACCTGCTTATTTTTTAAATAAAATTGTAAATGTTTTTTTCCTGTGGATCCTAAACCAACAATTCCTACATCAAATTTATTACTTACTTTATCTTTCATCCAATTAGTTTTCTTATTTTAGATGCAATAAAAATTAAATCCTTTTTTTTTACATGCTCTGCAACCGGAAAAGAGATGGAGCAATATGCAATTGTAGAGGAATTTAAAAAATCTTTTTTTTTATAATTATATTTTTTTTTATAATAATTTAACAATGGAACTGGGTGTGGGTAGTAAATACTTGTTTGAATTCCATTTTTTTTTAATTGGAGAATAAGTTTATTTCTTTTTTTTTCAAATTTTTTATTTAAAATTATAGTTAAAGCGTAGTAGCTAGATTGAAAATTTTTTTCATTTTTAGTGTTTAAAATATAAAAATTTTTACTATTTTTTATCTTGTCATATAAGAAATGATAATTTTTTTTTCTCGTATTTATTTTATTCTTTATATTTTTAAGCTCGTTTATGCCTATTGCAGCCTCAAGTTCATTCATCCTATAATTTAAGCCACAATAATTAATATTGTAATTACCCGGTACTTTTCTTTTAATTGGCGAGGCTTCATCATAACCAAAAGACCTAAGAGATTTAATTTTATTAAAATCCTTAAGGTTATTTAATATCAAAGCTCCTCCTTCTGCGGTTGTTATAATTTTTACTGGATGAAAAGAGAATGCTCCTGCGTTTCCAAATGTACCTGAAAATTTATTTCTGACCTTAGAACCAATAGACAAAGCGGTATCTTCAACTAATTTTAAATTGAATTTTTTAGCGATTGCTTTTATTTTGAACATATCTGCTGGTTTTCCTAGAAAATGAGTAACACAAATACAAACTGTTTTTTTATTTATCTTGCTATAAATCTTTTTAATATCAATATTTCCAGTTTTCAACTCACAGTCAACAAAAACTGGTTTAGCTCCACAAATTTCAACTGAATGCGCTGTGGCTACGTGCGTTTGTCCTGACATAATAACTTCGTCTTCTTTTTTCAAGCCAATACTTAAAAAAAATAAATGTAAAGCTGCTGTGCAACTTGATGTAGACAAAATTCTATTTTTTTTTAGATGAAAGAAATCACCTAAATTTTTTTCAAATTGTTCAGTATATTTACCATGGACAAACACTCCTGATTTAAGAATCTTTTTAAAGGAGTTTAGAGTTTTTTTTTCTACTTTTGGAGAAGCAAACTTAATCATTACAACTTTATTAATTTCTTATTATTATATTTTGAATAGACGCCTCTAGTATCAAAAATTTTTTTTGCATTTTTAAATATAAAATTTTTTTTTAAGTTTGAATGGTCTGTAGCAATAATCACACAATCATAATTTTTAATTTTATCTAAAGATACAGAATTAATGTATTTATTTAAAATTTTAATTTTAGGTATTTTCTCATCATGATAATCGACTATATTATTGTGATATTTTAAAGTTTTAAATATTTTAAGAGATGGACTTTCTCTTGTATCATTAACATCTGCCTTATAAGCAAGTCCTATTATTAAAATTTTTCTGGAAATTTTTAAAGACTTTAATTGAGGGCTTTCTTTAAATATTTGATCTATAACCCAGTTGGTTATTCTAACATTGGTTAATCTAGCTAAATTTATGAATTTTGACCTCGCTCCGTTTCTATTAGCAATCCAATTCAAAAATAATGGATCAATAGGAATACAATGACCGCCTACTCCAGGCCCAGGGTAAAATTTATTATATCCAAATGGTTTAGTTCCGGCGGTTTCAATAATTTTATTGATATCTAATTTAAGTTTTTTACATATTATTTTTAATTCATTAACTAGACCAATATTTACAGATCTATAGGAATTTTCAACAAGCTTTGACATTTCTGCAATCTCAAGACTTTCAGCTTCGCATAGATTTGAAAAAATATTTTTATATAAAGAATTTACTTTGTTTAATGATTTCAAATTATAACCACTGATAACTTTTGGAGTATTTTCTAAAAAATACTTAAATTTTTTTTTATCGGTTTGACCTGGACTTATTCTTTCAGGTGAGTAACCAAGAAAAAAATTATTTCCAAGATCAAATTTTTTCGATAAATATGAATAAAATATTTCTTTCGTAGCCCCAGGGTAAACTGTGCTTTCTAAAATAATAGTTTGATTTTTTTTAAGATATGGAGTTATTTTTTTAAAAGCTGATTTTATTTTTGAAATATCTGGTTTTTTGTTTGTAAAAGGAGTTGGTAAACAAATTATCAAATATTGAGAGTCCTTAATTTTTTCTAAGTTACTCATAGTAAATAAATTTTTTTTATTGATAATATTTAATTCTTTTGATTTTAAATCTGAAATATAGCTCACATTTGATTTCAGTAAGTCAATTTTCGATTTTTCTATATCAAAACCGTAAGTATTTATTTTTTTTTTTGATAGAAGATGCAGTATTGGCAAACCAACATATCCTAATCCAATGACAGATGCGCTATGTTCTTGAGGCAAAATTTTATACCGGGTTTATTCTTATGCAATTGTTTAATATTGACATTGTTCAAATTATGAACAATAATCTTTTAATTTAATTAGTCAAGCATTAAAATGATAGCAATACTTACAACTAAAACTCCACATCATATTCATTTTATTAATTCAGTTTTTAAAGAAAAAAAAAATATATTTTGTATTTTTGAAAAAAAGATTATTTCACCAGATTTTAAAACGAAGGTAAAGTTTGAGAACCTTAGGAGTAAATTTGAAAAAAAAAGATGGTTTAAAAACTTAGACCAAAATTTCTTACCCAATTCTTATTCTGTAAATAATATTAATTCTAAAAAAGTTATTGATATAATAAAAAAAAATAAAACTAAATATATTTTAATTTTTGGCACAAGAAAATTAAACCTAAAAAATTATAAAAAGTTTAGAAAAAAAATTTTCAATTTTCACGGAGGCAACCCTGAAAGATACAGAGGTCTAGATTCTCATTATTGGGCTTTATATCATAAAGACTTTAAATCACTTGAAGTATGTTTGCATTTAGCAGCTAGTAGACTTGATGTGGGAGAAATATTATTTAGAGAACAAATTAAGTATAATTCTAAAACAAAAATTTATGAACTAAGATACTTAAATACTGAAATATGTATAAAGATGGCCTTAAAATTTTTAAACATGATTGAGAAAAAGAAGAAACTTAAGCTCACTAAGCAAAAAACAATTGGTCGTTATTATTCTTTTATGCCAGCAATTATCAAGCAAAAAATTCACAAAAAAATGAAAATTAAATGAAAAAAAATTGTTCAAGTTTTTTAAAAAGAAAAAAATGTGTAATTTTTTTATTTCATGGCGTATTTGACCAAGAAAAATTTAAAATAATAAATTATACAAATAAACATATTTCAAAAAAAAGATTTTTTCTTATTTTAAAACAACTGTCTAGAAAAGGAAAATGTATATCTATGGATAAAGTTTATGAAACAATTAGAAAAAAAAGAGATTTTGAAGATTTTTCATTTGCTATTAGTTTTGACGATGGTTTTTATAATAATTACAAAGTTGCCCTACCGATATTAAAAAAATTCAAATTTCCTGCTATATTTTATCTGACTTACAATTTTATTAACAAGAAATTAACAAGTTGGACCGATCAAGTTGAATATATAGTTGAAAAATCTCATAGTGGAAATATTCAAACATCATTTGGAAAATTAAAGTTTTCAAATAGCAAATATTCAAAAATTAAATTTATTAAAAAAATAAGAAAAAA
>ENA-UOXV01003552-UOXV01003552.1-marine-metagenome-genome-assembly--contig:-NODE-3552-length-18819-cov-5.846088_pt1 | contig 18819 bp, 18 predicted proteins | sample MGYA00238165_ERZ766961 | MGnify/ENA primary metagenome ERZ766961 (study PRJEB28924, sample SAMN03173240) | marine metagenome | biome: Marine; feature: Water; material: Subsurface seawater | place: North...
CCTGCCTCTCGCCTGACGGCGTCTGAGCAAGTTGCAGCTATCCTTGGCACAGCGTGCGCGCGCTTAAAGCCTCTCTGGTCACTCCAAAGAGCCCTCCTAGGTCCCGAAAAGTGGGAGTGGTGACCACTGTCAGTCACGTTTTACAACTCAAGCACACATCCTCAGCCCCCACTCCAGCTTTTTCCCGCCCGCGCACACTTAGCTTCACATCGCCCCCATGTAGCACCAATCGTATCCTAGACATCGGCCAAGAACGTCGTCGTCACGCAATCGGTCTAGCTGGACTGTTCAGCCAACGTGAACCAGACCTTCGTACAACTTTCCCCAGCCAAACCTGTTGGTCAATCGCGTCCGTAAAGGTCGACGGGGCGAATCTCACCGGCCCGCAACCTCGACGCCGCTGGCGTTCCGCTGTCCTCCTCCTCGTTCTCCTCATCCTCGTCTTGCTCCTCTCCGTCCAGCCATACTCCCTCTGGCAACAGCCATGCATGTAGGCGTGGTTGCAGCGAGGCGGGCAGCAGAGAGACGAGGGTGCTACGAAGCGCCGGCGAGAAAAGGAGCCGCGCGTTCGAGAGAGATGCAAGGAGCGTGCGAAGCGCGATGGGCGCGCTCTGCCGGAGCAGCACCCAGGTGCGGATGACGCCAAGGCGCTGGAGCGTGCGCCACGACTTGACGGCCGTGCGCAGCGAGAGCAGCTGGCGCGCGCCCTTGACCAGGTGCAGCGCGCGGCGCGTGCCGCCCGACAGAAGAATGATCCGGCGCGCGTGTACCACAACCTTGCTCGCCGCCCGCGTGACGCGCAATGGGCGCGTGTTGCGCGCGCGGCGCAGCGCCTCGAGCACGCGCGTCGCTCGAGTCGCGCGCGCAAACCAGTTGTTGGCGAGGCGGCGCTGGACGGCGGCAGGGTCTGGGGCGAGGTCGAGGATCTCGAGCGGAAGTGCGCAGAAGATGTCGCAGAGCAGCCAGTTGGACGCGTACCGCCGCGCGATCCGCCAAGAGTCTGTGACGAGGTGCCCGCGCTCGTCCACGTACGCCGTGCGGAGCTTGACGAAAATGTCGGCGATGAAAAAGAAGTCCAGCAGGACCTTGGCTTGCACCAGCATCATCGTGTGCGGATTTGCAGCGCGAACATCCGCAAAGATCCATGAAGAGTGTTGCTGCATCCAGCGCTCGTTGATAACCTGCAACATGATGAGCACACCGACCAGAACCATTCCAGCAAAGTCCCAAGCGCGTCGGGCCGTACCATCCGGTGAGAACAGGAGCCCGTGGCGTGTTTTCACCTTGGCACGCTGCCCCACGCGCAGCGCAAGGTCACGCAGCTCTCGCACGCGCGGAGTGCGAATGAGCCCCCACACTCCCGACGCCACGTCAACGTCCGGCGTGTCCACCTCCGCCTCAGCCCCGGAGGCTGCCCGCGACCAGTTGAAGCTTGATATGCGATACCGCCTCCGAAGCGCCAGCGCTGCGCGCGGTGGCTCGATGTCCTCGTCCACCTCGTCCACCTCCTCTTCCCCGAAATCGTCGCTGAGCAGGCCCAAGCTCCTCCGCGCGGTACACCGGTGCCCATGCCACGCCGAAGCCTCCTGCGGCAGGGATGGCCCTGGTGACGCCGTCATCAGCCACTCCTGAACGTTGTGGTGGCGAGCCATGTCAAGCGTTGACGACTGCGACAGCACTTCGTCCGCGACGTCGTGCTCTGCCGCGATGCGCTTTCCGCACTCGCAACACTCGCGAACCGGGGCATGCCGAGCCCGCTGAGATCCGTGTCCAGGCACATCGTCACCAGCGTTGCGGGCAAGGTAATCCTCGCAGCCCCAAAACGCAGCCTCGGTGACTCCTTGCGGAATCTCGGCCTCATCAGACGAGGGCGGCGTGTACGCCCTGACCTGTTGCGGCGAGGGGTGGAAACGCCCGCTTGGGCTCCCGCTGTATGGATCCCGGGGCGAGTACGGCGTTGCCGGCACGGAGTCATCCCCCCAAAATGCTGCTGTATCAGACTTTTTGAGCGCCATAACCCCGGGGCGCTGCGGCCGCCCGCTGCGGCAGCGCGCGCGCTTGTGGTGTGAAAGCGCACAGAGCCGGATCCGGCTCTTTGTGGCGCAACAGCCGCCGATAGTGAACCTCGACAGCGATTGCTGCTTACGATGCGGCGCGCACAGTAGTCCGCCGAGCAGCCCCGATACACCGCGAGGCCGCTTCCCCGCGCCCGCTGGGCGAGCGCCCGGCCGTCCGTGACCGAAGCACTTGGGCGGCGCGAGCTCGAGATATTGCACCTCCTATGGTGTTATGAGTTTGCGCCTCTCCGGTAGGCTCGGGTAGTAAAGCGCATACGCCGTGTCATCCCACACATCTCTGATTTTTTTGAATCGGCGGGTACACTTTGATTGAAGCTCGCCAGGATGCCCGGCGAGGAGGGCCCTGCGGACGAAACCCAGCCTGTGGGGGATGTGCCACACGAGGTCGACGAGTTAGTGCGAGGGGTGCGCCAGGGCATTCTCGAGGATATCGCCGCGGGAGAAGCGCCTGGGGGGCACCGACGGCTTCAGGTTTAGGGCCGCCCATGAACTATTCGCGCAGCAACCCGCAGAGTGTGACCGTCGTGAGAGCACTTGCAGGCTCCGTGCGACCGGGTGGCACAGTTCGAGGATGGATCAACCGTGCTGTCCTCCGACGGTGCGGCGGCAGCGCTTGCAATTCTGGAGACACCTCTGCTGGTCGCATGCTGCACAGCACTCGATCGTGTTCTTGCGTCGTGCCGGCGATACGACAAAGAGAACACAGGGTGGGTGTCGGTCTCGGCGTACAGGCTGGCGTTGAATGCGGCAGGAGCAGGGCTGCACGGCAGAACGCAGGCTGAACAGCTGCAGCGGTTGACGGCTGCAGCGGGGACGGCGCTTGAGACCGCGGCAATATCCGCAGGGCGTTCTGGCAGTAGGACTTCGAACAGCAGCGACCGTGTGCGTTACGCGGCGCTCGATTCGCGCGTGCGGGCTGCGCTGGCTCGGGCGCTTCGTGCGCCGCCCTCGGCCGTGCCAAAGGCTGGCGCTGGGTTGATCGCGTCCGAGGTGTCTTGGCGCGCAGCACTGGGTGCAGTGGTCGAGGGAGAGTTGACCGAGGTGCAGCGCTGGCGCGCGGAGCGATTGCGCGGGGGGAAAGACTCAGGCAAAGGGGCAGAGGACCAATCCGGAGAGGATCTTGAGGAGGCGCTGGCGCTGGAGAACGCTGCGCTGCGCGCGCGGCTCAGGCTGCAGTCGGGAGGGCTCTCTCGGGCGCCCGGGGTGGCCGGCAGCGTGAGCATCAACCGGTTCCCGCAGAGCACGCTGGCGCCGCGCAGCGGGGGGGCAGCTCTCGCCGGCACAGTCCTGGACCCTGACGCGCCCGCGACAGCGGCGCCTGGTCCCTCCACCCAGCATCTCATCGACCGCCAGCTCCTCCTCTGCCACCGCCAGCTCGCCGCCCTCACAAAGGTCAAGGCCCGCATGCCTCTCCGCTCCTGCCTCGCTCTCGCCTGCCTCGCTCCCATTCGCGGCCTCCGCCTGCCTCGCCGCGCCGCACCCGATCCACGCAGCTTACCGTGCCGGCGTCGCAGCGGGGGGCAGAGGTAGTCGTGACGGAGCGCGCAGCTGCAGCGCGCGCTGAGGTCCTCGCCGCGCAGCAGCGCAGCCTCGAGCTGCGTGACTCGTGAGCTGCCGCCCCAAGCCATGCAACGCACCGTGGCGCCCGCGGCCATGCGCCCCAGCCACCGCACATGCGCGGTACTCATACGGCCGCGCACCGGCGGGGCGGTGCAGAGAGCTCTCATCGCGGGAGAGCGAGCTGGCGGGGCGCATCGCGTCCTGGGAGGCGCGCGCGTCCCCAGAGGACCTTGGGCTGGGCAAGGCCAACGAGAGGCTGCAGGCGGAGCTCTTGGCAGAGCGGGCGAGGGCAGACGCGGCTGAGGCGCGGCTGGCAGAGGAGGCGCAGCGGTCCGGGCTGCTCGCCAAGCTGCTCACCGACCTGCGCGGCGCGGGCGCCAGCTTCGGTGGGCTGGCGGGGGCGGCTGAGGCGCTGCACACTGTGGCAGCCGAGCGAGACGAGTACTACGCGGCGCTGGTGCGCGTGGAGGCGGCCTGCACTCGCTGCACGGGGGACGCCGGCGCAGAGGCCGTGCTGTGTGCGGTGATGGAAGCGCTGGGTCCCGCAGAGGTTGCAGAGTCCGCAGGTGTGGGGGAAGTGGGCAAGGGTGCGGGGCAGGTGGCAGACGATGCTGCCGCCGTCACCGGACTCTTGATCGAGTCAAGTAATTGAGGGGTGGGTGTCAGCAGCACCAGGCGGCGCCAGGGGTGCCTTACGCCGACACGGCGGTCCAGGCTATGAAATGTCCATTGAGGCGCCAGGACACAAACCACGGCCTCTGCGTCTGCGCCAAGACCCACGGCCCCTGCGTCTGCGCAAAGCGGAGGTTCTAGAGCGAGCGGAAAGGCTGGCTCTCGATAGGAAGAGAGTCGGTGCCGATCGGGACATACTGGCGCATCTTGTAGTAGCGGAAGCCGACTAGCACGATGGCGCCCAGCACAACCGCCGAGGCGACAACGATGCCGGCCTGGTTCAGGATGTCAGAGTTGCCCTTCACCTCCCATCCGTTTGGAATCCGCTTGCCAGAATGCTGGCCACGCTGGGCCGTCTGAATGAGTGGCGCCTGCCCCATACTTGCGAGCGCGTTCTTGAAGAGGTCGTCCTCATACTTCTGCGTGTGCTTCCCGCCGCCGCCGCCCCGCCCACCGCCAAAACCGCCACCAAACCCTCCAAGGCCACCGCCGTTTGAAAACATGTGCGCCATGTCATTTGCCATGGCCTGCATCGCCTTCTCCTGCGCCTTCTGGGCCTTCTTCTGAGCAGGAGTCAGCGGCTTGCTCGGGCTGTTCGGGTTGAAGCTGTGCTCCGAGATGATGTGCGGCTTCCCGTCCGGCCCGATCTCCTCCGTCTCCTCAAACCCCATGCCCCCGCCCCCGCCTCCTTGCGGGATCATTGGAATAGCACCGAGACCCCCGAAACCGCCACCCCCGAGATTTCCGAGGGGAATATCGATCTCCTGCCCGCCGCCGCCCAGTCCGCCCTGCCCAAGAACCGCCGGATTTAGCAGAAGTTGCGCCGCTCACCATAGAAGGCCTGCACGATCGCTGCAAGACGGGGTGGAAACAAACCAGGTCGATCTGTCCGCCCATGGGAATGATGATCTCTTCCGAACCGTCATCGCCGCCGCCGCCGCCGCCGCCGCCGGCCTTCCCCTGGCCTGACGAGGCCTTTGCTCCCTTCCCGTGTGAAACCTGAACCGACATGAGAAGGACAATGCACAGGAACCAGCGTCCCCTCTGCAGAAGCATTGCAATGGGATTCCCGCCGATGTTCGAGGAAGACGCACACACACCGAGCTTGCCCGAGCAGCGCTTGAGCCTGCTGGACCAAGAGCTTGGTGACGACGAACAGATCTGGAACCTTCGATTGGAGCCATTGACCATTCCGATACAAGGAGAAGACACGGCGCGACCCGGCCTCTGGGTCTTGTTCGCAACATCATGCGCAGTGTCCTGGCCGTGTTGGCCGCAGCCATGGCTACAGTGATTCCTTCGACCCTGGGCTTTTCGATTCCGACTGGACGTGTGCTTCTTGGAGCAAGCAATGGAATCGTTGCTTCGTCGGGCTCACGGAACGCGCCACAGTACGGCAAGCTCGCGCGCGGTGGCGCGCCGAGTCTCCTCCGCATGTCGGGTGGATCGGTTGGTTCCCTGTGCCGGAACCTTGTACACGCTGATTGTCATTGTATCGTCTAGTCTAAACCCGATTCGCGTGGTCTGCTGCACAGGTAACCAAGGACCCGAAGTGGGCACTTCTCTTCGATTGCGACGGTGTGATTGTCGAAACGGAGGAACTCCACCGACTGGCTTACAACGGTGCCTTCGCTGAGATGAAGTGTACTGTGAATGGAAAGCAGGTCGAATGGGTTCCAAAGTACTACGACGTCCTACAGAACACCGTCGGGGGCGGCAAGCCCAAGATGAAGTGGTCGTTCGGCAACGAGGGCTGGCCAGATTCCACGCTGGGCCCCGCGCCCACTTCTGAGGAGGAACAGACAAGGCTTGTCGATCAGTTGCAAGACGCCAAGACTGTGATCTACAAGAAGATCGTCGTTGAGGTCGCCACGGCGCGCCCTGGTGTGCTGGAGATGATGGACGATGTGCTGAAGCGTGAGGACCTCGCTGCGGGAATCTGCTCGGCCGCGACCAAGGGCGGCTTTGACCAGGTCGTGAACTCGGTCGTCGGTAAAGACCGGCTCGGCAACTTCGATGTGGTCATGGCAGGGGACGACGTTCCGCGCAAGAAGCCGGACCCGATCATCTACCAGCTCGCCTCAGAGAAGATTGGCGTGCCGCCCGAGCGGTGCGTGGTGGTGGAGGACTCGCTGGTGGGGCTGCGCGCCGCCAAGGGCGCCGGGATGAAATGCATCATCACGTACACGGACAGCACGGCGGACCAGGACTTTTACGGGGAGGGCGCGGACGCCGTGGTGCCTGACCTCGGCAAGATTAGCCTCGACGACATCTTCGCCCCGCTCCTCGCGGGCGAGGGCACGCTCCTGGACGGCATCAAGGAGGCCCCGCGCGTGGCCAAGTAAGCGAAAGAAAGTTGCGCCAGTGCTCGCCAACGTGTGCGCGCGCTGTGCTCGCGGATGCGTGTAACATGGGTTCAAGATGAGGTTGATCACGTGATTGCATTCCTCGCCGCACCGCCAATTGCCCGTCGTCTCAACGCATCCCCGGTGCACCTAGATGGATTCACTCTAGCGTTCCGTGCCACAAGTCAAGGTACCACCTCACGGAGCCAACTCGGCACATCTCGCTCACGGCTTGCGGGTCGCTGCCGCTGCATGCGCCTCTTGTGCCGACATTTGCCGCTCCCGCGCGACCTCACGGTGGAAGGCAGCGTCTCGAGCCGCTTGTTCCTGCTCCGCCTGCTCCAGTGCCCCGACCGCACGCGCCTCCGCGTCGGTGCCATGCGCGCCCGATGCAACATTCGACATCTTTTGCGTGGCACCGCGGGTCTGTCCAGAACTGGCAGAAGCAGGCGCAGGCGCAGTGTGCGCATCAATATCGCGCTCCTGCACCAGTCTCTTAGCCTCCAGTGCCACGGCAGCCTTCTCCGCCGCCTGGCGTGCCGCGTCCTGCTTGCGCCCCGCATCCTCAAGAGCTTCGTATGTTTCCCGTGAGAGAGTCGTTCGCTCTCGCTCGGCAGCAAGGTGCCCCTCATCTCGCTGCATGGCCGCCTGGCGTTCGGCAATAAGCTGCTTGTGATCTGCAGAGCGCTGCTCCGTCTCGAGGCGCGCCAGCTGTGAGCTGTCCTTCTTGTAAGAGGCTAATGCCCGCTTTTCCGCAGCCGAGCGTTTCGCCTCGGCTGCTTTTGCATCACCCTGCAATTGATGCACTTCCTTGAGCCCTAATAGCGTGCTCGCATGCTCCTGGACCTGCTTGAAGGCTGCATCTTCGATTGCCGAGATGTTGACCCCCTCAGTATTCGTGTTCATATCCTGGATGTCATGAAAGGCTGCCTTCTCGTAAGCTTCTTTTGCCATCTTCCATGAGAGTTGCTTTGCCGCCGCAGGGTTCTTCTCAGCAGCTTTCAGCGCATTCTCGAGCGCGTCGGCGCGTTTCGACATCTCGTTCGCTTCTTTCTGTCCCAGCTCCTTGATCTCGCGTTCCATTGAAGGGTAATCTGCGGCCAGCGAGGTAGGCGAAGGTCTGTTGCTAGAAGACAGCGCAGCGACCACGACAGCGATGCATAGTAGCAGCGAAACGCCGGAAGACGCTGCCCACACCTATTCAGCATGCACATCAGTCGCCTTCACAGGAGTCGCCCGGTCCCGCACTGCACCAGCAACCGGACGTTGGTGAACAGCTAGGCTGAATGGATGGCTGGCTGGCTGATGGATACACTCCCGGTTGCATGAAAATTGGCCAGCTTGGTGCAGACCTTGTTCTCCCGCCGCCGGGCAACAGGCCTGACGGCACCAAACCCGCGTGGAACCTCTGCCATTTCGGGTTGTCAATGAAGTGACTTTTGAGAGTAAGTAGATAAACGCCGAAATTAGAGCGCGATGGCACGTCCAGCAGAGTCCCTGGTTGGCCCGTCCCGCCCTGCGGTGCGCAGTGCATCATCTATGGCGACTGCACTGCGATCTGCTGCTACAGTGTTGCTTCTGTTTGTGGCTGCGGCGGCCATTGTGGCGCTGTCAGCGTCCCCGTCGTCGTCGCTGGCCGAGAAGGGCTCTGCTGGCGCCGAGGTGTCGGCTGCTGCAACGCCCAAGGCGACTGCCATTGTTGCCGCACTGCCCTCTGCGCCGATGGCCGCAGTAGCGTCGGAATCGCTGGGGACGGTTTCTTCCTCCGATACGCCAGTGCAAGCTCCCGAGGCGAGCATCCCTAAGATGGTCGATGAGATCAAAACTCTGCAGGCAGAGCAAGCGAAGGAGTCGCAGGATCGCCGGTCTGCGTTGATGAAGGCGCTTGCTAGTAAGGACGGAGGCAATGGAAGCGAGCGCGCCTGGAGGGTGCAGAAGAGCCAATACGAGGCTGCTGCCCTGAAAGACATTGAGAAGGGCCAGGCGATGTCGACCAGCAAAGAGACGCACATGGCTCTGCACGGAGAGGCAGCCAAGATGTTCGCCAAGTATGACAAGCAAGCCGAAGATCTCATGGGACTCAGGGAGCTACACCACTTGGTGAACGAGACTACTGTGGCTGAAGCGAAGCGCTCCCAGGAGGAAAAGAGAGCGCTTGTCGCGCTGCGCGCAGCAAACAAGGAGCTTCGGAATGTGGAGACCTCGGAGCGGAAGCAACAGCATCTTCGGCATCAAGAGAAGCAGGACGAGGCTGAAACATCGACGCAGAATCAAATCGACAAGTCTGTAGCGCGTCAGCTGTCCCGGCCCTCGGACTTCTCGACTCTCGAGGATGAGGGCAAGGAGATGGACCTGGAGCGGCAGTCTGAGCAGGTGCGCCAGCTGGCAGCGTCACGCGACGGCGAAGAAGAGAGGAAAGCGCAGGCGGCGGCGGCAAAGGAGATCTCACTGCCTTATGTGAGCGACTACTCGAAAGCCATGCAGGTGGAGCGCGAGCGCGCAGCCGTCTTCAAGAAGAATCTTGAGGCAATCCGTGCCAAGGACATGGCTGCACGTGAGGCCCGCCGTCTGCAGCTCTCAGGGGATGCCAAGGCGGTCGTTCACGCCGCCGCGACAGCCGCCCCGCAGAAGGGCGCAGGGGGGCACGCCTTGGAGAAGAGCATCAGGGAGCGCGAGCACGCGAGGCGCGCGCGCATGTCGGAGGCAGCTGAGGCGCGGGAGGACAAGAAGCTCGAAAATGTTGCGCTGGCGCATGACCGCAAGGTGGAGGCTCGGCGCGCATCCGAAGAAGCGCCGCCGAAGATGCTGGCAAATCTGCACAAGGTTGCCAAGCCAGCCAATGCTGCGATGGGGCAGTCTCGGCCGGTGGCGGCTGGTGCTCGGGCAGCGCGCGCGCCTGAAGTAGCGGAAACGGGGGCATCGGCGAGCGCACTGGAGCAGGCGCGCCGCAAGGAGGTTGACGCCATCATCGATGGGCGTTAATGGCATTGCGCGTTTTCAGAGGGCGGGAGGGTGGGGTTGCATGGCTGGTTGAATATTGTCAGATAAACGCGGCACGCGTTTTTGCTGCAACAGCGGCATGCCGGGCGCGAAAAGTGTAGCATCAACACATCAACCGAATGCGCTATGGTGAGGGATCCACCAAACACGCTTTCGTCCAGAGTTACTTTACAAAGATCGCCTGGACCCTGTGATCACAGGGTTGGACTGAGCGAAACATACTTTCGGGCGACATCTGCGACGTTGGAGCCCCGGTTGAGTCCGTGCGAGCTTGAGCAATGGCAGAAGGCGATTCCAGCAGGCAATGCTCTGCGTGCCAGCAAATGCTCGGGGTTGATTCATTCAGCAAAAAGCAGTGGATAGCGCGTGCCTATTCACGACGATGCACCGTGTGTGTCGAGACGGGCATCGCACCACAAGTACGGTCCGCATGAAGAAATCAATCCTTTTTTCCTGGCGATTGCTCGGGATTCTGATGCGATACTAGTGTAGGCTCTCTTTCTTCACCCGATCGCTGAGAGCAGGCCTCGATGGAGCAAGACGAGCTGTGTGCGCTCGTGAAGGCTGTAAAGTTTGCCGAGCCCCACGCAGACAAAGAACGGGTGATTGCTCGCTACTCGAGCCAATCCGAGTTTCGGCTGCTCACCGCGTGCATTTTTACGGACCGTGCGGCGATTCAGGTGTGCGAGGAAATCACAGCACAGCTTGCAAAGCACGGTCGCGCACCGGTGCCGCACGCTGCGATCAAGAAGGTGCGAGGCAGCCCAGCCGCAGTCTCGAAGGTCCGGCTTGCTGGCAGGCAGGAACGGCTGCATACGTGGGCTTGTTCGCGCAATCGCGCGCAACGCGATGAGGGTATGCTCAATTACCCGCTGACGGTGAGGCGCAGGCATGGGCAGCTCTGGGGCTCGATGCGCCGGAGGAGGCAGCGCTCAAGCTTTTCACCATTGTGCGCCCACCCCAAAACTATGTCTCAATCGCAAGAGTGCCGCGAACCTCTGGTCCAAGCACTTGCTGCAGCGCCGTGCCTGCCTACACGTCATGTTTCACAGCTGATGTGTGTCAACTTGCCAGGGCAAGTCCAGCTGCGAAGGGGTGAGCGGAGCAGCAGTAGGTGCAGGTGGTGTCCAAGAGGAGGGCGGAGAGCAGTGGGCGCCTGTGGTGCTCGACGTTGGGGGAGTTCGCAACACAATCTCGCCCTATCAGGCGGTCATCTCGCTCTGGAGCGGCAAAGGCGGCGCGAGCCATGCAGCGGACGGGACAGAGCTGTTCAAGATCCAAACTGCGGGGCCGCCCGGCCTTCCCATGCTGTGCTACAACAAGACACGCAACAAGCAGACGATGATCCACGACGACACTCCGGGCTACGCGCGCATCCACGCGCTAATCTCCGATGCGGCGCTCACCGGCGTGCTAGGTACGGGCGCCGGGCGCAAGGCGTACTTTTTTGGCCAACCTCATCCCGAAAAGTAAGCATCCGCCCAATGACCCGACAAGCCGCTCCCAGCCGTGCTGGCGGCAAGCTGCTCCCTCATCAGCTTGGAAATTCAGTGCAAACCGACCACGCTCCGCAGTGACAAGGCGATTTGCATCAACATTTCACGGCTGTCGTCGCCGCAAGACTGGTGAAGGTGGTCCTTGTCTTAGGAAACCGCCCAGCCGCTTCGCTGCGAGCCGGGGCATGCGTGTTTGCCAAGTTTGCATCGGTTTGCATGTGTGTGTGTGTGCAAAAATATCCTGTGTTGCTGCGTGACGCGGGTCGGTGAAGAGAGCGTGTTTTGGGGACTAGAATCCGAAAAACTACTGCAGCATAGTCTTGACCTCCTCGACCAGCTCCTTTGAAACGGTCGTAATCTGTCGTAGCACGGTCCATCGCGTGTCAGCAATGCACATCTTCTCGTGTTGCTGTCGGAGCTAAGTGCGGTAGATGCCATGTACCTTTTCGGTGTCCGCGGGGATGAAGCGCGGGACATCCTCTGCATATGCCTTGTAGCCCGGGTGCTTCTCTCCCATCCAGATTTCCTCTTGCTCGGCCTGCAGCACCTCACCCGTTGCGCCACATCAGCATCTTGAGCCGTCCGATGTGGAGCAGAATCTGGGCGTGCCTAACTCTTGCTGACCCACGTTCCAGGAGGTGCGTGTGCTGGGTGGAGCCTTGAAGTTGAGGGTTGCAGCGAGTATGGCGGTGAAAAAGAGGCGAGGAAAGGATCCAGACAAGACCGAAAGACCGACGCAGGTGAGGATCAAGCCGCCGTACATGGGGTGGCGCGCCAGACCATACACCCCGCTGGTGGTCAGTACGTTGTCGTCCGTTGGCTTTGGGAACGGTGAGATCGAGTCACCGAGCTTTAACACTGAAGCTCCTGCGTCGCGTCGGCCAAGTCAAGATGCAACACCTCCAATAGGTACTACAACACGTTTCTGCATGAGAGGGAGTGCGGGGGAAGAAGGCGAGGGTCAGACCGCCGAGTGCGATGCCAGCTAAACAAAGCGGCAGACCGAGCAGGGTCTCGACGCCCTCGAGCGTCTCAGAGAAGAGCGGCCCAGTGATCACCAGAAAGATGAGCGCAAACTGTGCGGCAACCCAGCCCTCTCCGCGCTCACCAACCGTGCCCGACGACACATTTTCTTTGACCTGCACGCGAAAATCGAAATCATATCGATGCGTCTTCTCATGGCGCGAAACGTTTTTCCCCTCACACAGCCACATTGCTGGTCGCACATGCAAGGAGGATCAGAACCTTGTTAAGCCAGGAATCAAAGCCGCCATCTTGCATCTTCGGAGAGCAGAAGGCATTGCGGGTATGGCGTGGGGCTGCTGCGGAGCTCGATGAGAGCGCGAGGTTTGCGCGAGAAAGGGGCGCAAGCAGCGGCAGCGGCTGGAAACCAAATATACCGAGCGGACACAAGAGCAGGAGCGCAGAAAGTGCACGTGCGGATGGCGTTGCTATCATTGAAGATTGGGGGATGGGGGATCGGCCGTGTGCACGAGGTTTGGCTCTCAGCGCGGGCAAGCAGAAGCACAGGGCTCGAAATTATGACAGTGTGCCGGACACGGCTCTTCTGTGTCCAGCCCATTTGTTTTCTAACACCGTCAAAAAGTCCCGTACAACCCATTGTAGGACCCAACGGAAAAAAATTAGTACCGGAATAGTTCCCGCGGGACAATCCCGGTACGGCAGAGACACTCCGATTCCAGAGATCGCATCGTTTCAGCATGTCACACAATTTCCCGGGAAGGAGGAATTGTAGGTGAGAGGAACCAGAGGCAATCATGCTGTCCTCGCTCCGGTGCGTCTCTCGCCCCCTCCGCACCCTTAATGCGCGCGCGATGGCAACTTGTTCGAATTAGGATTGTGCAACGGTCTAGCGTACGCGAGGAGCACTCTGGGTTGCTTTTCCGGTAAGCGCGCACACAGAAACCTCTTACGCCCCAAGGTGACGTGGGCCCGGGGGCCACGTTGGTGTGCAGGCATGCCGCGCGGAACGCGTCAGCGCTCGCTCGTGGCCCCGCTCGTATGATGTCGACCCACACGTTCGACGCCGAGTTTGGCTCCAAGGTCTTCACTGGCGCTGTCGCGGACAAATATCTCAAGGCGCAAGGCGAGTCGGCCGCAATCCTCGAGGACCACACTTGGACCCAGACCAAGGCCGATAAGGTTGCGGCTGCCATTCTTGCGTGGGGCAAGGACAATGAGGCAACTGTCTACACTCACTGGTTTCAGCCGATGGGCGCCAACTCGGTTCGCCACGGCATGACCGGCCAAGTTCAGAACTATGCGTTTACCTTCGGCGCGGACGGCAAGCCTCTGTACAAGTTCACCGCGGAGGAGCTTCTCAAGGGCGAGACCGATGGCTCGTCTTACCCGAACGGCGGCCTCCGTGCGACTCACACCGCCGGTGGCTACACCATCCTGGTACGGCCTAAGGCCCTCTCCTCGAAAATCCCGAGCCTCCCACGAGCACTTTCTTGGTGTTCTGAGAAGCGATGTCTAAGCGCGTTTTGGTTTTTGTATCCAGGACCCGTCTTCCCCGGTGTTCATCCGTGGCGACACCATCCACATCCCGTGCATCTTCATCTCGTGGACTGGGTTCGTTCCCACTCTGGGCATGCTACAGGGTCTTCATGGCTCCCCACCATGAAGACTTCGCGCTCCGTCGGGCATCCCCTCGCTCTGCCCGCTGCCCGCCAGAGACTTATGGCGTTTCACGCTGCAATGCCTTACGATCTTCTTCGTGGCGGCGTCCAGGCACGCCCTCGACGAGAAGACGCCGCTCCTTCGCGCGGAGCAGGCCATGAACCGCGAGGGCGTTCGGCTCCTCAAGAACCTCGGCTTCAACACGAAGGGCGTGCAGTCCAACATCGGCCTGGAGCAGGAGTTCTTTCTCATCCCGCGTGATGCGTATGCGCGCCGTCTTGATCTCCAGATGACGGGCCGCACGGTCATCGGGCGCAACGCGCCGCGTGGGCAGGAGATGTGCGACCACTACTTCGCGCCGCTGAACCAGGCAGCGCTCGCGTGCATCCAGGCGATCCAGCACGAGGCGTTCCTCATGGGCATCCCGCTCCGCACCCGTCACCGCGAGGTGGCACCGAACCAGTACGAGATGGCTCCGTACTTCGGCCCGGCCACCCAGCAGATCGACCAAAACATCATGGTGATGCAGATCTGCGAGGAGGTCTCCAACCGCTACGGCCTCGCCTGCCTGATGCAGGAGAAGCCGTTCAACGACATCAACGGCTCGGGCAAGCACAACAACTGGTCAATCGGCACCGCTGAGGGGATCAACCTGCTCAACGTGAACCAGGTCACCAAGGCGACGGGCAACCCTGCGGTCTTCCCGATCCTCATGGCCGCGCTCATCCAGGGCGTCGACAAGCACGGCGACCTCATGCGCGCCGCCATCTCGTCGCCCGGCAACGACTTCCGCCTCGGCGCGTGTGAGGCCCCGCCGGCGATCATCTCGACCTACATCGGCGAGTCGCTGACGAACTTCCTCGACGAGTTCCGCAACGGCAAGGCAACGGAGTACAAGCCGCTGAAGAAGATGCTCAAGTCGGGCGTCGATATCGTCGCCGACTTCGAGGTCCCGGCCGAGGACCGCAACCGCACGTCGCCCTTCCCGTACGGCGGCCACCGCTTCGAGTTCCGCGCCGTCGGCTCGACGCAGAACGTTTCCTTCGTCAACACTGTGCTCTGCGCGCTCACGGCCGAGGCTTTCAAGAATTTCAGCGACGCGATCGAGGGCGGCGCCAAGCCCGAGGACGTGGCCAAGAAGGCGCTCAACGAGCACTGGAAGGTGATTTACAACGGCAACGGCTATGACCCCGCTTGGCCCGACAAGGCTGTGAAGCAGGGCGTGTGGCGCGTCGACTCTGCGGTGGACGCGATCAACATGATGTCAGACGCCAAGAACGTGAAGCTGTTCGGCGACCTCGGGATCCTCTCCAAGGCGGAGCTTGACGCGCGCAAGGACGTGAACCTCGAGCACTACGTGGGCATGATCGAGATGGAGGCGCTCTCCATGATCGACATGATCAAGCTCCAGATTCTCCCGGCGCTCAAGGAGGGGAAGATCGACACTGCGGGCGTGAGCAAGGCGCTCGACATGGTGACCAAGGGCCTCGCGGGGGTGCACCACGAGGGCGACCTCTTCAAGAAGGCAACCCTGGCGCGCTCACTCCGCCTCGAGACCATGATCGAGGCGCGCACGCATGTCGACGCCGCCGAGGGCGAGTGCCCCGCCAACCTCTGGCCGCTCGCCACCTACAAGGAGATGCTCTTCCTGGACGCGAACCAGGACGCGGACGGCCAGACGATCTAAACTAAGCACTGCCAGTCGCGCGCGCGGGGCGTGAACAAATCAAAAGTGTTTTTGGTAAAGAGTAGGTTTGGTGCACAGAGTTGTATGTCTGCCGTGCATGTCCAGGGAGGGCCTGAGGAGTGCTATTCTAGACCGCAATCCTACTTACCTGCGGCGGGGCAGCGGAATCGCCACACGGCCCACTTTGGGCGCTGCGTGCCCTGGGCCAGGCTGCGGCTCTCCCCGCTGCTGCCGCGGCCAGCTCCCTCTGTCCGCCCCAGAGTCCCAAGTCTGTTCGCCCCAGACAGCAGGCGGGAGCCCATCTGCTTGCCAGTTAGCCGCCTCCCCCCACCAATCGCAGCTTCGGCCGTCGAACTCCGACCCATACCGCTGCCCCGCGGGGGAGGCGAATGTGTTCCGCCCCGCACCCTCCCCCGACTCGACCCGATTGCCCCAGCCCCCCGCCTGCCCGCTGCCCCACCCCCCAGGCGGGTGCCCGCCTGCCCACTCCCGGAGGCCCACCTTGAAGGGGGCTTTCATCGGCGCGGGGCCATCCCAAGAGGCTCTAGGTGGCCCGGCCGTGCCTCCACCCCTCCCTTTCTCGAGCTTCACCCTGCCCAATTCGCTCCTGCTCCGCCCAGCACTCTTGACGCCGCGCGGCACGTCCCGCCACCCCTCCCCCTTCCGCTGCCCGTTGCTGTGCCTTTGGGGCACTTGTTGTGCAGCTGTTGCTGCAGGCGCGTGTCCGACGTGCGTGCGCTCTCCGTTGCTTGAGCGGTGGTGCTCTTGCGTGCCCCCCCCCTTCGCAACGGAGCAATGTCTCCCCCCCGCGGGAATTCCACCCCCATCGCCGCCGCCCTGCGGCAGGCGATCGGCGGGGCCTGCTGGAGAGCCTCCAGCACGGGCATGGTGCGACGCGTCGGCAGCGCGGGCCTGCGCCTCCAGGTCGGACGCCCGCTTGTAGTACTCCTTCGCCTCCTTCAGCTCGAGCCTCTCCTTGTACGCCCGTCCCAGGTCGCGGTGCAGCGTTGCCAGCAGCGCAACTACCGCAGGATCGCCCACGCAGCCCGTGCCGCGCCGCGCGAGGTTGAGCGCGTGGGCCTCGCCTCGCAGGCCCTGCAGCTGCGCGAGGGCCTCGTCCAGCCGCCGCAGGTCCAGCAGCGCGATCGCCATCTCCCGGTCCCCCTGGATCTGCTGCACCGTGCGACCCGCGCCCCGTGAATTTGCTGCGACCCCCTCGCGCCGTCCCGCCGCGCCTCTTGAGGTAGATTTTGCTGATGCTGCAGCACCTCCCGCGCTTCCCGACGGCGCGCTCGGTGCGCTGATCGGCGGCGCCTTCGTCGCAGCTGTCTTGCCGTGAACGGCAGCACTGCTCGCAGAGGGAAGCTTGGGAACGAAACAGCGCTTCTTCGGAGCGGGAACCTCCTGGGTGCAGACGTCGCCCGATTGGGAGTTACCCACCGTAGACATGGGCTCCCCAGCTCCGCTCGCAACCGCGTTGGTCTGCTGTTCATGAGAATCCGTTGCAGACGAGTTCTTGGAAGGTTCGGCGCCGTCACCCGCCGCGCTATGCGCTGCTGACGAAAGGGGCTCCGCATGAAGGACCTCGCTTGCTCCACTCTGCGGTGTGCTCGGCGAGTGCGCTCGCTTGGCTCCAGGCGTGATACCTACCTCGCATGCTACCGAAGAGCCCTGCAAAGGGGGGCCACTGAAATTCGTGGCCAACACGGCAGGCAGGGGCCCTGCTGCGAACGTCGTGGGCGGGAGACGGTGGCAATCGCCGTTGAGCTCTTCCAATTCTCGGTCAACCGGTTTTGCCTCATTGGACGCGATGATGATGTGATCGCGCGTCACCCTCTGCCTTTTATGTGCTGCCGCGCAGACGCTACAGAGCGCATGCTTGCACGTAGAGCAGTAATCAGCGCACTCTACGGTATCGCATTCGCCGCAGATACGCACGACCGAATGTCCTCGTGTTGCCCTCCTCCTGCAATGAGCGGCTGCGCACACCCCGCAGAAGTATGACGAGCAACTCGTGCAGAACACGACCACGGCATCACCGGTGTCGCAATCCTTGCATTCGATGCATCCATCCATGGTTCAGGCGCCTTCTTTCACACCGTGGAACACCAGGGGCTCGCCTGCTGCATGGTAGTGTCCATTAGGCAGGTTTGTCTGGGTTTGTCTGCAGGTCACGTTATTGTGCCTCAACAATTTCAGGATCTTTACGCAAACGAGGCCCCCCATGTCGGCGGCGCGACTCTACCTCATGGCGCTCATGCTCGCATGTGTGTCGGGCTTTCGCATCCCGCTCGATAGAAGATGGGGTGAACCGTCAAAACGGCGATGCTCTCCCCGGCATGTCGGCATGCCTCGTGGTGCCTGCAAGCATTCTGGAGCAACCTCGCTCTCTTGCGGTCAACCGCAGGAGAAAGAGGAAATGCAGTCTCAGAGCTTGGAACGGCGGGCGCGGCTGATGCTTGGGCGCGGATCCTCGACCATAATTTTCGCTGCGCTGCTGCTGCTAGTCCCGTTGTCGCTTGGTGTTGCAGCGTTTCTGGGGCTTGACATTCAGCTTCCGGGGCTCGGCAGAGATGTGAATCGCGGAGCGGGGACACCCCTAGACATGAGAGAAGTATCGCAGCTCATGCGCGATGAGCAACTGAAGCGCACAACACTAGATGCATGGAGGACAGATGGACGCGGGCAGCCTGTTGAGGAGGTGCGGGAAGAAGAGGCGCTGCTGCGCGTCATTACGGGCGGCGAGATGCGGGTCAAGTAAAGGCCCCGGCTGGGTTGTATTTCACCCGCGAGTGGGCACAGGACTGGCGCCCTCAGCCGCGCGCGTGAGTGCGTCTTGATCGGCAGCGAGCGGTGCTGCAGGGCCGCCGGGGGGGCGCAGGCAGGCAGCAAGGTCTCCCTGGCCTTGTGCGCGCTCCCCCGCAGGCGCCTGCGGGGCCTCGCCGCCCAGAAGCTCCTGCAGCGCCGCAAGGCACTCCTCGCGATCCCACACTGTCCGCTCTGCCGTGTCCGCGCCCTCGCCCTCGCCCGCGCCCCCGCACTCCTCCCTCGCCGCACCGGCCTCAGCGCCGCCGGCGCCCCCCGCGCCGTTGGCGCCAGCGTCGACGTCGATGCGCGCGGCGAGGCCGCGCTCGTCAACGAGCACAAAGTAGGTCGCGCCACGCGACAGGCGCTGTGCGCTCGGCCCGAGGTAGCGCAGCGCCGCGTGCAGCCGCAGCCCCGGCGGCGCCGCGAGGACGCCACGGCGGAGCGCGCCCGCGTCGTGCACTGGCTCCGCGTGCGCCAGCAGCAGCAGGTAGGTGTCCTCCCACAGCACCGCCGCCCGCCGCCCTCGCTCC
>ENA-UOXV01003555-UOXV01003555.1-marine-metagenome-genome-assembly--contig:-NODE-3555-length-18814-cov-6.896956_pt1 | contig 18814 bp, 18 predicted proteins | sample MGYA00238165_ERZ766961 | MGnify/ENA primary metagenome ERZ766961 (study PRJEB28924, sample SAMN03173240) | marine metagenome | biome: Marine; feature: Water; material: Subsurface seawater | place: North...
ATTCCTTTTTCAGCCCAGCCGCACTTCTGGCTTTGTCTCCCTCTCATCCCGTCGCGGTCTGCCTCGCATACGGGGGCGCTGTGTTCATGAGGTGAGAGCGGGGGCTGTGCGACGGCGGAATTATCGAACGACACGCCGCTAGTGTTATGATGTCCGTGCGTGTTCAGCGTGCTTCATGTACGATGTGCTGGCACCTGTGACATGCTCGTTCCAGGAGTGGCCTAATGCGAGGGCGTTCAAGTTATCCATGCATCATCGTGGCCGATCCTGAGCAATACCAAATCCCTTACTCCATCACCCTCGGACAAAACGTTCGACTCTCACCCGCCCGTCGCACCCTGGAACGCACCAGGTCAAACGAAGCGAATTAGACCCGTTCAGCCCAAGGCTGTCCCGTAAGGCCTTGCTTGGTCTGGAGGGCAGATATGCGCGGGTGCCAGGGCTAGGAACGGCGCGATGGCTGTGCTCTTTGGAGGGACCACGCACGCGAAGAATCGCCTCGGGTGACGGTTTTTGCCGGCCGGCGCCAAGCCTTGCGTCCTGAATTTCGGCACCTTGGCGCACAATCGCGGACACTCGCGAACCACACACCGGTCCCAGGGCTGGAGCCTGGATCCGGCACTCTCACAATGGTTCAAATACCGGGGCGAACTGAGATCCTTGACGAGCTACGTGCTTCTTGTTGCCAATCATCAAATGGTGGGACCTCGAGTGACAGAGAACCATGCCCTCCCGAGGCGTCTCCATAGCGGGGCGAGACACTCGGCGCCCCGGGTGCAACTGGGCCCTGCTCGGCGCGGGACGACGCAGCCGTGCAACCAGCGATCAGCTCAGCGGCCAAGTCAATGTTACCATCCCTGGCACCGACAGATGTGCCATCCATGTCGCGGTAAACAAGCCGCTGGAGCGCTCGCGGCGACACCTCCAGCCCTGCGGCGGCCACCACCAGGAGTGAGCGTAGAGCGGCCTGCTCAGTCCTCCTTGGTAGTCCACCCGCGCTGGTGAAACGCCCAAGGCGCGATCTTCCACCACGGAAACTGCCGAGCAGTCGTGAATTGTACAGTGGGGCTAGTACTCGCGTCGTCGGCGACCGGTCCTCAACAAGGGACCTCTGTGGCGAACCCACGTGAGGGTTAAGGTCCGGCTTTGGCAGCCATTGAGCGTCTGACTGGAATCCTGCACCCTCAGCATCTTCTGAGGCTGGCAGCCGACTTGATGGCACTGCATGCCCCTGAGAGTCCTCATCTGCCGCCCCAGTCTTGGGAGCTCCCACAAACGCCCTCTCGTTTCCACGCACGTCCTGAAGCTTCGCCGCAATGGGTCTGCCGCTGCTCTGGTTCCCACAGCCCCTGTCCGCAGCCCCCATCGCCACACTGGCCACAATATCGGCCGTCCGCTCACTGAGTTCACGTCGCGATTGCGCATCCTTCATGAATGAGCTCACCCGCACGCTCTGGGGGGCAACTACCACCTTGACGGGCACCAGCCCACACGGCCAAGCCCCCACCTCATCAGCTCCATCTGCCCACTGCAGAATCCGCGTGCGCTTCTCCTGCGCTCTACCGGGTAGTAGCTTGCACGTTGCATCGGTTTCAGTGCCGAGGCCGATCCCCTCTCCGCGCCATACGGCTTGGAGGCGTCTGTCCGCGTGAAAGGGGGCGCGGACGCCTGCCGGCGCGCGAATGCGTCGTTCCACTGATCTGCAAGGTCGAGCCTGGCTAGACATTTGTCTGTTTCATCCGCCCCAGCCCTTGCAGAGACGAAATCACATAGAGACGCTCTGCTCTGTCGTTCGGCACGTCTGCCCCCCCCTCCCTTTTGAGCCGTGCAGCTGCCTCGTTATCCTGAATACGTGCAGTCAGGGCTACCGTATCGAGGTGCCGCTTTCGAAGCCGCGCCGCGCGGAACTCCCGCTCCCCAAGCAATCTGTCCACCCGGTCCCGCGCCTGCTGCATACTTTTCGTCAGGCGAACTTCTGTATGTGTGTGCGCATGCCTGCATGCCTGCATGCCTGCATGCCTGCATGCATGCGTGCGCGCCTGCACGCATGTGTGCGCGTGTGGGTGGGTGTGCGATGTGTCACCAACACAAATGGGTCTGCACAAACACTCGTGAAACAGAACTCGGGTGCTTTCCTGTTGCCGATCAGATTCCTGCCAAGTGCGGGGGTCCAGATAACGCGACATCACGTGAAAGGCGTGACGCACGATGGAGTTTGGCGCCTTGACAGAAGAACTCGTACAGCGCAGGTGCAGGGTAGACAGTCCAGCGTGTGCGAAGCTTGCGCCCAAAGGAACAGCTCGAGGCCCTGCTGGGCCCACGTCGTTCTAAATTGAATTGATTTGAACCTGGGGGAACAGAGCAATCCTGGATGGCGGTATTCTCCGCTTCAACTTGGTGGCTTTCCCTTGGTGTAGCTCTGAAACCATGCAAGCTTCTTTGTGTTTTGTTGGCCGTTGCACTGCTCGTTCCTGGGACCACCCCATTCCTTGTCCCAGCACTCCAGGGGCCCTCGACGCTAGCCAATTGCGTCCCTTCCACGCCAGTCAATGGCTATTCCTCGCGAAGCAGCAAACTACTTTGTCTTCTCGCAGCCCAGACCACGACGAGAGCGGTTTTGGAACCCTCGATTGTGCTGAGGATGTCAGGGCACGGGGTCGGGGAAGTTCCATCACAAGAAAAGGAGGGGAGCATTCAGGTTGACATTTTGGTAGAGGACATCGAACTTGACAAAGAGCAAGTGAGCTCTATACATCAAGATGCTTTGAGCCTGGTCAAGGGAGCACTTAATCCTGACGGAGACATAGAATGGGGTGAAGAAATTGAGCTGTCCGTGGTGCTATCGTCGGACGCATACATCCGTGGACTCAACTGCGACTGGCGTGGGAAAGACGCTGCGACTGACGTGCTAAGTTTCCCACAAGGGGATGGTGCTGGGGGATTACTTGGGGATTTGGTCATTTCGATTGAGACTGCCGAACGACAGGCCGCGGAGCGCCGACACTCCCTCCAGACAGAGATGCGGGTGCTTATGGTGCACGGACTATTGCATCTCCTGGGCTATGACCACGAAACTGGTGAATTAGACTCGGAAGAAATGCGGGAGGCAGAGATTCGTGTGCTAGAACGCCTCGGGTGGGGTACGCAGGGCCTGATCGCAGCAGCCGAGAATTCGGGCTCGTAAGTCTTGGCGCCCAAGCCCCGCGTGTGTATGCCCTGTGCGTTGAGTGTTGTTCGCTGTAGAGGGGGAAATTATGGTGCATGATCCCTACTGGGGCTGGCCTGTGCTCCAACACCAGCAGTCACACGAGTTGCAGCTATTCATTCTTCCTTCCTTCCCGATTTCGCACCGCTATTCCGTTGCGCTGCCTGCTGCGATGCTCTCGCGCAACCTACGGACGAGTGAGTCCGCATCTGGCAGCTGTCGAGTCCGCTGTTTTGAGTGGACCAGCATCGAGTGGCGTTTGCCCTCGCTGTCCCACACCAGCCAGACCTCAAATGCCCCGAGCTGGATCGCCCCCCGGCCGGCGCCACGTTGTGCCCAATCGTACGCTTGCTCGGAGACGGCGACCCGCCAGCCCGCTAGCTGGACATCAACGGCACGGCGTAGGGCGGCACAGCAGTCGCGGTAGCGTTGAGGGTCTGGCTGGCCAGATGTGTCCTTGTGCTGTGAAGAATCGATGCAGTACACCACTTCCAGCGTCATCGGTGCCTCCTGTCCCAGCCCACCACATCGCGCCTGCGCCTCCAGAGCGTCCCATCCGCGCACATCCGGTGCACGCACTGCGACTGCAGGTGCACCAGTCGCAGGTCGCGGCTCGAAAGTCGCCTCTCCTTCGCGTGGAAGCTCGCTAGAGTGTGCCGTCAACGGCAGGCCCACCACGCGTGCAGAATGAGGGCGCGTGACCGTGGCCTCCGGCGCGCGCGGCGAAGCCCCCAGACGCAAATTCTGCATCGTTAGACGATCGAGCTCACGGAATACCCGAGCGACCGCTGGAGGATTCGCCGAGGCCGCAGATGTGCCCGGAGGTCCGCCGGATGCACGTGAAGTCCTCAGGTCGTCGCGGCCGCGCGGTGTGGTGAGACGCGGTGTAGTGGTCACAGTGTAGAGAGGGCGCGGAGGGATCGATCCGGAGGGCAAGAGAAACGGCTTGGCGTGCACCCCATTCTTTTCTGCAAGCTTTGTCTCGACGAGCTGGCGCGGTGTCTGAGCCCGCTGACGATCGTCTTCGAACCTGTACGAGACTGAACCGTTCTGTTGTGGCACCAGTGGTGACCGAAATTTTGGTCCCTTGAACCCACCACCAATCGAAGCCATGCTGAATGTCCCGCCTTTGAGCCGCGCCTGACACATGCGCCCCGGTGAGCTCCAGAAGGTCCAAAAGAGAGGGGGTGCAGAGGACCTGAAGCTCAAGGAGCTTGGCCTGGAAGAGTTTGTTTTTAGACTGCACTGCATTGTATTCAACAGTGATAGATCGCAATTGCTGCTTGAGCTGTTCGTTTTCTTCCTCGAGATCTACCACCTTGACGTGAGCGTTCGGTGGTCAAATTTCGTGCGGAGATGGCCCATGGCAACAAAATTGGGGAAACGAATGTTCAGACAGCGGGATGGGCTGGAGAAGACCCGCTTGAGGAGCGTCTGGGCCAACTCTTCAACACCCTCCATGGCGCCCTGCCAGCCAAGGCAGCCAGCAAGGCTTAATACAGCGCTGGTGGCGAGCTCGCAACGGAATCCGTCTCTATCGGCCAGCAAAATGGAAAAACGAACAATCCAGTTTTAAATTTGGGTTTACTTATCCGTGGACCCCAGCGCTTGAGACGGGCCCGAGCGCTGTCTGTGGGTGCTGGCGTCCGTCATTTTGGCGATCATGTGGTGTGGTGGCGCCAAGGCATCCTTTTCACACCTCCACGTACGACGCTGAAGGTGTGTATTTCCATGGATGGTCAGCTCGGTTGGCAGATTTTGCGACGCAGTCCAGGCCCCTAGGATGAGCCCCGGCAGGCCAGAAGTCGAATTGCACAGCGCAGTGTGTGACAGGCGATGCCAACTAAGCGGAAGACGCAAAACCCGCTGCGTATGTCTTGTTCAACTCTACCTGCTACCTTAGCAGCGCAGCGTACTCAGCGAGCTGAATTCCGCTCTCCTGGGCCCCAGCGTCGAGCATTGAGCTGTAGGAGAGGCTGCCCGGGGGCCAGAAAAGAGAGAAATGCAGCCTGTCGGAGAGGGGTAATGTCCCGGCTGAGCCTGCCAGTACCCTTTTGCGAAATTGTACGCCAAGCTCCAGATCCACATGAATCCAGAGGTGAGCCCGCACACCTTGCCTGCTGAAATGGCCAGCATTACATGCTGATCCACCAACTGTCGAACAGATCCGATCATTTTGATGATTTGAGCATGGGAAAACGCGTTGGGCAGCTGCCCTTCGACGGGAGTATGGCCCTATCCGAAGACGGCGGAGACACGAGAAAGCCACAGTGCTACTTGTCGGTGACTGGAAATTTACGAACAGCGGTTGACATTATGTCGCTCTTTGCGGTGATCTACTGCACATTTCTGGTCCCGTACGACATGTGCTTTGCGCCGGAGAAATCATTTGTACTGATTGCAATCGACATGGGGATCGAGGCGTTCTTCATCTCAGAAATCGTCCTCAATTTCTTCACCTCGTAAGTCGATCGCATCCCCTGAACGACGCCAGGCGTCGCGAATTTGCTTGTAGAAAGTGCACCCGAGAAGTTCTGGGAACGAATTTGTCCCCAGACAGTTCCTTCCCATACTAGGCCGGGGTCAGTGCCCCGACTGCATTCATGAAGCCCTCGTCGTGTGACAGGTACATTGACGCAGACGGGGACGAAGAAACCTCGCTGAAGCTGATTGCAGTTCACTACCTGGAAACCTGGTGCACCCAAGTACCCGTGACTCCTCTTGCTCGTTGACCGGTGCCTGAATCGTGGCTATGCTGCTCACGCTGGCACACAGAATGTTGGTAAGAAATTCCTGGTACTGGCGCTGAAGGGTCCTGAATGGAGAGTTGTCTTTTCAACAGGTTCTTGATTGATGCGGTCTCATCAATTCCTGGGGAGTCAGTAACTTTCATCGCAGAGCGGATTGGCAGCGGGGACCCGCAAGACCTTGAGGCACTGCAGAATCTCAAGGTGATCCGAATCATCCGCTTGACAAAGCTTCTTCGACTGGCCAAGTTGGGCAAGATGCTTGAAGCTGTAGAATTCAATTTCCCATCCATATCACCGATCATTGGGCTCTTCCGTCTACTATTCATGATGATGATGGCTGCTCACATCAACGCGTGCATTTTTTACCTTATCGGGAGCCTCAACCCTGGCAACTCGTGGCTCTCTGCGTACCTCTTTGGCTGCTGCGACCGCAATGTACCGCTCTTCACTGCTCAGGGCTACGGCAAGGATGGCACGCCGTGCTATGACCCTGCAAAGCTACCTGGACAGGGTGTTCTGTACACAAATGCCATCTACTGGTCATTTTGCACATTGGCGACAGTAGGTTATGGCGAGGTTGCTCCATGCAATGAGATGGAGATGCTCTATTGCGCGTCTGCGCAGGTTGTGGGGTCGGCGATGTTTGCGTATATTGTGGGGAGCATCTCGACAGTCGTGACGTCTTCTTCGCAACAAGAGATCAAGATGCGCGAGTACATGCGTCTACTTCAAGAGTACCTGATGATTCGAAAAATCCCAAAATACCTCGCCGATAAGGTTCGGCGGCAGTGTGTGCACCGCTGGAAACGCTCTGTGTTTGACGAAGAGGATCTGTTGGACGACTTTAATCCCAAAATGCGCCGCGAAGTGGCCAAGGTTGTATATGGTGAGGTCGAAGAGGTCTCGCTTTTCAAGGCATGCCCAAACGAGGGCTTCGCAACCGATCTCATGCTGCGCCTCAAGCCATGCTCCGCACAGATTGGAGAGATCATATCCGAGGTGCGCGAGACGCAAGGAGACATGTACATTGTGATGGAGGGCGAGGTCGAAATATTTGCCGATACGCCGGACATGGATAAGAACCAAGTGTTGGCCACTGTGCAACGCGGGGGGACACTGAACGAGTATGCTGTGCTGTGCGATATCCCGTGCCGCTACACCGCGCGCGCCAAGACGGCGTGCGACCTATACATTCTGCACCGCTCCTCGCTTCACATGATGATTGACGAGCACACGGGTATCCGGGAGACCTACATCGACCCTCGGTGCGTGTATTTGTCCGAGCTGCCGCTCGACGAGGTTTGCCACTCGCAGCCACTATACCGCGTTGAGTCGGACCCGGGCGACGAGCATGGCTCAGCCAAAGATTCAGCCGCCGAAGTGGCCATACCGATACCACCGACGAGCTCGCAACGGAAGAGCATCGAGATTATTGATGGCTCCCTGGCCCCGCACCCTGATGGTGCAGAGCGCGTTTCGTCCACGGGGTCCAATGAGGCCGTGCACCGCCCGTCGTTTCGCGCATCTGGCCGCAAGGGTGCAAAAGGTGCATTGCGCCAGAGCTCAGAAGCGGAAGTGAAGTATTTGGAACAAGTGTATCAGAAGACCATGGACTTGGTCGAACAGCTGGACAGCCAGACACAGAGACTCCGTTCCTGGCAGCAGCAGCAGCAGCAGCAGCAGCACCTCACCTCGCCCCGCGCGAACGTGGACGCAGCCTTTGGCGCACCGCCTGGTGTTGTGGTCGGCACTGGGCTCCAGCGCCAACACACTCAAGGGCCGTCACCCGCAGCTCTGCATCGTGCAGTGGTCGCCAGCCCTAGCCAGCACCCGACCCGCCCGCTCGTCAGTCCTGCGCGGGACCCGACGAGGACGCCCAACCCAGGGCTAGCGCCGATGGCACGGGCGCGGACGGGTGCTGGAGACACAGTGCAGCTGCTGCAGGATCTGCGGCGATCGCTAGAGCCACTGGAGAAGAGCCAAAGACGGGTGCACGGCGCAAACGGCTTAGCGGCCCACGTCGCGAGCCCAACGGATGGCGAAGGCAGCGACGTTGAAACCTCTACAGTCACCCTTGAAGGTATCGCCGTCGCCTGTGCGCACTCTTCATCCCCGTGAATTAGCGCCGTCAATCTTGTCCGAGGGCCCAGCCATGCCCCTTTGAATCTACCTGTGTAGCTGACTGGAGAGAGAGGATTCAGGTCTGGGAATCGGAGTCGTCTCTCCTCTTGCAAGAAGCGAGATCATGTCGCCCGCAGCAGGCGCAGGTGGCGGGTAGCTGGCTATGTACAAAATTGTGCCCGAATGAATGCCTGTGCCCTGACTGCGTCACTCGTTTGAGGGCGATGGGTGGTACAGTGTAGAGCACTGCTGTGAGGCAGGATATGCATGGGCGCAAGAAATGCGGGCATCCGGTGGGTCACATGCTGTTCGATGCGGCAGCTATTACGCGTGACTAAAACTGGCTCCCGAAGTGCTCAGTCCAATGCATTTACTCTTCCACCACCGACAGCACCATGCCCGAGTCGCCAGCAACGAGCACCGAAAGACTATCTCTCGTGTCAAAAAGTGTCTTGATTCTGGCACACAGCTTCTCATCTCTTACTTCGACCGCCTCCCGCGTGTCTCCACTCGCCTCATCCATCAGAGTGCAGCGGCCGCTCCCATCCACGTCGATCACGACCAGCCTAGAAGTAGATTCGCACTCCTCCCCTTCGACGTCAAGGGCAGTCTTGCCCGTGAGTGCGTCTATCCATCTCAAACACTGCCTGCCGCCCGCACTTTTATCAGTCGTCGCCTGCACGCTATTGCCACCGGCTGCCACATCGCGAACAGAGCCGCGAAATTCTCCTCACTTTTTGCTCTTGCCGGTAATGAGCTTGCCCTCTGGGAGCTTGAGGATGTCATCCACCAACGCGAACGCGGGCTCCTGGAACAAGGAGCAGGCTGAACAGGAGGCGTGACGCCCGCGGTGCAAAGCAGACTCACAATCAAACCCAGTGCCTCGCCACACGATGGATCCAATTTCATATGCACCTTGAGCTCTGGCTCCTGCAGCGCAAGCTTGTAGTAGGTCTGGACAGAAACTAGCAGTTGATTCTTGCTGCCATCGGGCAGTGTCTCGTCCTGGTGCTTGCGGAGCCACGTTTGTAATCGCTTCATCTCTGCAACAACCTGCCCTCCGCAGCTGGCGCCGTCAAAGGGTTGTCAGAGCAGACGGTTTCTTCCGTCACACTGGCCTCGTCTGCGAGGCCAGGCTGGTCTGTGAGACGGGTCGTTCCTTGCTAGTCCCGATCGGCTTCGCGCTACAAAGCGTGTGCGCGTCGGTCAGGTATTTAGCGACACGCTCGACCGAACCCATGTTTGGTGAAGCGGGGCCTGAGGCTCCGCTTTCTAGACCAGAGGGATGTGTGGTGACCCTATTAGAGCGGCCCAACGTGCCCGTGCCCCTCCTGAAGAGAGAGCCGATCAGAATTCTGTTTTGCAATCAAGAATTTTCCCTTCGGAGGCCGACAACGTCACTCGAGGCTGGAACCAGGGGGATGGCGCGCGAAAAGGCAATCGTGGTCCTGGGTGCCACGGGAAACCAAGGCTCCTGCGTTCTGAAGCACCTGCATGCCGCCGAAACCCCAAATGTAGGGCGCGTGGACGAATCTGTCCTCTGCTGGTTACGTGGACGAATCTGTCCTCTGCTGGTTACGATCTAGCAAGGATCTGGCTGTGACCAGGTTCTTCCCACGCAGGTGACATGTGTGACACGGAACCCCGGAGAGGCGCGTGCAATTCAGATGCGCACGGTCTTTGCGGGCATAGAAATGGCCGTGGGCGACTTCGAGGACCCGCAAAGTATCTCTGGCATCGTCAAAGATGCGTCACGGTGCCTCCTCCTCTCGTGCCCTTCGTTCGCTAGGGCCGCGCCGTGACGACATGCGCATCTTCAACACGCAAATTTTCAAATTGAATGGTGCCCTGAGCGCTGAGCCACAGTCAAGGTACGAGGGAAGTTCATCTCTTCATGATCTCGACACCGTGCCTTGCGTCGACTGGGATGAGTTTCGACGCAGCCAACGAGGAGAAGACTGCGAAGGTCTCGCTTCCCAGTTCATCACTAGCAGCTGCATTTTTTGTGGGTGCATGTATTATCGGACAACTGCTGTCGGTTCATCTGTGTCTCGGCACGGCAGGCGATCATCGACGCAGCTAAGAAAGTAGGTGTGAAGCACATCGCGTTCTCTTCCGCCACTGGTTGCGACAAGAAGACCGCACCGTCATCCCACGCTGCCAAGAAGGTCCCCAAGTAGCCTAATCCTTTTGACAAATGGAGGAGTATGGACGCAGCTCAGCGTCGCAGGGTGGCTGTTCCTCAGTACCGCTCCCCGGGTCGCGGCACGGGATGGTGGCGTGGTCTGACTGGCGGTGGTGGGGTCGCAGGCGATCGAGGAGTACCTGAAGGCGTCTGGTGTGGCTTGGACAATCCTGCGGCCAGCCTCGTTCTTCGAGATCGCCGCCCGCCTGTACCCCGTTGCCCAGGGCGTGGTGACGGGCGTCTGCCGTGGCCACGTCAAACAGCAGTGGTGCAACCCACCGTCAGCGCGGAACCCTGGGCCTTTGCGTAGACATCGGACTCGATCTGATTGGCGCCCAACAGGGTGTCACTCGACGACTTGGGCGCGGCGGGAGCGAGCGCGCTGCTATTTCCCGACAAATTCCAGGGCAAAACGCTAGACATCGTCGGGGACGAACTCTCAGGCGACGAGATGGCGGAGCAGCTGGGGCACCTGCGAAAGGAGACCTTCGTCTACAAGGTCTCGTGGGTGTGGCGACTTATGATGATGTACTTTGCCGCGGGAGTGTATGAACAGGGCGTGGAGTTTCCTGAAAAGCATGGAGGTGGCAACGGTGACTCAACCGTGTTTGCGCGGATGGCCGCCGATTTCCCAGACGCATTTCAGCGCAAGATTGTCATGAATTATGAGCGCTTCTGCAAGCGCTACCAGCTCGTTGAGCGGGCACTGCCGCCCGCGTCCCAAGGTGCGAGCAGCGTCCTTGTCGCGCTAGCTATTGTTGGGGGCGCTGTCGCCGCTGCCGTCGCCCTGCTCCCGGAGACCTTCGTGAACGAGATGAAGCGCCGCTGGGCTTTCTACGGTGAGATCAGCCTCCCCTGTGGCTTCCATCGCGAATCTTGCCAATTTGCCTTCGCTGTTCCAGTCGAACTCGCGGCGCGGCAGCCAGAGGCTGTGACCAGCAGGCGCAGGACATTATCTGATACGTTCTCCAACTCTACAGGTTTGGTGTTGTTGGTTGTGGCAGGGTTGTTCCTCAGACTCGTCAATGCAGTGCGCAAGTGAAGAGATAAGACTACCGTGTGTGACTCTCATGACACACTAGTACCGTGTATTCATTTCTAGCCCTGGCTCAACAAGAGTTGGGAGAATCTCAAGCACCAGAAGGAGTAAGGGTCGTGACTCGTGACTCATGAGATGTTCGGTTGGATAGTGAAACCGGGCTGATGTTCCAGAGGCTCCCTGGCATAGAGCATGAAGGTGGAAACAGGGCGATTCTTACGCCATGACACTTCAGAGCCATGCGCTACCATCATGCGTGGTCAGAGCATTCCAGGCAGAGATTTTGCACGGGCCGCCGTGCCCACGAAGCCGCGCAACTTTTCAGTCGTAGGGATCACGGCTACTGTAGTGGACCCCACCCCTCCAACCCCCCTTTCCCCGCAATCTCTTCATCGGCCGTTGGTCGTCGGCGGTGACGGAGGCGGCGGCGGCAGTGGCAGCAGCAGCAGCTCTTCTTACCGTGTCTCCAAGCCCCGCCCTTCTCACTCGCCGTACTTGACCAGTTTGAATGAATCTAGTGCCTCCTTGAATATCGCCTTGTTGTCCTCGTAAAGGCGATTGTTAGGAGCCTGACCCACCGAACGATTGCCCCCGCGCGTCAGCTCTATTGTCGCGCAGAGCGACGCCCTGCCGATCATCCACGTGCACGGGAGAGGCTCCTTGTCCTAGCCCTGGCCCCGGAACAACCAATGCCCAGGAACCGCGTGGAAAATCGTAGGCACTGACCTGTGCGGTGAGCGTGACAAGCCAGGAGCCGGAGCCAGACTGTTCCTGGATCGCGAAAACCGTGTTGAGGCGCTTGTCCTGACCGTGCACCAGCGCGGGGTCAGCACCGCATCTCGGCGGCACACAGGCAAAAACCCATTGCCGGTTCCCCGGACGGACACACCTTGATGCGATAATCAAAGTAATACGAGTTGCCCCGCTCGATCTGCTCGAACATCTCTGCGTCGAGCGGCTTGTCCTCGCCTGCGCCAGCTCCAGTAATGGTGCGGGCAACCGCTTCCATGTTGCCCAGGCTACCGATCTTGCTGTAGTCTGGGCGAATCGAGTACGAAACCAGTGCAAGATTGACCTCCTTCGCTTCAGGGTTGATCCAGCTCATGATTTTGGGCCGCGCTGGGTTGCGGTTTGCTCCTGGAAACTCCCCCTCGGCCTGATCCCACCCCGCGGGTGGAGAAAAGAAGAAGCCACGGTCGGCGTCTTTGAAAATCCCCGATGCGCCCTCTGCCTGTGCTGGAAGAGAAAAAAGGGTGCTCTGCGCTCCGGCAGCGGCGGCTCCAAGTAGCAGCTGCCTCCGGCTCATCGCCCCGTGCAGGGCCTGTTGCGACCCACCTGACTCGCACATGCTGGTGGCACGCGCTGAGCCGGAGGCGCGCAGAGGACGCGCTTGCAGGCGGGCCAGCGCTGCGGTGCCCGAGACTATGAAGGCTTCAGCATATGGTACATACGTGGCCATAACGACAGCGGCGACGGCTAGGGTGCCGCTCATGGTTCGAGGCATCCCCTGCTTTCGAGTGCTTGGACCGGGGTTTCCAAGCTCCCTTCGTGGCGAGCCTGAATCCTTTTATTTGCAGAGGAAAATGGGGGTGCATGTGGAGCGGCTCTTCCGAGCCCAAAGGTGGGGGGCGTCTCTGGCGAGCTCTGGGAGCACGGTTGACCAGCAGGCCCTGGCCATCGCAAGGCACGGGGGCGGTGAAGGCAGGCGTGTTCGGACCGCCTGCGGCCGGCTGACCGTTCCGAAAGGCAGGGTGATGGTGTTGCACAGCCGTGAGGGGAGGTGAATGCGTGGCAGGCAGGAGCGGGCCGTGACCCGGCAGAGTTGCCGCGGCCCAGCCCATGCGAGCGAGATCGGAAAGCGCAGCACCAGTATGAGATGTGATGGATGGACACACGTCGGCACCGTGCCTTTGCTGAGGAGGTTGATTGTGTTGATCGTCGCTGCAACGCTAGTGACAGTTGCGCGTGGGAGTGTTGCTTCTTCCTGCGATGCTGGTAGCTACGACGTGCTTGGATCTGGCTGCACGCAGTGCCCCGGAAATTCGACCACTTCGGGTCCTGGGGCAACCTCCATCTGGGAGTGCCTGTGCCCGGAGGACACGTGGTTGGATGGGGAAGATTGTCAAGATTGTCCAGAAAACTCCACGTCGTCGCAGGGATCGGCTATGATTTCGAACTGCACGTGCGACGAGGGACTCTACCTGGAGGGCGAAGCTTGTGTTACCTGTGGCGACTTGCCCCCAAGCGGCTGCCCAGCCGGGACAATCGGAAGTGGTTGCCACCCTCTCCTCGGGGTGCAGTGCGTCAATTGTCCAGTGGGTCTTTCGTCCTTTCCAAACGCCACCGCGTGTGTCTGCGGCTTGGGGCGTGAGACCACCAACTGCACGGCGTGTCCAATGCACCAATACAAGGACGAAATCGGATATGACAGCTGCACAGACTGTCCGGCATTTTCGCAGACTGCTGGAAATGGAAGTACGCAGATCACAGATTGCTACTGCAATGCGGGGTACTACGGCGAAGACGGCGAAGACTGCGCCGCATGCGAGGTGGGGACATTCAAGATGACAGCGGGCGACCAGGAATGCATGGAGTGCCCAAGGGGCATGTGGACTTGGGGGGAGGCAGCTCTTCATTGCACGTGTAACAAGGGCTGGACAGCCCCGAGCAGCGGATTGGTGGTGGGAGACGACGAAAGCTGCGTGAAGTGTTCTGAAGGCAAATTCAAGGACGTGTTTGGGGAGGGGGAATGTGAAGCTTGCCCGCCCGGGTCGACTTCGCCGCCGGGAAGTATTGCGCTGGAGGACTGCCGGTGTGAGCCCTCGGTTGGCTTCTGGCTGAACGTTTCGGGTGGAGGGAAGTGCGTGGAGTGCATGCCATACATCTGGTTGCGCGAGAGCGTGCGTCAGGCGATGACTCAGCCGACGACGACTTCTACACCCATGGGTGCGAATGCGTCAAACGCTTCAGAGGGCTGGCAGATGCCGGAGTACCCTGGTGGCTGCGAGGCCGGACAGTACTGGCAGCCGTGCGAAACTATCGTTGCTGCAGGATGCGTCAACTGTCCGGCGAAGTCGTGGTCCCTTCCTGGGCGCAATGGCTCTGCAGCGTGCAAGTGCTTGGCGGGATACACGGGCCCTGACGGCGGTCCGTGCCAACGGTGCCCTATGGGAACGTACAAGAGCGAGGTAGGCAGCGCGGCTTGCACAGCGTGTTCAGCAGGTGCCACATCAGATGAAGGGTCCGAAGCGATCGAGGCATGCAGGTGCCTCGCTGGACGAATTGGGCCAAACGGTGGGCCGTGCCTTGCGTGCCCAGCCGCAACGTACAAAGGAAGCGAGGGCTCAGAGGAGTGCACGGCATGCTTCGAGCACTCTGAAACATTGCCGGGGAGCACCGCTCTTTCAGACTGCAAGTGCTCTCGGGGTTACTACCACAACGGGACGCGAAACGAGTGCATCCGGTGTCCTTCAAACATGGCTTCGGCATTGGGCAGCGTTAATATAAGCGCATGCCTGTGCGGAGCTGGGTTCTTCTTCAACGATACCACGGAGTGGTGCACGGGATGCCCTGTCGGGACCTTCAAGGCAGAAGAGGGAACAGTGGGCCCTGAGTTCTGTCTCAACTGCTCGAACGTCGATCTATTGTCAGTATCGCTGACAAACGGCTCTGCTGAGTGTCTCTGTCGCTCGGGCACATTTGAGGCGCCAAACGGTCGCTGCGCACTCTGTCCTCATGGGCACGCTAAGGCGACAGTTGGTGACGAGGCTTGCACTCCCTGTGCGCGCGGCACTCACCAGCCGCTCTCCGGGCAGCGCCAGTGCATGAAGTGCCCTGCGAACACCTACAACCGAAAGATCGCGTCGAAGGCCAGCCAGTGCCTTGCGTGTCGGCGATGTCCAGAGCATACCAGGTCGCCTGTCGCTTCCGAATTCAGATCCAATTGCACCTGTGTCCCTGGGTACACTGGACCCGACGGTCTCCAGTGCGAGGCCTGCGCGGCGGGAACCTACAAGAACTTCAACGGTTCTGCTGCTTGTCTCTCGTGCACCGGCGGGAGTGACAAGAATCTCTGGTCACACCCTGCTAGCGTCGGCTGTATGTGCAATGCAGGCTACATGCTGGCCAACGAGGCTGCTGGGGCCTCGGTGCCCCCCGACGAGCGCGGCGGCGTCCTCTGCCAGGCGTGCGAGGCGGGTAAGTTCAAGTCGGGCGTCGGGGACCACGGATGCTTGCAGTGTGAGGTGGGCAAGTACGCTGCAGCTGGTGCCGCAGAGTGCTCGACATGTCCGCCAGGGTCGTCGGCAGAGGCAGGCTCCACGTCGATCAGCGACTGTGGCTGCTTGCCAGGGTACGCAGGTGACCCGACAGACGTGGGAGGCTGCGTCGCATGCACCCCGGGTTTCAACAAATCATACGGTGGTCCGGGGAATTGTCTGGCGTGTCCAATCGGAACGTACCAGACCGATAATGCCTCGACATCTTGCATTGACTGTCTTGAGAACAGCATTACCGCGGGCCTCGGGGCCACGAATGAGTCGGAGTGCCTGTGTGACCTGGGGTTCTACCAAGAGAGCAACGAGACCAATGACGACAGATGGTGTTCGCCGTGCGAAGAAGGACACTACAAGTCAGAACTGGGGCCCAACGAGTGCCTGCTGTGCAACCCTGTCAATGTGTCCGTACCGGGCCAGTGTCCTGAGGGCCAATGGTGGCGCGAGTGCGCACCCGAGCACAACTCGGCGTGCGTGGCGTGTAAACCCAATTCCTGGGGGCCTGCCCTTTCGTCGAGCGAGATCAACTGCGTGTGCAACGCAGGGTACAGTGGGCCTGACGGAGGCGACTGCGAGGCATGCAGCGAGGGAACATTCAAGGACGTGACGGGATCTTCGGAATGTGTTGAATGCGGGGAGGGCCGACTTACTCACCCTGGTGCAACGCACGTTTCCGACTGCTTCTGTCCGCATGGCTACGTCGAAGTCTCGCGGGAGCCAAATGCCGCGCCTATTTGTGCCTGCGACGTGGGCTACACGGTAGATGAGGCCGAGTGCGTGGCGTGCGAAGCGGGCACATTCAAGTCTACGCAGGGCTCATCGGCGTGTGAGGAGTGTGCCTCTGGCTTTTTCACTGACCGCCCGGAAGCGTCATCCTGTGCCCTGTGCACGCCCATCCAGCGTTGCCGGACTGGGCAGTACTGGAGACAATGCCCAGGCAACGCCGACGGTCACTGCGTGCAGTGTTCAATGCACGAACTCCCCGAGAATGCTCAATTCTCTGGACCCGGGTTCCCATTCGAGACGGACACCTGCCCCTGGAGCTGTGACGAAGGCTACGTTGAGACTGAGGGAGTTTGTGTCGCGTGCCCAGCTGGACAATTTCGTTCCACGGCTACAGGGGAGTGCACTGAATGCTCGTTTCCAACAACGTCTCTCGCAGCGGGTGCCACTGCGTGTACCGCTTGCGAAACTGGCTTCTACTTTGTAGCTTACGCAAGCGAGGGGCATGCGGTGTGCAACAGGTGCGAGGGTCGGCACACTACTACCCTTGGGCCCTCAGGCCGATCCGAGTTTTCGAACGTGTGCCGTTGCGATGTCGGGTACTTCGGGTTTTCGTGGGGCTGCCAGCGCTGTCCGGCAGGCGGGTACAAGAACTACGTAACGCCATTTTCTGATGTTGAATACTTTGAAAAGGGGCTCGATCCTCTCGACGACTGCTTGAAGTGCCCGGAAGGTTCATTTGGCGCTGATCCTGGCCAGGTCGAGCCGGGGATCTGCACATCGTGTCCTGACAATTCGGTTTCTTCAGCAGATCGCTCAGAGTGTCTCTGCATTCCCGGATTCTACGACGCGAACCCGGAGGCCCCAAGCGGGTTGGAGTCAGGTGTTGAATGCGTCAAGTGCCCATTCAACACCTACAATCCGTCCACAGGCGCAGATTCGCTTGATGCGTGCATTGCATGTCCGGACACTAAGCACTACTCGCCAGTCGCATCGGTCAACCAGACGGGATGCGTTTGTAATGCCGGATACTTCGGTGACCATTTTGGATGCGAGCAGTGCCCCATCGCCACCTACAATCCCTTCCGGGGGCAGAGCGCCTGTTCGAATTGTTCTGCCGGCGCGGTATCTCTTCCGGCTGCGACCAGCGTGTCCGGGTGCTTCTGCCAGGAGGAATACTATGGAGATGGGATCAACTGCACGCAGTGCCCGTCGTTTTCGTCCTCGCCACAGAACTCCACCTCGATCAATAATTGCACGTGCGTTTCAGGATTTTCTGGAAATCCGGCTGATGGGGCTTGCGAAGGCTGCCCAAGTAACATGTATACTTGGGAGTCGTCTCGATACTGCTCCTGCAACGCAGGGTAATTCCCCCATAAGTCATTGGCCCGTCCTTCAGCCCTGCTGTCCTAGTCTAATAATTGATCATGATGACATCTTCTATCCCCTCGTTCGACTGATCCCCACGATCTTGGTCCCAGAAATCCTGAAATTGGGTGAATCCAGGTACTATGAAACTAGACAACAGTCTGGCTCCTGCGTCGCGTGTCCTGAAAATTCGATTACGGCGAACGCCCAAGTAGGCCTGGGATCCTGCCACTGCTATGCAGACTTTTACGGGGAACTGAATTCGACCTCTGCGTCTGGGGCGGAAGTGACAGAATGCTCGTCGTGCCCCAGCAATTCCAACTCGCCCAACAACAGTGCCACGCGGGCCTTCTGTACCTGCAACGAGGGCTACGCGGGCGACCCCTACAACTACCGCCCGTGCCTCCGCTGCACAGATATCGACGCAAATTCATACCCATGGACTTCAAGTTTGGAGTGTGCGTGCAACAAAGGCTACTATGGAATGGAAGACTGGGTAGTCAACGTGAGCGCGCACAATTTGACCAACCTCACGTGTTATGAGTGCGGTATGAACTCCTACAATGATCGAATCGGCAAGGTTGGAGTCGCATCTTGCCTGCATTGCCCAGAGCACTCCACGACCTTGATGCAAAACGGATCTGATACTGTGGACGACTGCCACTGCGACGCAGGATACTACAAGCAGATCGATTCGGGCACAACGTCGTGTGTGCCGTGTCCTTTGCACACATACAATCCCAACACGTCTGCTACTGACGAAAGTTACTGCACTGGGTGCCCGCGCAACTCGGTGACTGTCGGCACGGCTAACACGCAACTTTCTGCCTGCATCTGTGTTGCGGGCTTCTACGGTCTGCTTGGAAATTGCACGCAGTGCCCAGCAGGTACCCACCGATCGAGCGACGGAGCCACACGAGCTGCGCAGTGCCTTGCGTGCACCGCCAATTCACGCTCCACACCAAACTCGACCGAGTGCGAGTGCGATCCGGGGTACTATGGGAACCCTCCAGGTAGCGTCGACTGCGAGGCGTGCCCTGCAAACACATATCAGGTGCCAGCCCATTCCTGATACCCGGTGGCAACGATTGAAGTGGTGCAGGGATGGCATCAGCATTTGTATGTGTCCCTCTGGGGTCTGACTGAATT
>ENA-UOXV01003560-UOXV01003560.1-marine-metagenome-genome-assembly--contig:-NODE-3560-length-18793-cov-6.407674_pt1 | contig 18793 bp, 16 predicted proteins | sample MGYA00238165_ERZ766961 | MGnify/ENA primary metagenome ERZ766961 (study PRJEB28924, sample SAMN03173240) | marine metagenome | biome: Marine; feature: Water; material: Subsurface seawater | place: North...
CTCTCTCTCTCTCTCTCTCTCTCTCTCTCTCTCTCTCTCTCTCTCTCGCTCTCTGTCTCTGTCCCTTTCCCTGTCTCTGTCTGTCTCTGTCTCTTTAACCTGATTCCTGAAATGCTGCTATGCCTCGGCAGCTCTACTATGGGCACCAGGCAATCAAGGCAGACACCATTCTCACGGCCTCGTCCTTGCGGAGTCCGTTGCAAAAGCGCCGGGCTTTCTACTGAACCCCAATCGATTCTCCATGTGGGCTATTGTCTTCCAGAGCACGACATGCATGAAGAAAAGCGTGAGACAACACTGCACACCGTAACGCCAACAGGCGGTGCCAAAGCCGTGCTGTGAGTTAGAAGTTGCCACTTCACTCACATCACCCTTCTCATTGGGAGTCAGAAAACATGCCGACAGTCCCGTCGTTGTACACAGCCTTGCTGCCCTCCACAAGCCCCTGGTCCGGGCGCATCTTCTGAACGCGCCCCCCTTCCGGCGAGTTGGCGAAGTAAGTATCTCCGAGCCCGAGACTGTCCATGAGAGACGCCATAAAGCCCTTCTTTGCCCTGGCCACGTAGACGGGCGCAAGCGGCTTCTCCTTCTTTGGCTGCCAAGCACCACGCAGCGCCTCGTAAGCCAGGTCTCATACGCTGACCAAATCTCATACGCTGACATGCCTCAGCCGGGGCCAATCTTACACGGACTTTCAGGGAGCGGGACGGACCTTGACAATCACCCTTGATTGGTGGCCCTTAATAAGCGTCTGGATCGCATCGTTGCTGTCCCCAATGTGCTTGCATGCGTAGTAGTTTCCCTCTCCGCACGCGCGAAGCCAGCGAGCATTGTTCATGTCTTTGAGCGCACCCCCCTTCCACGCCGCAGTCTGCCACTCCCGTTTGGTTCCCGACGATGTGTGATATGCGCGGAGCGACGGCGGAAGCGGGCGGTGAGCGGCACGCCACATCTCAAGCTGGTGCTCAGCCATGCGGTCGGCTTTTGTCTGTCCGTGTGCACGCCGCGGGTGCACCACGCGGTGACGCAACCGAGGGTGATGAACCACCTCCTCTTGGCGCAGCGAGTGGAACGCCTTGGGATGATGGGCCGCGAAGCCATCAGGATTGGACTTGTCGATGTCCTCCAGCGCACCGATCGCGTTGGGGTCCGCAGCAAGCTTGTCGCAGGCAGAATTGTCACCCTTTGCGCACATGGTGACAAGAGATGCCTTACCAGCAAGAACGCCTCTGCTCCATTTCCCCGCAAGCATCTGCGTGCGCGCCATCCCTCCGGCCGACAGCAACGCGACATACCCCACGTCGAGTCGCGAAGCAGCAAGCGCGCTGTGGTGCTGAGCTTGGCTTGGCACGGACAAACCAATCTGGAAGAGAGCATCGGACCGCCGGGATTGATCCAAGGCCACGTGCGCCAGCAGCAGGAGGCACACGGCCAGCGAGGCTGCTGCCACCCGCCGTTCCGCCATGGTATCGAACAGGCACAGCAATCTACCCCGATTTCATTAGCCATTTCTCGCTCCTTCAAGTGAGTCGCTTTTCATCACAGGTTCTCCGGGTAGCAGTTGGTCTGAAGCGCGCTGCGAGCGCTTGCTGAACCGGCCCAGTCACCATGCCGACAGACACAGCAGCGGCCAGGAGCGACGACCCAGCGGACGGGCCCGCGAAATCCGCCGACACTGAGGTCGTGTCCCTTTCCTTCGCGAACCTCCCGCCCTGCTAACACGCGCGCCTCGTTGGGTTGGCGCCCTCCCATCGTGACGCCCTCCCATCGGGAGGGGGCAGTGGAGGAAGAGCAGGGACCAGCGGTGACTGCAGGTATTCGTTATACAGCAGTGGCACAGCCTACTGGAACGACACTGAACTGGCGCTGGAGGTGATGCAGGTTGGCGCGGATCTTGCGACGCAGCGCTCCTTCATTCCGTCGATTCCAAAGAGCCTGCAAGCGCAACTTGACAAGGCAAAGACCGAATACATGAAACAGTACTCCAAAGACAACTCTGGAACAGCCGCGCCTCATCACAGACGCCAAGTTCACACGAGCATTGCCGCTATTTCTTCGACGGTGAACAAGGACGGGACGACGAAGCGTCAAAATGACGGGGTTGGCATATTGGCCCCGCCTCAGAACCGCAAAACAGGACCATCAGAGAAATCTCGCTCGAAGGTCCCTCTGAGCAAATCGGCCGGCACGTCCGTCAAGAAGTCAGCGGTGGAGCTGTCCGCCGTCGAGTCTGGGCCAAAAATGCACCTCGGTGAGGCGCATGATGGGACTGCGGGTCCTGTAGACACTGCCCATGGGATGTCATCAGAGACGGCGCCGAGTGCACAAGATGATATGCCGCTAGACGGGGTAGGTGGTGCTCATACACCACAAGCGGAGCTCAATGGAGTGATGCAACCTGAGGTGGTAACGAACGCTGAAGTCGTTGTGGAAGCCAGCCGCAGCAGACAAGTTGAGAGAAAAGCCGAGGTTGGTGCGGACGACGGGCAAGAGGACGCAGATAGCGTCGATGAGGAGGAGCTTCTCATCAAGCTAGTGGTTATGGCGTCGCTCGATCGGGGCGGCCACCGGCAGCGCGAGTCCTCGTACGAGTACTCAACCGTAGGCAAGATCCTGCGAGCGACCGGGCAGGTTGGACGCGCCGACGGCCAGTTTTCATGCGCAGCAGGGGTCGCTGTCACGCCCGACGGCATCATCTACGTCGAAAAGTGGTACAAGAAGGGGGACAGCAGCGGCCCCGAGCTGTACACGGAGGAGCTCTTTGTCTCAGCGCGTCCCCCACCCTTGGACGTGGCCTCAGACATTCGTGTCCCGTCGTCTCCGCCCCTTCGGCCGCGCTTTCAGGCGCTGCGAAGTCCGCCGCCTCGATTACTTGCCCCGCCGGGTATGTTTGCTGGGGAGCACCACGGGCATGCCCACGATCAACATGCGGCGGAAGGGGAGGGCGCTGGGACTAACAGTGTTGGGCCAGGCGCTGCCAAAGTAATAGGAGAGTCTGGCGACATCGACTTGCCGTCGTCCCCAAGTGCAGCGCGGGGGACGCATGCCGCGCTTTCCCCACGCAGGGTGAACACGCACGGGCCCGCGACCGAGCTGTTTCTGGAGCATCGTGGAGCGGAGGAGCTCGCGCCCGGGGCAACGCACGTCGGCGCGCAGTGGTCGAGCTCGACGCTCGGCTCGCTGGGGTCAACGGCGCAGCACGGCGGCGTGCAGGTGCTGAAACCGATCGCATCGGGGCTCACGTTTGTGGCGGACGTGGAGAACCACGCGGTGCAGGTGCTGCGAGGTGACGGGTCACACGCGCGGCGGCTCGGGTCGCTCGGACAGGACCCGGGCTGCTTCAACTCGCTGCACGGGATCGCGTGCAACCACGGCGCGGGGCTGCTCTTTGTCTCGGACACGTGCAACCACCGCGTGCAGGTGTTCTCGTTCCGGCGGGCGGACGCGTCCGACCTCAAGCTGATCAAGGTCATTGGGAAGCACGGCCGGGCGCCAGGGCAGATGGCGTACCCCGGCGGGCTTGCGCTTGACGCGGACAAGCAGACGCTGATTGTCGCCGACACCGGCAACGACCGGGTGCAAATCTTCACGCAGGACGGCGAGTTGCTGCACGCGGTCGGCTCGGCGGGGCGGAACTCCACGAACCGCTTCGGGGCGCCGCTCTTTCACAACCCGTGTGATGTCGCTGTCTCGCATGGGCTCATCTGGGTGCTCGACAAGGACAACCACCGTGTGCAGGTGCTGACGGATGAGGGAGAGCACGTTCGTGATCTTGGGTCGTATGGAACCAAGCCAGGGCACTTTGTGAATCCTCGGCAGATCCTTGCGTGCCCTGGCGGGATCATTCTTGTGGCGGACCAGGAGGAGACCAGAGTTCAGCTCCTCATCCCTGACCGCGACGACGGCAAACCCTACTTTCGCTGGGCCCGCATCCGCTGACACTCTGGTCCCGGACAAACGCATGCCGCGTGTGTATGAGATGCGGCTGCGTGCGCAACCAACGGAGCGATGTATTTTTTCGCGGTGCTGGAGGCCGCGGGTCTCACGTAAAAACACATAACGCGATCCGCACATCCGGCAGTGTCCAAGCACCAGAAAGTGCTGCACACTTTTCATTCCCGTGCCTCTGGGAGAGGCGAGCGTATAAAGAAGTAGTACACCAGGCCGAAAAACGGGACGGCTCGTGCGATAGCTTCGACGCCCTTGTCCTCCATTCCGCGTCGCCGCATATCATCAGGCACCAGCCTGACAGTGCCCCTCAGCTGTCAAAGCGGGCATCAGTCGAAGGGGGAAAGAACGGGAAGCCTGGAGAGGGACCCTTACCACCCCTGCACTGCCCAAAACGTGAGGCAGTCGACGCTGAACGAGTGCGCGAGCCTGTCCGTGTGCGTCATCATGTCCCAGAGCGTGGCGGCGCGCTCAGCCACCCCACCGTAGTCTCCACCCCTCGCAAAAGCGCCCCACAGCAGCGACACCGCCAGCACGCCCGTCATTGCCAGCGGAAGGCCTTTGCCCTCCACCAACTTGAGCGTATCGGAAGAGACCGTCAACTCCTCCGCGGGCGGGGAGGTGGCGGGCCATGGGTCCCGCAGAGCCAAGTACGGAAGGAGAAACACGTTGGTCAAAAATGCTGTCCCTGCGAGTCCCTCAGTCCGGTACCATTAAGGTAGGGCAGTAGCACGCAAGTGAAGTGGTCCTATTTGAGAAAGGTAAGCCGGTTTGCAACAAGGTGGGGTTAGAACCGATGCAGAAGGGCAGCATGGGCGGCTTGCGAGAGTCCGACAGGAAGCCAGAAAAAAGCGCGCCCCACGCAATCACAATGTTGAACAACCCCTCAAGAGCTGGATGGATCTCCGGGGCGAATGAAGGGAAAACTAGCGGAGTAACAAACCTGCCACTCACCGTCCACATGGGTCACAATGCGGAGAAAGCCGGGCAGGTCCTTGCTGGGCCACACGAGTGCAACGCTGGGTTGTGGCTGACGGGCGAGTTCAGGGTTCTCGCCAGAAGTTTATCGACAGATTGATGGCTTCCATCATCGTGGGCAGAGAGATTCCACACAGGTCACCCGTCGCGCCAGGGCCGCACGGAGAGTCTGATCCAAACACGTGAAACATGTAGGCGCCCCAGGCAGCCCACAGTGCCGGCTTCGCAGCAGAGCTCAGCATACTTCCCTGTCCATCTCCCTCCTGCGCTTCCTGCATTTGTAGCGAACAGCAGCTGACTCGCTTGGAAACAGCCGGCAAGCTGGGGCGACCACTGATCGGCCCGCGCAGCGCAACCAGGGGCTTCGTGTCAATGCGCAGCGCAGGAGACCCGACAGACAAGAAGGCATGCGCCTGTGAGATGAATGAAAGCTGAACCAGCGCTGCCAACATGCATCGCCATGCAAAGCGCGCCATTCTGCGTTCGCTAGATGAAAGCTGATGCCGGGCGCCGAGCAAGGTTGCCAGCCTCGTTCCGGCAGGTCTCTGCACACAAGGAGCCGGATCCCTTATGTGGAGAGTCGGATCCCAGAAATGAGGCGGGCTCGTTCTTGGCGGCTTGGCGCTAGTTGGCGGGAGAGGGTTTGGAGGGGGCGGGTGCGATGCAGCGCCCTGTCCTGGAGTGGACGGCATCAGATGTGGCTAATTGGCTCGCAAGCGAGGACCAAGGCCTCCCTCAGTGGGTTGCTGACCGCTTCAAACGAGCAGGATAGTTCCGCGATTCAGCCGACCGAGAGCTGAAATTCTTTCCGAATGCTAGAGGCGCGCGGGAATGGGTTCATGAGCTTGCTGAACTGACATGTCATTGCCTACAGGCGTCGATGGGAGGAGACTCTTGATGCTGGACGGAGTGCATGGCAATTCGACGCTCCAAAAGGAGCCGCTTCTCATATCATCTCTGGGATTGCGACTGAAGGCAAGACCCCACGTCCAATCCTGAGCGATGCAATCTTGAGGACACATAATGTTGCAGCACATATGCATAGCTGAGCGGGGCATTGGGGACATTACAGATACTGGAGGGCGTGCAGCGGCTCAGAGAAGAACAGGTGGCGGACAAAGTTGAAGTAGTTCTCAACTCGCAGCTAGGGGCATCCAAGCGCATCGCACAAGCTCCAGACACTGTCAGCGCCCTGATAGGTAAGGCAACGACAAAAACCTCAAGCTTCTCATATATCGTCACAAAACTGACTGTGTGCCTTGGCGCAAAAAGGTGGACGTTCAAAGCGGCGCCGAGATGGAAGGGGCGACGACGCAGAGAACCAGAACAACAACGTCCTCGCTATCGTGCCTCCATGGCGTGAAACGGCCTTCCCGCCAAAAGTTTTTCGCGACCCTGGCGAAGTTGGGCGCGCGCTGCCTCATGAACAGCTTGAGTTCGAATTTGTGCACGGCTACAGTGGGCACGATGGGCGTGGCAATTTGTGCTTCAACTGCGCAGGCGAAATCGTGTACCCTGCAGCTAGACGCGTTGTCGTCTTCAACATGGAATCTCGCACACAGCGGGTCTTTACGAGGCACACCGACAGAGTGGCCTGTCTTGCGATGCGGCGCGATGGAGTTGTCGCAGCGTCGGGCGAGTCCAGCCAGCACGGCACAGTCTTCGTGTGGGACACACAGTCTCTCGAAGTTCTTGCGCGCCTGGTTTGCCCAGCTCGCTGTACACTTGAGAGCGTGTACTTGTTGAAGCCTTGATTTGGAAGCTGACGCTAACTGCAGCATGCTGCATGCGGCATTGCGTGGTATCACTCTGAGATGACGCTTTGCTTGCCACAGGCCATGCAGTCGCCAGGTCATCTTGAGGATCCAGGGGTCGCATGTCTTGCTTTCGGGCCAGATGGCCACGCGCTTATCACGGTGAGAATATCTAGCATAAAGACAGAGGCTGAAAGTTACCACACAGTAAGCTCTTATCCCTTTGGACCAGGTTGGAGAGAACAACATGGTAGCTCTTTGGGATGTGCGCAGCAGACAACTTCTGGGCCAAGGCAGTGCTGGAGGAGGACGAGTCTTTGCTGTGAGCGCTCCTGGGCCTTTCGTCGAAACTTCTTCAATTCTGCATGAAATCCACTAGAACATCTTGCCTCTGATGAGAGCTGAGTTACTATTGTGCCGCTGCATTCGGTTCTAGATTGGCTCTTGCACAGCACAATATGATTTGCCCTTCCCTCGGATCCCACAGATCAAGGCGAATGTGTTTGACAAGAAGGGCTTACGGTTCATAACAGCGGGAACTATGTCGGTCAAATTCTGGAATTCGCAGTATGGTGGCCGCGGTGGGCAGGACGTACAGGATGAGCTATTGATCGGGGTGCATGGATCAGTCGGGGAAGAAGGCACGTCGCAATGTGCTGTTTGCATCGAATTTGTTACCAAGAATACAGCGGTGACAGGAATGCAGGACGGAAGTATTTACGTTTGGAATGGGACTTCGGTCGCCAGATCAGTCGAGTTGGCTCACACGGGTCCCGTGATGGACATGGTAGCCTCAGATAAGTTCCTCTACACAGCTGGTAAGGACGGAAAACTGCACAAGTGGGCACTCTCCGCCCGCAAGCAGGCAGATGATGATCCAAAAGCTCAGCGCACCATCACACAGCTAGTCGCCTCTGTCGATGCAGACGAAGTCTGTCGATCTACGGACTCGGCGTACGAGGCCAAGACTGCTTCCTCTTTTCGCGCCTCGTCGCCCACTCCAGGCCGGGCCTCTGCGACAGGATCCCGGGGAAGTGGCTCGCGGCCACAAAGCCCGCTGCGCGGAAGGGCTGAAGCGAACTCACCAGCCGGCGCTCGATCCCGCTCGCGAGGCAGGGCGCATGGCTCGACGAGTCGCTCTCGCTCTCATGGGGGAACGCGCACGCGCGGCAGCTCCTGTAGTAGCAGCGGGGCGCTGCTATTCTGGGACCTGCATTCTCCATGCATCCGCTCGATCGCGCTGCGGCCGCAGTTTGAGGCCGAGGACGACGACGATGACGACGGCACACTTGCGGACGTCTTGGTGTTTGGCCTCGAATCCAATTCGATCCATCTCTTATCTCAGACAAACGAAGACGGTGCAGCAAGTTGTCAGACGGAATGCGTGGTCTTCTCTCATGCGATGGGCCCGCTCATTGACGTCGCTGCCCATCCTACAAAACATCTGTTCACGTCGTTAGGATCCGATGGTGCCATCTGCTTGTGGGACACGCAAACACGTCGGTTGGTCAGCCAGCACCGCCTATGGGTTCCAAAGCCAATCTGGGGAGGTGGACACGCAGGGATGGTGGACGAGAATGAACCGCGCGGAGCTGCGCTCGATATATCGGGTGAAAAGGAGGCGCGGGTAGCAGTGGGAATGTCTGACGGGTCCATTCGAGTGCTCGGGGTGGACTACACGGGCATGACCGTTCTGAAGGGACATCACTCGCGCGAGGCGCCCGTTTGCGCCGTTCGATTCTCTCGCAAGGCAGAGATGGTTGCGGTAGCATACGCAGATAATCTGCTCCAGATATTTGCGCGCGATCCAGCCGCGCCGCCTGTCAAGCAGGACTGGGGGTTTCAGTCTCATCGCTCAATTTCCATCACAGGAAGTGGCACGCTGGACTTTCTCGACTGGACCGAGGACATGCACTTCCTGCAGGGCGCGTCCTCCTCCTCCGAGCAGATCTACTTCGACGTCAGCAAGGGACGGCAAGTCCGCAAAGCGTCCGACATGCGTGACATCGAATTTGTTTCGCATACCTGTCCCATTGGTTGGGCCCTCATCGGCCTAGTTTCAGCATCTTCGACGCTCGATCCAAGCACGCAGGTCACGGCCGCAGACCGTGTGAGCAGCACAATCATCGCGGCCGGGCGCCGGAATGGCGAAATCCTTCTATCACAGCTGCCCTCCTTGCAGCGCGCCGCCATTGCGAGCTACCCTGCGCATACAGGTGCTGTGATTGGGTTGCGAGTTGTGCAACCACTCGGTGGCATCAAGAGCGCCGGGACCCCGAGGGTTGTGTCCGCCGGAAGTGAAGACCGTATGATCCTGCAGTGGCGGGTTCGTGCGCCAGTGGCAAAGAAACGTGTTATTGAGACCAAAGAGGCGTTGCCGGCAGACATGCAGCTCCTCATTCTACCCAGAAGTCAACAGGGCACGGAAAAAGAGAAGCTTCTCAACACGACAACTCTCCTGCAGGAGGCATTGGGGCAGCCCCAGCAGGGCAGTTACGAAGACAAGCATGAGTATCAAAGAGCTTTGGAGGCCGATGACGAGGTGAAACAGGATGAGCGACACTGGACTGTGCGAAAGCCGGAGCCGCTTGGAGGGGTCTCGCCCGACTCCATGTTGCATGTACACTCAGTGTCACACATCGATGTGCCCACTGAATTGTGATTTCGCAGATCGGGCGTGGTGGTGCGGTCATCAGGCTATCAGACGCCAGCCTTGAATTGGAAAGGGTGTATGGTTATCGCGGAAATGACGTGCGTGGAAATATTTGTGCAGGATGCAATGGTTCAATTTTGTATAACGTGATTTCCATCCGTTGCCAGAGAGTTCTGTGTTTGTCTCCACCAAACTTCTTTGGTGTGCCATTTGCGGCATCACTGCTGAATGCGCGCACTGGCGTGTGAAGGATCCCATGTTTTTCACATTGCTCGGGGACGACAGGTTGGGCGTTTGGTGGTAATTATCGACACAAATGAATCAAGACAACGATTCTACCTAGGCCATACAGCAGCGGTGGTAGCTTTATCTGTCGTTGAAGTCGATCGTCTGTGGCTGCAAGCAGGCGCTCCAAAGTCCGTGAGGCGCGTGCTGGAGCAGCTCCGCAACGATTCCGAGCAGAACTTTCGACGAAGTGACTCATACGGGGGGTAGGTGCCTGACAATCTTGCGCCAAGAGAGAGAGAGAGAGAGAGAGAGAGAGAGAGAGAGAGAGAGAGAGAGAGAGAGTGAGTGAGTGAGTGAGTGTGTGTGAGAGAGAGAGCCGTGGAAGAAAGTGGATTTTCCCGCCTGACTTGACAACTTCGTCTCCTCAGGAGCACAAACAAAACTGCGACACAAATGGACCTCATCGCCTCGGTGCAACTTGGAAACGAGGGCAAGGTACACGTGTGGGATGGTGATTCATTCGAGTGTCACAAGGTGCTGACACATGGCTTTGAAGTGTTTCTCGTCGAGCTCTTTCCCCACGACCCAACGCTCCTTGCTGCAGCAGGAGGCGATCAAGGCCCTCGTCTCATAACTGTACGCAACCTTCCCAAGGACCTTCTGACTGAGAACGTTCGTCTTGTCCTGTGCGAATTGATCTTTTACTATCCCGCCCTGGTTGTTCAGATTTGGGACTGGCGGGAAGGCTACCAGCTTTGCCATGTCGCAAACCCGAATGGCGCGGTGTTTGGAATGGCAATCAACGAGTTTAAAGCTGGGCACAAGCAGCGCCAAGGGCAAAGGTCAACCCAACGCCGTAGTCGATATCTGACCATTCTCTCGGGCAAAGGAATCCATTCCTTTGCTTGTAAAATTCCCATGTCTGATTATCTGCTGTGCAGTGAACCACCGGATTTTGTCACGTGCGGGCTTGACGGGGTGACATTTTGGAAGTTTTCCTGTCCAGAGGAAGGCCATCGGTTTGCGCCCTGCCAGCTCTTCAGCTTGAAATCAGCAAGCTGGGGTCCATGGTAACGACTCGTTTTGGTGCAGGGCGGAAGAATGCGGAGTGCTGGGGGCAAGCACCGGGATTCTCCGACACTCATCGAGCAAGGGTGCATATCAGGATATGGCAGCCATCTGTGCCGTAAGCCCCCCTATTCTGCACACGTGATATGCTCCGAGCTTCATGTTGCAACGATCAGTGGTAGTGCGTCAGCAAAAGCACTGCTGCAAATCGGTTTGATCATCCGTTGAACACCAGGTATTCCTCGACGCGCGGACGTCCGTCACTGGCATGGCTAACGGGGATATTCTCGTGTGGCGCGACACGTCCTCGATCAATCGTCTCTTGCGCGCGCATCCCGGTGGTGTCATGGACATGGCATTGTCAGGAGGCGATCAATTGGTGAGTGTCCTCCTGGAAACGTGATCTATGCAATGTGAGCGTGAGGTAAGATTTTGTTCGTCCTCCAGGTATCGGGGGGCCAGGATGGAATGCTGGTGGTGCGGGTCGCACAAAAGGTGGCAGGGGGCTCGGACGACGAAGGGCGCAAAGCATCAATGACGCGGAGAGGAGCAACGCAGGAGTGCATCCGCGCGATTTGCGCGAACAAAGGAGAGCGCGATGGTGAGATTACTATCGGACTCAGATGCAACGACCTCATTGCCGTGCGTCTCGCCGATCTGGTGGTACCGAGGGCATTTAACCAGGGCCACGCCGTCGGATCTGCAATTGCGCTGGCAGTGCATCCCACTCTAGGTACGGCCGTTTCTGCCGGAGAAGATGGTACGCTGCGCCTGTGGGAACTGGAGCGTGGTCGCCCGAGCGCACTGGGAAAGCGCACAGTGCAGGACCAGGGTACTGGAGAGAACAGAAAGCTGCAAGTAGCGGCGTGGGCGCCCGACGGCAGTATCATCGCGGTGAGCGCACTCGAGTTCTTTCTCCCCAGTCTTCGCTAGGGAGAAGGGGTCCAGAAGAGGAACAATGAGCCGCTGAGGCGATTGAGGACCCTTGGCAGGTTGGGTGTGTAGACGGAGCGGTACTTCTGTTCGGTGCGGAGGGGCTCGAGCCACGAATCTCTCCTCTCGAGGCACGTGCCCACATCTGAGATCTGCTTGCGCGGCACTGTGGTAGAGTCATCGTTGCTGACATGACCACTCACAATACAGCGAGTGGTGCTGCCCGGTGCTCCTTGTGCCGTCTCCGTTCTGCGTTTCTCTCCGGGAGCTGGGACTCTGCTGGCTTCGTGCGGCCCTTCCTCGACGGGAGCAGACGGTGATAGTGAAGAAACGCGCGGGGCTGAAATTGGAAGTTCTGAGCACGTAGTTGCTGGCGGAGTCTGTGTCATTGTTTGCCGTGTGCATGATGTGGATGCCGCTCCGCTGGTGTTTCAGACCCAGTCAGCGTTTGGAACATGCACCTCTTTGGACTGGAGCTTGGACGGGCGATGGATCCAGGTGTCGACAAACAAGGGGGAGATGCTCTATTGGAATTGCGAAACGCTCCGCGCGGTCACCCCCGACGTCCCTGAGGAATGGAATGCTTTGGTTGAGTTGCACGACATCCCGGCTGCGACTCTCGGTCGAGTCCTGCACGACACGGACCGGGCGCTCGACAGTTCTGGGCTAACGCTTGGATGGAATTCGTGGACTGCTGCCGTTGGACTGGGTGTTGCGGGGGCGGTTTGGAAGAAGGGCGCCGGTGACAGAAATGGAGAGGGCTGGGAGGGTAATGCTGTCGTCACATGTCGGTCAGGCGACTCTAGAGTCTTGCTGGTACGTGCCTTGTAGCGTGGGTGCACTCGCGCTGCGCACGCGCTGGCTAGTTGAGGTAGATTGAAGACAAGGCTCTCCAGACCCATGATTTGTTGACCTGTTGTCCTGATCCAGATGGGTGGCGTGGACGGGAGTGTGGGCATCACACGATTTCCGTGCGGGGAGCGAGAGCGTGCAGAGGGCGAGGGTCTCGGTTGGCTTACTGCCCGCGCTGGACACGAAGGCGTTGTTGCCTCCGTCGGAGTTTGTCACTCTGCGCTCGGCCGAACGGGCAAGTCCGTGCCTCAGAGCATTCGACTTGTGACTGCGGGCGCCCACGACGGGGCGATCTGTCAGTGGGTATTTCGACCATCTGCTTCAATCGCGCAGTCGCGCGCGGCGCTCATAATTCAGGCGCGTTCTCGAGGAATCGCCGGACGCGCAAGGGCACTCAAAGCCATACAAGAGGCGGTGCGTCAGCAATCCTCCCACGGCGTTACTGGTCTGCGCAGCCGATATTGGTCGCCATGCACGCTCTGATTTTGCCGCAGCACCATAACCCTCCCGATGGTTTCGGCGTGCCGCAGATGGAAGAAAAGAAGCGGCGAGAGGCAGAGGAGGAGGCCGCAGCAGCACGCGCAGCTGAGGAGGCAGGTCGCGCCGCATCCTTGCGCAAAGCAGTGGTCATTACGTACGTTCCTACCCAAGCCACACGCATTAGTTTGCCCGAGCCACCAGCAAGAACTTGGTGCTGAATTGGTGAGCTGATGCCTGTGGGATGAAACGCGGGCTTAGGGTTGAGTCGCATCGGAGAACTCTCGATGCCATGCTGTCGCGGAAAAGGGAGGAGGAAGGCGCTGGAGTTCCAGCGGACGCAAACTTGGAAGAAGCTGTGCGGCGGGTCCTTGAGGCGCAGAGTGCCCTTCTGGCCCAGCTCGACAATGAGGTCCAACCCTCGGATGTGAAAGCTGATGCTGCAGGTGTGGCGACACCTTCAGGTGCAGCAGCAGACGGAGGTGCAAACTTGGCTGAGGGGGAACCACTGGCGGGCACGCACGGAACTGATGTGGACCCTGTGCAAGCGCCTCGCAGCACTGGGAATTCGGATGGCGAGATTGTAGAATCGTAAAGGATTCTGCACGGTCCAAGGGGCGGAAAGGGGGTGCAGGGGAAGATGCTCCTGATTGCCCGTAAAGGTGAGAAACCAGTAAAGTTTATGTACATTGTTCAGTGTAACCATTCGCAATTCTGTGGGGCGTTCAGCGACTGCTGGGTATAGTATCCGCAGTTTCTAGTTTCACCACTCGTCATGATCGGTAGTTCCCCGTGGCTGCAACAAATACCATTGTCGATCAGTCTCTCCCCGGAGCTGGGCAAGTACGCATTAGCATGGAGCGATGGGAAGCTTACAAACAGTCTGAAGCCAGGACGATGTGACGCCAGGCATGCAGACAAGGTTGGGACGAAAGATCCCTTACACATGTCCCTTGCATTGTCACAACGTGCGGAATCTGAATGCAGGATGCTTTAGAGCCAAATTCACAAGGAGCAGATCACCGCCGCGACTGAACAAGATGTGGTGGTCAGTATGATGAGCCCACAATTCAGGTGCATGCGAGCTGAGGACGGGAATGCTGAAGACCTTGGATGCAAGCGCGTGGGCTACATACGAAAAGGTGCTCATTTGAGTGGTGACGATCTCGTCACAGAGTGAGAGGAGATATATTTCCACGAGCGCGGCCCTCTGACCTTCCAAGTGCCTGCGGCCGCCGCGCGAAATCAGCACGAGTACGGTAATAGTTTCTGTCCGTTTCTCCCACTACCGTGACCCTTCGCACGCTCCCTCCAAGTCACATTTTCTAGACAGCGGCACCGGGTTGGTTGGGTTCAGGCTGACCCGCGAGCAATCGGGGCATCACGAACAACAAGCTGCCCCCCGAACACACGTGCGGCTTCGTGTCGGACAGCACCGTTGTCGACGGCAAGAAAGATCAGGGGAGCTTCTTCGAGAGCAACAACACCCGTGCCCCCGCTTGCAAAGTGCGCGCACTTCCAATAGCTGTTGAGGAAGTGTCCGCGGTTGTCTGCCAGCGCGTACGGCTCGATGTAGCCAGGGTGTCCGAGTGTGTGTGTGCGGATGTGCATCCCAACGGTCTGGCGATCTGCCAGATTTTCTTGATGAAATGCCATCACTTCGGCAGCGATTGATCCCCTGCAAGAAAATGAACATCTCGATGCGTAAGTAATGCCGCGCAGCCAAAGGGAGTGCAGAACGAAGGTACCTCGGGCGGAAGAGGAAGTCTGCGATGGTTTGAAAGAGCCGATCGCCGAAGAGCGGCCCGAGGCGCGTTGAGTATACATCGTTGTTGACGAGGAGACCCGCAAAGTACATGTCGCTCTCGATGAAAGCAAATTGGTTTGTCATCATATCCTCGAGGTCCTCACAGAGCAGCCAAGACTGCACGCCTGTGTAAAGAAAGTATTGCGCATGGTAGGCCACGTGCGTGCCTCCAAAGAGGTCAAACACCGCAGAATAATTCGTCCCTTCCATCCTGACCAAACGATGTGCTGGGTCAGACATATGGTCATTGGATTAGCGTGCAGCAGGCGAGGTGGGCCACAAGATGCCCAGGTTAGAACCTGGGGAACTCCAGGAACTCGGAAACAAGGAAAGCGTCGGTCAAGAAGACGCGGTCTGTCAGAAAGGCGACAAGGAATGCAGAGACGAGTGACTGTAGCATGTTGCCCAGCCCTGAAGTCGGATAATGTCGCGCGATGAGAAACCGCGCATCACGCAGCAGCGCCGGGTCTCTCACGATGGCACGCTGCCTCGCCGCATACTTTTGAAGCGACCGCCACCCAGGAATCGCTCGTCCATCGCTGTCTGCCTCGGCCCTGTCACTATTGCTAAGATACTCATCATCGACTTGAAGTGGCCCGAAGAGCTGCGGGTATGCCCGCACGGCTGCATTGCGGCGTTCGAGTTCATCCTCAGCGGCTGCCTTGTCCGCTGGGTCGGAGGTGCGCTCCCACGGCCCTTCTCGAGGTGAGACCAGAAAGTGCGGAAACCGTGGGCGGGCACCATCCTGTAACGCAGCTACCACTTTCAACTGACGATTGGCTCGCGACGAGGTATTCAAACTGCAGCAGGGACTGACCTTTGGTGGGATGTAGTGAATCATATCGTCTCTATCCGCGGCGGTGTGCACCTGCATGAATGCAGCCTCATGACACTGTCAGCACAGAACCCAATTTCGATGCTTCAAGCCTGCCTCTCGGGGAACAGAGAGGTGATTGACCGAGAAATTGAAACTGAACATGTCGCCACCTTTCTGCAGCACCTCTTCATTTTTAAGGACAGAAAGTTCCAGCGCGTTAGTTCCCTCTTCAACGTCATTTAGAGACGTCTCGACCAGAAGACTCGGCGGTGACTCCAAAACCTGGGAAAAGCTGGGATTATTCCCCAGATTCGGCGCTGGACCCAATGCGCACTGCAGGAATAGGTGAGGTCGAGGCGAGATACTGTGCAGTACCTTTACACCGTTCACGTGCAGTACGATGCGAATGTCACTATCTGAGGCGACCTCGCCATCGCCAACGAATATCATTACCGGCACAGGAAGCCGCACGAACAGCTCTCTCGGGCGAGGCGAGAGGATCTGGAATTGTCCCACGGAGCGAGCAGGCAGGATCAGCGCCAGAGCCAGAGCCCGAATCAGTGCCCTCACATTCCTGCGTGCCCGTATTTTCATCATGGGAGCAAGAGTAGGCCACGCTAAACACTGGAAAGCAATAGTGTGCGGAAGCAAGGGCGTGCGAAGCCTACGCCTGCCTCGCAGAGGCAGCCCAGCCCCGCCGCCTCTCCAGCGTCGCTCAGGCCCGCCTCTGGACCTTAAAAATCACGTTTTTGCAAACATGAATCCAAATGTTGACAAAGTTGACTGGCTTTGTCAACCAAATGTTGACAAAGTGACTGGCTACGAAAGGCCATCGGGCAGGGATGGTAGGCTACGGCTCTGTGCCGGGCGCTCCTGCTCGACCGAGAGATGCTTCTCGGCGAATGGTGTCCATCGCCATTCGTGCAGGGGTTGTGGGCGTCCTTGCACTCACATGTGCCGCGATGGTCATGATTTCACGCTGGACTCACGTGACAGAACTGGCAGAACGCGCGGTGGTGGGACAGCTGCAAGCGCGACGGCTGATGAAGCAGCGTATGGCGACCCAGTCAATCGCGCAGCGGCTGCACACTGCCAAGCAAACGATGGTCGCAAGCTCAGGCAAAGAGGCGCGGGTGCTGAAGGGCGAGGTGCAAAAGCTTGCGGCAGAGCTCAAGCAGTCCCAGAAGCGCGAGCGAGAGCTGCTTGAGTCTCCTCCTGTCCCGGAGGGTGCACCCCCCGAGGGGGCTCACCAGCTGGGCTTTGTGACGGGTGATCGCTTTGGAAACCACCACTACCACCACGATATGGCACGCACGGATGGCACCATCGATCCGATCAAGGAAGAGGACCGCGAGAAGTATTGGTGGGGTCGCGAGGATGATGACGTTGACGAGGACCCCTACGAGGTCCGTGCGTACGGGCTCAATCCGTACAACTATCACAACTATCATCCATCGACACATTACACGGACGAGCGCAACGTGTATTCGCAGGGTTATGGCAACCGGTTCGGGCGCCACTACGGTGAGAGCATGGCGGACGTAGGTCGCGTGAACGGGGGACGCCGTCCGCTCCATCGTGAGGTGGAGCGCTTCGGCGATTTCTTCCATGGCAAAACTGACGGATACGACTGGTGGTCTGGAGCGAATGCGAAGCATGACAACATTGAGGACTACGCTTGGTCCGCAACGCACAACCCAGTGATCGGCGACGAAGGCTCCGCGCGGTATCGTCCGACCTTCTACGGTGACTGGGACGGGAGCGGGAAAAGTGTCGAGGATACCCACACCTACATGGATGAGGGCTGGCTCTCGGACTCGGAGTTCAAGTCGAATGGTGCGCAGATGCTGGCGAAGCAACGCGCAGCGACGCCCAAGCAGCGCGCCGAGATCAAGTCACTCAGGGCGAAGATTGCAGCCACGAAGAAGGCGATCTTGGCTCAGCATGTGTCACCAGGCAAGAAAGTGAAGCGCGTTGCCATGACGCAGTTGGCGCAAAAGAGCGTGGAGGCAGGACTGAAGTCTTCATACGCGCAGCTTCAGAAGGCCATCGCGCTAGCTGAAGGTTCCTTGGTCAAAGAAACCGGCGCGATCACGAAGCAGCACCCGAAGCTTGCAGCGCATCATACTAAGGCAAAGTCGCCCAAGATGCTCAAGAAGCCTCAGCAAAAGCTGACACTTCGAGAGGACGCTGCTGGCGACACAGCGAGCGAGGCCCTTGGCCGGGCACATGGGTGCAAGCCGGAGCAGTTGATCATGTATCCGCACGACGATTGCGATCCGTTGGCGGAAACGATGGCACCTGCGATTCAGGCGCACCAGGAGGCGCTTGCCTCTCAGTTGGACAACACCCTTGGAGGCGTCCACTGGACCTCAGGCGATATTGACCCGCGCGAGGACGTCTTTCCGACCCGTGAAAACCACGGTGGCTACTCAGGCATGTCGGACATCAGCTATCCCGCTGAGTCTATCTATCCCACAATGTACAAACCAACTGTCGGGCTAGGTCCCGGGGCATGGAAGGAGACGATGGCCACCGAGGCTGCGGGGAATGGTCAGGCGACTCTCAAGGCTGCAGGAAATGATCAGGCGACTCTCAAGCAGGCTGACACCGCTGGCAGAGAGACTCCTGCCCTCAAGCCGCTTTCCTCAGACGGGAAGCTGGCTGAGGAGCCTGTGCATTCGCAAGAGTGGGAGGGAGAGGCGCTGCAGGCAAACACCGATGTCAAGGTGGCAGACCAGGTGATGAAGGATGCGCTTGATATGCCGGAGGACTCGGACCGTTCAAAGCTGCTGAAGGCAGCAAATGAGCAGTACGACAAAGCTCGTGCCGAAAACGAGGAGGCGTTGAGGGACCGTGCTGCAGAGCTGCAGGAAGATGCCGCCGAAGATGTTCCGAAGACGCGCGCGACGGCAGTTGCGACTGGTCAAGTGGAGCGGGCGGCAGAAAATCCGCTTCGCTCTGAAGAGCACAGGGAGCTTGTGGCAGCAAAGAAGGTCTCGCAAGGCGACAGTGGCGTGGAGCCGCTCATCGTGGCCCAAAGATTGGTTGAAGAGGAGCAGCAAGTGCGCCTGAACGCTAAGATTTTGCGCGACAAGGAAGATGCCAAGCTGGAGCACATGAAGTCCGAGGCGGCGGCGGTCAAGGCTGCTCTCGGACAGCTGCTTCCGCCCCACGCGGCAGCTTCTGGAGCCGATGTGAAGCCAGGCGATCGTGGGGGATGGTAGAGAGGGTTGTATTTGGAAGTGAGATGGGGGGGGGGGGGGGGGGGGGGGGGG
>ENA-UOXV01003561-UOXV01003561.1-marine-metagenome-genome-assembly--contig:-NODE-3561-length-18788-cov-6.176053_pt1 | contig 18788 bp, 14 predicted proteins | sample MGYA00238165_ERZ766961 | MGnify/ENA primary metagenome ERZ766961 (study PRJEB28924, sample SAMN03173240) | marine metagenome | biome: Marine; feature: Water; material: Subsurface seawater | place: North...
TGATACTTATCGTAATTTGATTTCCTAGATCCTTAGTGGTAATGTTAATTGTAGGCTCACTAATAGGCTTTTTTGTTTCTGTTAAAGCCTGAATTGCATTGACTAAAATATTAGAAAAAACTTGATTCATTTTTCCAGGATAGCATTCAATGGGTTGAATATTGGGGTCATAATCCGTTCTAATTTCAACCTTACCTTGTGTTCCACTTTTTAGAATTACAATAGTGGAGTCAATTCCGTCATGAATATTGGCAAACTTGGATTCGATTTCATCGAGTCTACTAAAATTCTTTAAGCTTTTAACAATTTCCGCGGTCCGCTCAGCTCCTTCTTGAATTCCATCTAATAATTGTTGAATTTCTTGAAGAACGTAAGAATAATCTACTTCATCTTTAAGTTTATCGAGAATAGATTTAATCTCAGCATGTTGCTCTTCACTGGTAAGTTCATCATACTTATCTATAATTTCTTTAAGGTCTTCAATGTCTCTTCTTAATGGACTGACGTTAGACGACACAAAATTAATAGGGTTATTTATTTCATGGGCAATACCTGCTGTAAGCTGACCTAGGCTTGCCATTTTCTCTTGACTTACCAATTGCGATTGAGCATTTTTAAGTGTTGACATGGCATCGTTAAGACTGTCATTAGCAACCTGAAAGTCATGAGTTCGTTCTTCTACTTTTTGTTCAAGAACAATGTTTTGTTCCTTGATAAGTTTTTCATTCCTTTTCAGGGCAATCAATTCCCTCTCTCGGGATAATCGAGTAGCCTCCTGCAGGGTGTTTAATTTATCTGCTAGTGCTAATGCAAGAACTACAACTTCGATCGCCGACCCAACGGGCATGCTATACACAGTAATTGAATTATAAGGGAGAATATTAAAATCCTTTAGAACAAAAACAATAATTGATGCAAGAAAAATTGTCCAAGCAACAACGAAATATCTTGCGATTCTATATCCTTTTTTGGCAATTATTATAGACCCAACAAATAATGCAATCGAACCAAATGCCGCAGTGAAGTTAATTGTATTATAAGCTTCATTTTTTAATCCAAAAAGTAAAAAGACGAAGGCTACAACATAACATACGGCAAATATATTAAGTGCATGATTTAACCATGGAGCACGAGTTTTTACCTGTAAAAAAGACTTCACAAAAAAGACTACACCTAGTCCAGATGCTATACCGCCCACATAAATGATATTTGAGGAAATAAGTGGGTAATCCCCCAATAAATTTTTAATACTGTAACCGTTAATTGTAAGTTGTGTAAACCCAACTGTAAGGATATAAAATAAGTACAAAAGGTAGTTATTATCTCGGATAGACAGATAGACAAACAGGTTGTAAAAAAGCATCACTAAGATAAACCCTGTATAAATTCCAAAAAAATGATCGTGATCTAAAAAATTATTAAAAAACACTTCTTCTTTGTTTATTTCTGTTGGAACAATTATTTGACTCCCATTACTTACCCGAATTAATATCGTCAACTCCTCATCAGAGGCAGGTAGATCTGTAAGAAAATCCTGATAATCATGAGGACGATCTGAAAAAGGATATTTAAGCCCACCTTTCCAGCCTCCTATGAGCTCATTGTTTTCATTATAAATGAATGAACTACATTCATCTAAAATGGGAAATGGAATGTTTAACTGCAGCTTATCCTTTGTTGTGTTTTTAAATTTAAAACGAAGCCAAAATGTTTTTTGAGAAACGCCTAAGTTTATGACGTCAGTTTCGTTTGTATAAAAAAGGTCGTGGTCGAGAATCTCTAAAGGATGAAACTTTCCAAACTCATCCACTAAAATATCAATTTCTTTTCCGAAATTTTTTATTGGCTCACCTTCATAAACAACCGTTTTTGCAACAATGGGTGAGGAGAAAAAAAGGATTCCCAAAAAAAAGGTTGTAATTAATTTCTTCAATTTTTAAAATATACTGTGGTATCAATATTAGGAACAATTAATTCGTAATCGATATTTATTTTTCGTCCACGATTTTCTTCATCTACTTTTTGGGTGGGGTTTTTCCTTAACTCATGTATTCTTTTAACCTCATCAGGTTTTCCATTAACTAATGACAATGAATCCTCAACTAAAACAACAGTGGCCAAAAGGTCAATTTTTGGATAATAAAAAGTTCCCTCGTTACCTACATGTGGGTATTTTATAAAACTGTAATTTCTTGCTATTCTGGCTGAAAACGGAGAGCACAACACCCACAATGTTTTTAATTTTAGTTGAGGCAATATGGCAACGGCAGAGCGTATTAAATAAACAGCCCCAATTCCCATTCCAGCAACCTCCATAGAGTTCCATAGGCCACACATTTCACCAGTTCCAAACTCGGCATATTTTCTAATGTGTTCAGAAACGCTACTATCCATGTCTATTGTTGCCTCTTCCATTGGTAATTCCTGAGTCCCACCAAGAGCATGTACTCTAACTCCTCCCAAAACTTTTTTCTCATCTTGCGAAAGACAAAGGACAACATAAGAAGCTGGGTTGTTTTTCCACTCATTAGAGGCTGATGTAACTTGTTTAACTCCTACAGCAGTGAGCACTCTTTGATGCCCTTCGATAAACCTATCGCATAACTCTGGTTCATCAATGGCCCTAAAAGCCTTTATTCTAACAAAGCTTATATCACTCCCTTCCATTTGGAATCAACTCTTCTAAATCAATGTAAAATCGCCCGGATGGGACTTTTTCGCCTAGTAGAATTCTTCTACATAACTCTGCGGTTACTCCACCTCCTAAAACAATTGAAGATGCCAGCTTTGGCCAAGTTGTTATTGATTTTCCAATTTCTGATAAAGAGTATTTCGCCTTCTCCGACAAATTATTCAAATCTAAAATTTGGGCTAAAAGCGTTTGTCTCTGTTCTGAAGTTATTTTCCAAGTATAAGATGGGTCAAATCCCGCTATTCTTCCATGAAAGTATTCCAAATTGGAATCAAGATCATAACGTTCAATATCGACCATTCCTCTGTCGCTCGTATCCATAACTACGGGTACCCCAATTTCCTTAGCTTTTTTTCGCAACAATATTTTCATTTCCAAACTATCGCACTCATCAATAACCAAATCTAATTTACCGTTTTCCAGAAAAAAATCGTTTAAGTTTTCGTTCGTAATTCCATCGGAAAATAATTGAACATCAAAGTAAGGGTCAAATTCTTTTATTTCTCGTGCGGTGGAAACCGTTTTTAGTTGACCAATATCCTTTAGTGGCGCTTTAATTCGATTTAGATTACTCAATTCCAACTCATCAAAGTCTGCCAACCTCAATGCGCCGCAGCTTCTCTCCATTGCAATAGTTGTACTGACAGACCTTCCGACAGAAAGTCCCACAACGCCTATCTTTTTTTTACTCAACCCTATTTGCTCTTCTTCGGTAATCTTATAATTGTTTCTTGAAGTTCGCACCTTTATAAATTCTTTTTCTTCTAAGATTTTAAATAACTGCTTATTCCAAGGGTAATATACCCAACACGGACTCAGGTTATTTAGAATATTCTTTTTGTCAGTATCTGAGCAAAATGAATAACTCGTTTTTATTAGCTCCTTTTTTAACCCGTCAAAAAGATCAATGTACGAGATGGTGACATCTCTTTTCAATGTGTCTAAGGTACTATTATCCTTTTTTATTTTCAGAATAATAGGTTCTGTATCAGGTATTTAACCATAATTTTCTGGTGTTTATATTCCAGAAGTATTGCTCAAATATAGTTTAAGCTTTGAGCATCGCAATAAAGAATAAAAATTTTACTTTAGCAACATAATTATGGAGATTCCTAAAACAGCCCCTGAATTTGATGAAAAGCCCACTGTTCTTTATGTTGACGATGAGGAACACAATTTAAATGCTTTTTACGCAGCTTTTAGAGGGCGATATAACACCACTAGGGCAATTAGCCCTAAGATAGCCTTAGAAAAAATTGAAGCTGCAGAAACACCTTTTGAAGTTGTTATTTCTGATCAAAGAATGCCGGAAATGACCGGTGTTCAATTCTTGGAAAAAATCAAAAGTCACAATCCAGCTTCAATCCGTATTTTACTTACGGGGTTTGCTGACATTAACGCTGTAGTTGAAGCAATCAATAAAGGGGAAGTATACCGTTATTTAACTAAACCATGGGACGAAGAAAGTTTGAATAGAACCATTATGGATGCTGTTGAATTGTTTCGTTTAAGGTATTCCGATGTTTGGAAAACTGAAGAACTTGTTAGAATGAATAAAAAATTGGAGTTTCTGGCTCGCCAAGGACTTATATCATAATGTTGAAGTAGGCTGGAATAATAACACAAACCAGGCCAATTCCTGCGCCTACATATACTTCATCAACGGAGTGACTTTTTAGTTTTAATCTAGAATAGCCTACCAAACCCCATATTAATGTTACCGTTGATATTTCTAATAAATAATTTGCTGAAAACTTTACATACAAACAAAGAATTGATGCCAACAGCCCGCTAACCCCAACCATATGGATACTAGTTTTGTAGAAAAAACTTGTTATAAAAACTATAAACATAGATAACGAAATGCCTAAGAAAATGGAAAGAATTATTGGTGGCAAAGACGTTTCACGCATAAAATTATAAGTAAAAAAGAAGAAAAGTGTTGATACCCCAAATGGAATAATTCTGTTTTTCCTGTTTTTAAGCTCAAACGAGTCAATTGCATTTCTAGATTTCAAGAAAACCAAGATCAATAAAGGGAACAAAAAAGTATTGATAAATACCAGGCCCAGTATAAACTTTTTGAGCCCTGGTGAAACAGAAAACCTAAAGTAAGTATCTAAATTAAACAACACCAACATAACCAATGTTGGCATAAACCCTGGATGAAAAATGTACGATATCAGCTTTGCGAACTTCACTAAAGCTCTTTTCGCAAACGTGCAACCGGTATATTCAGTTGTTCTCTGTATTTAGCAACCGTTCGCCTAGCAATGTTATAGCCTTTTTCTTTTAGTAAGTCGGCTAACGCTTGGTCCGTAAGTGGTTTTTGTTTGTTTTCGTTTCCAATCGCTACATCTAAAATTTTCTTTACTTCTCTTGTAGAAACTTCTTCACCCTCACTATTTGTTAGTGATTCAGAAAAAAAGCTTTTCAGAATAAATGTTCCAAATGAAGTCTGAATATATTTGCTATTAGCCACTCTAGAAACAGTAGAAATATCCATGTGGATTACTTCTGCTATATCTTTTAAAATCATGGGTTTAAGCTTTGTCTCATCACCAGATATAAAATATTCTTTTTGATGCTCAATGATAGTTTGCATCGTTAAGAGTAACGTTTGTTGCCTTTGTTTAATGGCATCAATAAACCATTTGGCTGAATCCAGTTTTTGCTTAATAAAAGTAAAAGTCTCCTTTTGAGTTTTTGTTGTTTTACCAGAACTTTTTTGGTAATCTTCAATTAAGCCAGAGTATTTTTTACTCACCCTTAATTCAGGAGCATTTCTTGAATTTAAATTCAACTCCAATTCATCGTCATCATTAACTGTTAAAATGAAATCAGGAATCACAACTTGGCTAGAACGACTATCAGATCCAGAAGAACCCGGTTTTGGGTTTAATTTCTTTATTTCTTCATCAGCACTTTTTAATGCTATTTCATCTATTTCAAGACCTTCTAAAATCTTTTTGTAGTGTTTCTTAATGTAAGCTTCAAAATAATCGCTCAATATGGCTTTTGCGGTAATTATTTCAACGGTATTTACCGTCTTTTTCTTCAATTGAATGAGCAAACACTCTCTCAGGTCTCGCCCACCAATTCCTGGAGGGTCAAATGTTTGAATTACCTTTAAAAGCCTTTCAACCGTTTTCTCATCAGTATTTACATTTTGAGTAAAAGCCAAATCATCAACCACAGCTGAAACTTCTCTTCTTAAATACCCAGAATCATCTAAACTTCCTAAAATATAATCGGCAATAAAATATTCTTGTTCGTCTAGATCTTGCATGTCCAGCTGATCTTCTAACCTTTCACGAAAAGATTTTCCCGTAGAATACGGTATCGACTTTTCTTCTTCGTCCGCACTTTTATTGCTTATAGAATATTTATACGTGGGTTCGTCGTCTATGTAATCTGAAAAATCGAATTCTTTTTCTGCTTCGGTTTTTTCTGGCAAAGAATCATCATATTGCTCTTCTTGTTCTGAAAATTCATCTTCCTCTTCATCACGGCCTTCGTCCAAAGCGGGGTTTTTTTCAAGCTCTTCTTTTATTCTAGCTTCTATGGCAACAGTCGGTACCTGAAGCAACTTCATTAACTGAATTTGCTGAGGACTTAGCTTTTGGAGGAGCTTTTGACTTAAATGCTGTTTGAGTGCCATTCTTATATTTTAAGTGTTACAAAATAAAACAACATAGCCAATTGGCGTGCCAAGTGTGATTTTAAATTTTACAAACAACAAAAACTATGAAAACAGCTTGTGCTTTAGCCTCTTAGATACAATACTATTTAAAGAAACCCTTATATGCGTCCATTCCGTTTGCAAATAAAAACAAAGACAAAAGAAGAAGAATGCCAATCAATTGAGCATGCTCCATGAACTTGTCGTTTGGCTTTTTACCTGTTAGCATTTCATAAATGGTAAACATGGCATGACCTCCATCTAGTGCAGGAATTGGAAGTAGGTTTAATACCCCAAGCATAATGCTCAAAAATGCTGTCATTGACCAAAATATTTGCCAGTCCCAAACTGGAGGAAACAAATTTCCGATAGACGCAAATCCACCGACACCTTTGTATGCACCTGTACTTGGGTTAAAAATTAATTTTAATTGCCTAAAGTAATCAGACATTTGCTTCAATGCTTTATTTATTCCTTTGGGTATTGATTCTAATAACCCATATTCATGCACCTCTAATTGGTAGTAGCCAAGTTTTTCTAATTCAATTAAATTTAACGAACCACTTAATACTCCGAGTTTTCCATCTTCAGAGATGTTTGCAGTAAGAGTCTTGCTGTTGCCATTTCTTCTAATTCCAAGTTCAACTTCCTCACCTGCCAATTCTTTGGCCATAGCAGAAAACTCATCAAAGTATTTAACTTCATCTCCATTAAGAGAAACAATAATGTCTTTAGGTAATAGTCCGATATCAATATTCTGACTTTCTTCAACCACCTTTGAAACTATGAAGGGCATACGATACATGAACAGTTGCCTGTTTTCTTTGTCAATGAGTGTTTCAATAAAATTATTTGGAACTTCAATGTTTCTCTTTTCACCATTCTCACGGATTACCTGAACCACTCCTCCATAAATCATTTCGGGCATAATTCCAGAAAATCGTTCAATTTTGTTATCGTTTATTGATACAATTTTGTCCCCGTTTTGAAAGCCCATATTAGTAGCTAACGAATCAACAACCCAAACCCCGTCTTTTAAATTCTCATTGGGTAAGTATTTTTCTCCCCAAACAAACATGATGCCTATGTAAATGACCATAGCCAATAAAAAATTGACTGTCACTCCGCCTAATAGAATAATAAGGCGTTGCCAAGCTGGTTTACTTCTAAATTCCCACGGTTGTGGTTCGTTTGCCATTTGATCCGTGTCCATGGATTCATCAATCATCCCGGATATTTTCACATATCCACCAAGAGGAATCCAACCAATACCATATTCCGTTTCTCCCTTTCTAAATTTAAAAAGAGAAAATTTCCAATCAAAAAAAAGGTAAAATTTTTCTACCCGAGTACCAAAATATTTAGCCGCAGCATAATGACCAGCTTCATGCAAAATGACTAAAATTGACAAGCTCATAAAAAACTGAGCTGCTTTTATTAAAATATCCATAGTAGAATTTGTAGCCGCAAAAGTGGTGATTTGATTGGAAGTAAAGAATATTTCTTTTCTTGAAAAAGGTTAATTCTCAACTTTCTAAAATGTTGCTTCTAATTCTCTGGCCATGATTCTGGTTTCTACGTCTGTTTGAACATAGTCTTCATAACTTGGAGTCTTTACAAACGATACTTTTTCCATACACTCTTGATTGATTAAAGCAATATCAAGAAAACCAATTTTGTCATTTAAAAAGGCCTGTACACTGACTTCATTAGCTGCGTTTAGTATACACGCTGCATTGCCTTTTCTATTTAAGGCTTCAAATGCTAAATTCAAGTTTAAGAATGTCTCTCTGTCCGGCTGTTCAAAAGTTAAATTTGGATAATCCATAAAGTTAAACCGTGGGAAATCATTTTGAATTCTTTGAGGATAAGCCATTGCATACTGAATGGGTAATTTCATATCAGGAAGTCCCATCTGAGCTTTCATACTTCCATCTTCAAACTGAACTAATGAATGAACGATAGACTGTGGGTGAACAATTACATCAATTTGATCTGGATTTAGGCTAAACAACCATTTGGCTTCAATTACCTCAAGCCCCTTGTTCATAAGTGTGGCGGAGTCAATCGTAATTTTAGCTCCCATCTCCCAATTCGGGTGTTTTAAGGCTTCTTTTTTCGTGACACTCATTAATTCTTCTTTCGACTTTCCTCGAAATGGTCCACCAGATGCAGTCAAATAAATCTTTTCTATTGGATTATGAAACTCCCCCACTAAACATTGAAAAATAGCAGAATGTTCAGAATCTACTGGATAGATGTTCACCCCTTTTTCATGAGCCAAAGCCGTTATAATTTCTCCAGCTACAACCAAAGTCTCCTTATTAGCCAATGCAATACTTTTTCCAGCATTAATTGCAGCCAGTGTCGGTTTTAATCCAGCGTAACCAACAAGTGCGGTTAAAACTAAATCAATACCATCCATTTCTACTACTTGAGAAAGGGAATCTCGTCCCGCAAAAACTTTAATATCCTCATCCCAAAGTTCCTTTTTAACTTTCTCAAACTTTGATTCATCAACAATTACAACCGCATTTGGCTGAAATTTTTTGGCCTGTTGAATTAATAAATCAGCATTTTGATACACAGTAAGCACTTCAACGTGAAAGTGTTCTGGCTGATTTTCAATTACATCTAATGCCTGCGTTCCAATACTTCCTGACGATCCTAGAATGGCAATTCCCTTTGTTTCTTTACTCATATTGGCTACAAAAATAGAAGGATAGTTTAGCGCTTTTACAAATAGTTTTAAGGGATTAAAATAAATCACAAATTCTTTTGTTATTTCGTGCCTATGAGAATTTTAATTTCTTTTTTCCTTTTAAGCTTAAATATTCTTCCACTTTTTGCCCAACAAGTGCCCGTTTTTGAATGGCGAGATCACCTTACTTATTCTAAAGTGAGTAAAGTGGCATATTCCAACAATCGTGTTTATGCGGCAAGTACTTCGGGAATGTTTTTTGTGGATATGGACGACAACACAATTAACCGATTAGGTACTATAAATGGATTGAGTGATGTTGTTGCAACCGGTATTAACTCAAACATTACCAAAGATGCTGTATATATTGGATACGAAAATGGAACTATCGATATAATTGAGGGAAACGATCTTTATAATATTTTCGATATTGAACGCTCAAGTTTAATTGGAAATAAACAAGTGAATCATTTTAATTTTTATAATGAAAGTAGATGTTTCGTATCTACCGGTTTTGGAATTGTAGAATTTAATACCACAAACAAAGAAATATCAGAGACCTATTTAATTGGCAATAATGGTGATCAGGTATTTGTTAATTCCACTTTTGTAAGTGGAGACACTCTTTTTGCAGCAACTCAAAATGGGCTTTACAAGGGTTCCTTAAAAACATTTTTGTATAATCCTTTAAATTGGAAAAAAGTAACCGAATTTCCAGAAGCAGACTCCAATTTATCCGCGGGGTTCGAGTTTGCTGGAAAAATACACGTAAACTCAAAACATCAAAGTTTTGCCTCCGACTCACTTTACACGCTTCAGGATACCGGTTGGGCATTAAACCAAACTCTGTCTAACGAGAGCAACAATAGTTTTGAAATAAAAAATGGACAATTATTGGTTGCCAACAGTACAAGTTTTGAAGTTTGGGATACTACATGGAATAATGTAAGAAGAGAATTTCAGGCAAATGACAAACCAATAATTCCATTGTATGCTGTTTTTGGCTCAGAGCAAGACATTTGGTTTGGTGATTTTTTCTTGGGCTTAATTCTAAATAAGGGGCCCTTCGCAAATATTGAATACTTAATAAAAGGGCCTTCGTCTAAAAAAGCATTTCGCCTAAACTCCATGGGTGGAACTGTTTATGTTTCGGGAGGCGGGCATAGTGATCTAAATATTAGATTGGGGTTTTCGTTGGAAATTAGTAAGTTTCGTGATGAGAATTGGGTGTTTTTTAATCAACATACCAATCAAGGGTTCGATACCATAACAGATGTTATTAGCCTGGCTCAAAACCCAAAAAACCCAGATGAATTTGCTGCTGCAAGTATGGGAGGTGGTTGCCTTCTATTCAAAAACGACATATTAGATACTAAATATGACTCTTCTAATTCAGAATTAACAGCTCTTGCCGAAAACGTAACGTACGTGACTGGTGTTGATTATGATAAAAATGGTTTGTTGTGGATTGCGAATTCCATCTCTCGTCAGCCTGTTCATGCTGTTAATGCATCAGGTGATTGGTTTAGTTTTTCTCTTGGCGACCAAAGTTCTCTGCGAAAGACAAACCAAATAATGACGACTGATTGGGGGCACATTTGGTATATAATACCAGGAATAGGTTTAGGTGTGCTTGATTATAACAACACGCTAACTACAAATGATGACGATAGATATTTGGAGTTAAGTACTGCAGCAGGATCAGGGGCTTTGCCAAGTAACGAAGTAACCCGCATAGCTAATGACTTTGATGGACATATTTGGGTGGGAACAAATGCCGGCCTCCACGTGTTCTATAATGCTTCTAATCTCCTCGATCGTTCAGATAAAGACTCTAAAGAAGTTTATATTAATCAGGATGGTCAAACTCAAGTACTATTTAAAGATCAATTTATTACCGACATTTTTACCGATGCTGCAAACCGAAAGTGGGTGTCAACTCGAGGAAATGGTGTCTATTTAATGTCTCCGGACGGGTCACAAGAAGTTCGGCATTTTACTACACAAAACTCACCACTCTTCTCTGATGAGGTAACCAGCGTAGTTGTTGATGAGAAGTCTGGTGAAGTGTTTTTTGGTACAGAAAAAGGCATTATTTCTTTTCGAGAAACAGCAACAGCCTCAAGCAATTTTAGCTCTATTCATGCGTTTCCAAACCCTGTTGCACCGGGATACACAGGTGTAATTGCAATTAAAGGAATAGCTGACAAAGCCACCGTAATAATTACCGATATTGCTGGAAATAAAGTCTTCGAAACTACAAGTGATGGAGGTCAGGCCACTTGGAATGGCCAAAATTTAAATGGTGAGCGAGTTTCTACAGGGATATACCTAATTTATGGTGTAAGTGAGGACGGAACTAATAAAGGAGTAGCCAAAGTTCTTATTGAAAACTAAGCTCTTATTGCCCCAGGTTTTCTAATAAAAGAAGTTTGTACTCTTGAATTTCTTCTCTGTTGAATTTGTTTTGAGGATCCTTAATTAATTCAAGAAAATATTCAAAACTTGTTTGATCACCAGCTTCTCTTTCCTCTTCGAACACATCAACATTAAAGCCTTGATTTGCCTCTATGTGCTCATAAGTTAATCTACAAACCTTTGTAAGCGTTGGGTCTTCTGATGCCTTAAACTCTTCTCTTAATTCTTTAAAAGCATTAATTAATTCGCTTCCTTCAAACTTGTGTTTCTTGTAGGCATCAAGTACCTTCTTCATTCCGCTCATGATATTCAAAATTTCGGCAAAAGTAGTTCGATTAATCTCATTTTATACCCAATAACTCAGTAAATTTTACAATCTTCGTAGTCTAAATTTAATATTATGTTCAGAATTGCACTTTTTGCTTCAACCATTCTTCTTTTTAACAGCTGTTTTTCGCAAGGGCCTAAAACTTTTGCAGAAAGGTTAGGTTACCCTTCGGATAAAAAAATCATTATCCTACATATTGATGATGCCGGCATGTCTTTTGACTCGAATGAAGGTGCAATGGAAGCGTTAACCAAAGGTGTTTCTAACTCAGTAAGTGTAATGATGCCTTGTCCATGGACACCAGATTTTTTAGGTAGATTAGAAGCAAACCCAGGATTAGATGCTGGCCTTCATATAACCTTAAATAGTGAATGGGCCGGCTACCGTTGGGGACCAATAGCAGGTAAGTCAGTTGTACCTTCTTTAGTGGATCCAGATGGATACTTTTGGCCTTCTACGGGACAAGCAGTCCAAAACGGAACTCCATCAGACATTGCAACTGAAATAAAAGCACAATTAGACAAGGCTAGAGCCATGGGCTTTAACCCAACGCATATTGATGCTCACATGGGTACCATTTTCGCTAGAGAAGATTTTATTACTGAATATGTAAAATTGGGAATGATGAATCATATTCCGGTAATGTTTCCGTGTGGTCATAATAGTTATTTCAAAAACTTTTTGCGCGAGCAAATGAAATTTAAAATGATGGCAATGGGTAAGTATACTGAGGGCATGGACTTACCTCTACCAATGACCGATGCACAAAGTGCTGAAATGGGTGAGCGCTTATGGGGTGCTGGACTTCCTGCAATTGATGATTTACATAACCAAAGTTATGACTGGAAATTTCCTGAAGGAATGGAAATGACCGATCAAAACATCATGGAATTTAGACGAGAAAAATATAAGGAAATTGTAAAAGGTTGTGAAGCAGGAATTACCATGATTATTATGCATTGTACTAAACCTACAGAGGCTTTTCATAACATTTCTGAAGAAAGTTATTACGTAAGAAAAGGTGATTATCTAGTAATGCTTGATGACGATTTTAAAGCCTTTTTAGAAAGTGAGGGTATTATTCTTACCACTTGGAAAGAGTTACTGGAAAGACGTAGTAAAATGTAATCCGTTTTGCTTTTGGAGTTCAAGTACTTTTTAACTATATCAACTTTTCTTGTACTAATAATCGAGATAGAACAATTAGCCATGAAGAAATTGATTTCGAAATAATCCGTGCAGACACTCTTGGTCTAATAGTTCAGGTTGGACGAATTCTTTCAAGTAATTCATATCCTTTTGACTCAGTTTATAACATTAAATCCGTTTTAAGCTTTACGTATAAAAAAACTCAAGTTTCTGATACCATCATTGCTGATGAACTCTACTTAGTTGACTCTGTATTTAAGAAAGAGTCTATGCCCTTATTTGAACTATGTACAGATGACTTTGAGTATTCTATTAAAAACGACTCCTTGATGATTTCTAGCTGTTGTTTTTTACAAATTAATAGTTATATAAAAAATTTACTGACGTATCTGGGGAGGAGGCTGTTTGGTATCAACTATTCTAAAATGCTCCTTTGTCTACTTCCCAAAAAACCTTTTCTGGAAAACTACAATAGAGATTACGCCGGTCGAAATGGAAGCATCAGCTACGTTAAAAACAGGTCGGAAAAACAAAAAGTAATCTCCGCCAATTTCAGGAAACCACTCAGGGTAATGCGAACTATAAATGGGGAAGTAAAGCATATCCACTACATTGCCATAAAAGAGTTTAGAATAACCTCCTGCCTCAGGCAGAAAAGTTGCTATCTGACTATGAGAATGGTTAAAAATTATCCCATAAACAACCGAGTCAACGATATTTCCTAAGGCTCCTGCAAAAATCAATGAAATACTCAACACCAAACCTACTGGTTGGTTTTCGCGAACTATTTTAACCAAGTAGTATAAAATTCCTAGAACCGCAACAATTCGAAATAGGGTCAAAAATATCTTACCGTATTCTCCGGCGAACTCCCAGCCAAAAGCCATACCCGGATTCTCGGTGAAATGAATATAAAACCAATTTCCAGCCACTTGAAATTCTTGGCCTATGTACATACTCGTTTTAACCCATATTTTACTTCCTTGATCTAAAAGGAGCACCAATGTGCTGGAAAAAACGGCTATAAAAATTGCTTTTAATCTCAAAATTCAGCTATAAAAAAAGTCTTGGAATACTCCAAGACTTAAATTTTTTTAATCTTTTATTTCAATTATCGTTGTTGAGCCTCTTTGGCTTCAATGCTTAAGGTAGCATGAGGAACTACCATTAATCTAGCTTTCGGAATAAGTTTACCTGTAACTCTACAAAGTCCGTAAGTTTTGTTCTCAATTCGTATAAGAGCATCACCCAAATGTTTCACGAATTTTTGCTGTCTAACGGCAAGTTGTGCTGTTTCTTCTCTAGACAATACATCTGAACCATCTTCCATTAATTTGAAAGTTGGAGAGGTGTCATCTGTTCCATGATCATTTTTATGTGACATGGTGCTAGATAATAATTCTAAATCTTTTCTTGCTTCTGCTAATTTTTGTTCAATTAACGCCTTAAATTCTTGTAAATCTGCGTCTGAGTATCTTGTATGTTCTTCCATAACTCCTATATCTTTTCGATTTCAATAATCGTCTTTAATCCTTCCTCTAGCTCAATTTCAACACCATTTACGATGTCAGAATTTTCAACAATAGTAATATTATCTGCTAGTGTTTCCATGCGAATATAATCGAAATTACTTTTTATTGCATTTTCTATAATCTCAATTTTAGCAAGCTTAACATTAATCCTGTCAATAACCTCTAAACCAGAGTCTTTTCTTAAGTTCTGAATTCGGTTGACCAATTCTCTTGATAGCCCTTCATGTTTTAATTCTTCTGTAATGTTAATATCAAGTGCCACAGTGACTATTCCCTCTGATGCAACTAGCCATCCTGGAACGTCTTTTGAAGATATTTCAACATCTTCTGGAGTTAACACCACTTCCTGACCATTTAAATCGAGTTTTAATTCTCCTTCAAATTCAATTGCCTTGATTTGCTCCTGATTCAGTTTTTGAATCATTGCAGCAAGATCTTTCATTTGCTTACCGTATTGCCTTCCCAATTTTGAAAAATTCGGCTTTACTTGTTTGACTAATAAATCATTATTTGGGTCAATGAATTCTATTTCTTTTACGTTAACCTCATTAAGAATAACATCAGTAACATTCTCCATTTTCGCTTTAAACGAATCATTGATTACTGGAATCAGAATTTTACCCAAGGGTTGGCGTACCCGAATACTTTCCTTTTTTCTAAGTGCTAAAACCAAGCTCGAAGCTTTTTGAGCTAACTCCATTCTCGATTCTAAATCAGTGTCAACCACTTCGCTTTTAGACTCAGGCAAATAAGCAAGGTGTACGGATTCAATTTTTTCCGATTTTAGAGAATTCAAATCTCTGTACAGTTTATCAGAATAGAAAGGTGCTATTGGTGAAGATAAAACGGCAACTGTTTCCAAACACTCATAAATGGTCTGGTAGGCAGAAACCTTATCCTCAGAATAATCTCCTCTCCAAAATCTTTTTCGACACAACCTAACCCACCAATTTGACAAATCATCAACTACAAACTCTTGGATTAACCTACCCGCTTGAGTTGGCTCATAGTTTTCAAAAGATTCAGTTACTTTATCTATTAAACTGTTCAATTTAGAAAGTATCCATCGATCAATTTCGGGTCTGCTTTCAACTTTTAAATAGTCTTCCTTAAACTTAAAGCCATCAACGTTGGCATATAGTGCAAAAAAGGAATATGAGTTGTGAAGGGCTCTAAAAAACTTTCTTTGAATTTCAACAATACCATCCAAGTCAAATTTTAGATTATCCCATGGCTGTGCATTCGTAATCATGTACCAACGTGTGGCATCTGCTCCATACTTATCCAATGTCATAAAGGGGTCGGCTGCATTGCCAAGCCTTTTAGACATCTTATGTCCATTTTTATCTAAAACTAAACCATTAGAAATTACATTTTTATATGCAATTGAATCATAGGCCAAGGTAGCTATAGCATGTAAAGTAAAAAACCAACCTCGTGTTTGGTCTACGCCTTCCGCAATAAAATCAGCTGGGTAATTCTGTTCAAAAATTTCTTTATTTTCAAAAGGATAGTGCCATTGAGCATAAGGCATAGAACCAGAGTCAAACCAAACATCAATTAAATCACTTTCCCTTTGCATTGGTTCTCCAGAATCAGAAACCAAAACAATACCATCAACTATGTGTTTGTGCAAGTCAATTGTATCGTAGTTGGCTTTACTCATATTACCAACTTCAAATTCAGAAAACGGATCACTTTCCATTACTCCTGCATCAACGGCTTTTTTAGTCTCAGTCTTTAGCTTTTCAACCGAATTTATAATAATTCGTTCTGTTCCTTCTTCGTTTGACCAAATTGGTATTGGAATTCCCCAATAACGAGAACGAGAGAGGTTCCAATCTTGTAAGTTTTCTAACCAATTTCCAAAACGTCCTTCACCAGTTGATTTTGGTTTCCAATTTATTTTCTTGTTATTTTCAATGAGTTTGGTTTTTGCGGCGGTTGTTTTTACAAACCAAGAATCAAGTGGGTAATATAATATCGGCTTATCTGTACGCCAACAATGTGGATAATTGTGAACGTATTTTTCAACTTTAAATGCTCTGTTTTCTTCCTTTAGTCGAATAGCTATTTCAACATCAACCGACTGGTTTGGCTCTGTCCCGTCATCATAATATTCGTTCTTTACATACTTACCAGCCATATCGCCCATTTGTTCAATGAACTTACCTTGTAAGTTAACCAAAGGAACTGGATGACCATTTTCGTTTTCGACCAACATGGGCGGGACTTCTGGACTAGCCATTTTTGCAACACGCGCATCGTCAGCACCAAAAGTAGGGGCTGTGTGGACGATTCCTGTGCCATCCTCGGTAGTAACAAAATCTCCAGAAATTACCCTAAAAGCATTTTCTGGGTTTTCCATCGGTAGGGTATAAGGCAATAGTTGTTCGTACTTGATGTCAAGTAATTCCGAACCTAAAAAACTACCAACCTTTTTCCACGGTAAATTTCCCTTACCGTTGTATTCAGTTATAGATAGTCCTTCCGCCTCAGAGTTAAAAAATTTAGAAACCAAATCATTGGCTAGCACAACTGAAATCGCCTTTCTGGTGTATTGATTTATTGTCTCAATTACTGAATATTCAATTTTATTTCCTGCCGTTAAAGCTGTATTGGATGGTAAGGTCCAGGGTGTTGTTGTCCATGCCAAAAAGAATAATTCATTTTGCGTAGATTGAAAAAGCACTTCCGACTTTTCATTCTTAACAACTTTAAATTGAGCAACTATTGTTGTGTCTTTAACATCTTTATATGTTCCCGGCTGGTTTAATTCATGAGTACTTAAACCTGTTCCGGCTTTAGGTGAATAGGGTTGAATGGTATACCCCTTGTACATCAGATCTTTGTTATATAGTTCACCCAATATGTTCCATACCGACTCAATGTATTTGTTTTCATAAGTAATATAGGGGTCTTCCATATCAACCCAATAACCCATTTTCTCAGTCAGGTTATTCCAGACATCGGTATAGCGCATAACTGCTTTTCTACAAGCATCATTATACTCTTCAATACTTATTTTCTTTCCAATATCTTCTTTAGTTATTCCTAATTCCTTTTCTACTCCAAGTTCAACAGGTAGGCCATGTGTATCCCACCCAGCCTTACGTTTCACTTGAAAGCCCGCCAAGGTTTTATAACGGCAAAAGATATCTTTAATCGTTCGTGCCATAACATGATGAATGCCTGGCAAACCATTGGCTGAAGGAGGGCCTTCATAAAACACAAAAGGTTTTTTTCCTTCCCGTGTTTCTATACTCTTTTCGAACGTGCTTTCTTCTTTCCAAACATCAAGCATCTCTTCTGCCACTTTTGACAAATTAAGCTGCTTGTATTCAGGATATTTCTTTTCCATCTCGGCTATTATAGGCGCGCAAAAGTAGTAAAAACGATTACTCTAAAAGGTGAATAAATGTTGGCTCCAAAAGGGGCTATAATATTCCGGGAATAATGATTTTTCGTTCTTTCGGATAATCTTCAAATTTGGAACGATACCACTTATAATTTGCCAAAGCTCTTGGCGCAAGGTTAGCAATGGTCCAAGCTAAAAAGCACCAAGCAGACAATGCATTAGTCATAATTGCAAAGCCCAACCATTCCATTATTTCACCTAAATAATTTGGGCTTGCCACTTTCTTGAACAAAAACTCATTTGGAACTACATAACCATTGTTGTTCTTTCTCAAGTTAATCAGAATATTATCCGATCTAAAGTGAATGTAAAACCCGCAAATAAATAAAGCAAAGCCCATAATAAATTGAGGTGAACCAAATGAATAATTATCATAGTCACCAGCGAAGTTCCCAAAATAGAATCCATTAGTAAACCCATTTACCGAATTAAAAAAAATAGCCATTAGTACAATAGAAAGAGGAATTGTCTTTCCCTTCGTATTTAGCTTTATTGGAAAAAAAACACTTCTATAGGTGTAATGAAACATCCACAAAATATAAAATGTCAAAACCGTTCTATTATTCTCTGAACCTCCGTTCCAAAAAAAATAAGACAACACAAGCGGGGAAACCAGCTCCATGATTATCCAACCCCACTTATTACTGACTTGAAGGCCCCAACCGTTACGATTGTGACGGCCATAGGGAGCGGCCAAAAAAAACAGTGAACCGAATGTAATTATTGCAATAGCCAACCACAGATAAAGAAACTCATTAAAAGAAAAATTCATTCGAATTATTTAGACGACCAAAATATTAAATTTGCAGCTCTATTGCACCCGTAGTTCAACTGGATAGAATATCGGATTTCGGTTCCGAGGGTTGAA
>ENA-UOXV01003563-UOXV01003563.1-marine-metagenome-genome-assembly--contig:-NODE-3563-length-18780-cov-4.766782_pt1 | contig 18780 bp, 16 predicted proteins | sample MGYA00238165_ERZ766961 | MGnify/ENA primary metagenome ERZ766961 (study PRJEB28924, sample SAMN03173240) | marine metagenome | biome: Marine; feature: Water; material: Subsurface seawater | place: North...
TCTGACTTGCTCCTTCGAAAATTCTAAAAAGCCGGACATCTCGAAATAATCTTGGAACATCAGATAGGTCTTCCATATAGCCTAGTCCCCCCATTACCTGAACGGCACGGTCTGCAACTCTGGAAACCATTTGCGAACAAAATAATTTCGCAGATGCTATGTCTATAAATGGAATTTTGTCCTCCTCATCAAATTTCTTGGCGCAATCCAGGCATAGAGCTTTTCCGGCGGTCATTTCGGATTGGCTGTCCGCCAAAAGTGCTTGAATTTGGCCAAATTCGCCAATTGATTTTCCAAACTGTTGACGTTCGGAAGCATAGGATGTCATTTCGTCAATTATCCGGATAGCCTGTCCAACGCAAGTTGCGGCAACGTGCAAACGCGCATGATTTATACCTCGTAAGGCTGCTTTTAGTCCGCGACCTTCAACGCCTCCAATTAGCGCTTCAAATGGGACTTCACAGTCATTAAACCAGACATAACAGGCGTGGCTGCCGTCATTGCCAAGCATTTCAGGTGGTTCCCCAACCGTTATCCCTGGTTTGTCCGCATCGACCAAGAAAGCAGAAATACCGCTCGAACCCGATGATTTTTCCTCTGTTCTAGCCATAACTAAAAATACATCAGCTTGAGGAGCGTTCGTTATGTATCTCTTTTCGCCATTTATAAGCCATCCTTTATTACCATTTTTTTTTGCCGCTGTAGTCAGTGCGCTTGCATCAGAACCGGCCTCCGTTTCTGTGAGTGCGAAGGCCCCTGTGCATTCGCCTGATGCCATTTTAGGTAAATATTTGTTCTTCTGTTCATCGGTTGCAAAATCTAATATTGCCTGAGACGTTAAACCAATTGTTGTGGAGAAGCGGGATCTATAAACACAAGAAGCTTGGCAAAATTCGAACGTTAAACGAACCTGTTGTTCCATGGTAAAACCGAAGCCACCAAACTCTTTCGGAATTGATATCCCAAAAAGTCCTATGCCTTTAAGGGCATTAGTCAGATCATCAGGTATACCAGTTTCGCGCGTTAGTCGTTTTTCGGCAGGCTTTAGCACCGTTTGTGATAGCTCACGAACTGCTAGGAGATATTCTTCAAACGTATCAAAACCGTATCCAAGCATTGTTGGAGCTCCATCATGAAATTATCAACACTACTGCCATAGAATTTCATCCGTTTTGTATCGTTGCAAGTCAATAGAAAACTTATCATGCGCTGTAAAAAATAATTCTCAGAGTTTATAAAAATAGGAATTCGGTAAAACTTCACGAGACGCTCCAATTGCTATCCCTGCTTGATCTGAATCGACAAGGAAAGCGGAAATGCCACTCGAACCGGATGAGCTTTCCTCTGTTCTAGCCATAACTAAAAATACATCGGCTTGAGGAGCGTTCGTTATATATCGCTTTTCTCCATTTATAACCCTGTAATCCGGTTGAATAGAAAAGGCGTATGTTGATTAGAGTAAAGCTCAGATCCAACGACGTAGATCATTTTAGCATTAGGAGCAGCACGTTGAAAAAATTACCATATCGAACTAGGACAATGTCGGGTGATATTGTTGACGTAAAATTTAATTTGCATGATGACACTGTTGATCCAGTTCATGTCGGCAACCTTATCACTGTTATGTTAGAATCAATTGATAGAGAGATCAATTTAATGGGTGAAGTTAGTAATGGGGATGTTTTACAAGCTATCTCAATGGCATTGGCTATCAGAGCGCATATCATTCATGCACCGCTTGACATGACTTCAGCATTAACAAAAAGTCTTCTAAATGAGGCCCTGATGGCTTTGACCGAAGCCACCACAATACACGCTCTAAGCGGCAGAGCCTAATTTGATGGAGGAGGTAATTAATAATAGGGATGTTGAACTAAAAGCGTTTATGCAGTCCTGCTGGAAAAACTATAAATCAACGGGTGATATAAATTGCTTGATTGAAGCGGTTGAAGCGGCGCCGTTTTTTGGCGAAGCTGAACTGGCGGAGGAAATCGCGCGTATTCTGAGAGCAAGATGATTTATCTAAAAGGTGGTGAAAAGTTACCAAATTTCTCAGAGTTGCGTTCTGACTGGGACAACAAATAGTGGACAATACTTTAAAAGCTTTGCGAAATGGAATAGAACAAAATGTTATTTGCTCAGCGTGCGAAACCGAATTTCGACTCGGTTCAACGGATAGTCGATCATTACAAGATTACTCGAGATTGGACGTCGGATTTACAACTATTGGAGTTCAAGTATGGTGTCGAAGGCATAATACCAATGTAGTCCATATAGATTTTGAGGGACAGAAGCCTGCAGCTGACTTTCGCTGCATACAGTTTGTTATTTGAAATATATAAATAATTTTAAAAACTAGATTATCGCAATGCAATAAAAAAAAATTCTATGTGATTAAATTTTTAATCAGAGTTTTTGAAAAAACATATTGCTATAATTAAGAAAATTATCAATTAAAAACAACTAATTAAAATAACAAGTTAAAGTTTTACATTGCTTAATTAGACACTGCATTCGTTAAGTTTTTATATCCAATTGGTCTACGAAGTAACGGAAAATCTGTAAAAAAAATTCATACAAATGAATGTGTTTTTCTATTTTTAAAGAGGTGTTTTTAAAATAGTTCGCGGTGAGGAATTTAATCTCCCCTTTCTTTTTTCAGTAAATTCGGTTGGAGTTGCTTGAGCTACAATTTTAAAAAAGAATTTAAAGTTAATTAAAAATTGGGTATGTTTATTGAAGATGACTTAAATGTTTGAAAAAAAACTAGGGGGAGGAATATGACAGATAATTGGGAGTTCTCGCTTAATAAAGCCGTTGATGCTGTTTGGAAGGACGGCCTTAGAGAGATCTTTGAGTACCGGGATTTGGGAATTGAGGATGCAACAAAGGGAGACTATGTTGCGCACATAGTGAAGGCGAATGGCAAGGAGATGGCAGATGAGGTACAGCATTGGCATGTTCACGATTGTGAATTTCAGTTTGTTATGGTTTTGAACGGATGGGCGGAATTTGAATACGAGGGGTTAGGTGTAAAAAGAATAGAAAAGGGTGATTCTTTAAACCAGCGACCGGGTATTAAGCATCGTGAGATAGCATGTTCAAAAGATTTTGAAGTCTTAGAAATTGTTGCACCCGCGAACTTTAAAACACGGATAGTTGACGGTCCAGAAACCGCCGAAGCTGCTGAATAAAAATAATCAAAAACTTAAGTAGTATGCAGAAATAGTTAAAAGGCCGTTAACTAGAGACGGCCTTTTTTCAGCTTAGTCTTGAACTTAGAAATAACCTAAGTGCTAGAATAAATAACAATGGCCTGCAAATTGGTTTCTGTATTTCTAAATCCCGTTCACAGAACCCTAGTTAAAATTAAAAAAATTGGCATGATGCTGCGACTATTACTAAGAAAGATTTTTTATAGTAGAGGAACCAATGGGGTACTCTTTACGATAAAAAAAAGTTCCAGATTTATATAAGCTAAGTGTCTCGTTTAAGTCTTTAGAGTGACACAAGTTTAGTTTTGCCTGCGTCTACAGTACTAAGTAATAGTTACTAGAGTTGGGTGAGCTGTCGATCGAGGAAAGGCAAGGTTTCTAGTGATTTTATTTTTGAAAAAAAAGATAGGAAGAGTTGTCTGATGATTACACACACCTCTGATCCACAAGTCCTTAATGCTCTTTCAGAAATTTGGTCTCTAGCCAATGATTCAAGGGACGCATTAGACAATATTAGCCTTTTTGGATCAGACCCAATTCTCCCAACAAATTTTAAAGTAGGCACGGCTGCATCTGTGAGTATTGGCGCCGCATCCTTAGCCGCGCTAGAGGTTTGGAGGTATAGAACTGGCCGAGAGCAGAATATAACTCTTAGTATCCACGATGCCGCTATCGCTTTTTGTAGTGAGCATTTTACACAAGTAAACAATAAGCCTGTAATGCAAAGCTTCTGGTCCCCAGCATCGGGACATTTCAATGATAAAGATGGTAACTGGGTGCAATTACATTGCCAATATCCCCATCTACGGGATGGGGTCTTGAGAGTTTTAGAATGTGAAAACGAGTCAATAGCTGTCCAAAAAGCGGTGGAACGTTGGAGCGCGGATGAACTTGAGTTTGTGTGCCGAGAGCAGGGATTATGTGTTGCTCAGGTAAGGTCTTCTGAAGAGTGGAATAACCATGCCCATGCAAAAGCGATAAAAAATCTACCGGTCATTGAAATTATAAAAATTGGAGAGGCAAGACCTGAAGTTTTGCCATTAGGCCGACAACAACCCTTGTCTGATGTTAAGGTTCTTGATTTAACAAAGGTAATAGCAGGCCCAGTTTGTGGAAGAACATTAGCCTCGTATGGGGCTAACGTAATGCGAGTTGGCGCAGAGCATTTGCCTTTTTTAGAACCTTTGGTGATAGATACGGGCTTGGGCAAAAAGGCTACTTTTTTAGACTTAAGAGATAACACCGATAATCGGAAATTGAGAGAATTACTCAAAACTGCTGATATATTTGTCCAAGGATATCGTCCGGGGTCTATTGAAAAGTTTGGCTTTGGTCCAGAGGCTATTGCTCAGAAACGTCCTGGAATTATCTACGTAACTCTATCTGCGTATGGACATGTCGGACCTTGGAGCTCCTGGCGAGGATTCGACAGCCTTGTTCAAAGTGCTACGGGGATAGTGCACGAGGGGATGGTAGGCTCCAATAGCAACAAGCCACTTCCTTTACCATGTCAGGCCTTGGACCATGCAACTGGTTATTTTGCTGCCTTTGGCGCTATGATAGCATTAAAAAAGAGGATGGAAGAGGGTGGAAGCTGGATGGTGAGGGTATCTCTAGCACAAACTGGAGACTGGCTTAACAATCTTGGAAGAGTCGAGGGTTTACAGACAAAGAAACCTACTAGAACTCAGATATCTGACTTGTTAGAAAAGCACGAATCTCCTTTTGGGTGCATTGAGCATGTGCGTCCTCCCGAGAATTTTTCTGAAACTCAGCCGTATTGGAATTCTGGATCTGTACCGCTCGGTTACAACAAACCTAGCTGGGACTAGATATATGAAAGATTTAGATCAAATATAGCAAAACGTTTATGGAGTAGATTTTTGTTTTACCCATCCATCAGGAGTTAAAATTTCGACTGGGGTAAACTTTGTTTTGTAAGACATCTTTGGTGAGTTTTCGATCCAATATCCAAGATAAACGTATTGCAAGTTATCAAAAGCGGCTCCTGATATTAGATTGAGGACTAAGAAAGTGCCCAGGCTTCGCTTGGGCTCTGTGACATCAAAAAAGCTATATACTGCAGAGTATCCATTATTTTGAATGTCAACCAGCATTACGCCAACTAATTCTTTTGACTGCGCTTTTCTATGCTCTAATAATCGAGTTTCAATCGGCGACCGTTCAACCATTTCGCCAAAGTCTACATAATCCATTAGGCCCATTTCGCCACCACCGTGCCGTGAATGTTGGTAACTTTGGAATAATTCGAATTGTTCTTCGGTAACCCTTGGCTCTTTCCACTCCTGTATTAGGTCGGCATTTTTTTTGTGTATTCTTCTAAAACTACTAGTCGATTTAAAATCTTCGACCCGCACTCGAATTGGTTTACAGGCTGAGCAGTTCGGGCAAGCGGGTCTATAACTAATATGTTGTGTTCTTCGAAACCCAGCATTCGCCAACAAATCATGGCTTTTCTTACCCTCGATAGTTGAAATATCGGTTATTAACCGCCGTTCTATCTGACCTTTTAAATAGGGACATGACATTGGCATCGTGCGAACAAAAATTAAGGGTGATTTGGTATCGCCGTCAAGCATGGTTAATTTACTCATCTATGGTCAAGAGCACTGCCTTTCAGTGCTCATTTTCTTTAGAGACCGTCAAGAATACTGAAACTTCTTATGGAACAAAATTTCCACTTAAAGAACCGCTAGTTACTTATTTTTGTTGGAGGTCTAATTAACTCAGTACTTTGTTCTTTTTTTAACAGAGGAAGACTAGTTTCAGTGGCCGTCACTGTCTCATCTGTTGGCGTTTCGTCCCCAGTTTTTTTCATTTCACTTAATAAAACGATACTTATTCTCCGGTTAGCAGGAGCCAATGGGTTGTCGGGATCTATGGGATCTTTATCCGCCATTCCGACTATTTGCGCTATACGTTCCTCGCCAATACCAAATTCACTAAGAACTCGTCGACTAGCATTCGCTCTCTCTGTTGAAAGGTCCCAATTAGTCCGTAAAGAACCAGGTGCAAATGGACTTGCATCCGTATGACCTGAGATTTTTATTTTGTTAGGAAGCTTTTTGATTATTTCTGCAACTTTCTCAAGTAATTTTCTTGTTCTTTCATTCATTTCATCACTTCCTAAGGGAAATAATGCAACTTTTTCTTGATCAAGCAATTGAATACGTAACCCTTCTTTTGCGGATTCGATTTGCATTCCTTCTGCCACTTCTTTTAGTTCCTCGTCTTCTGACTCATCGATTGCTTTTCGTATTAACTTTTCAGCCTCTGCGAATTGGGCTGCTTCGTTAGCAATTTCCTGTTGTTGAAGCAACTGCTCTAATTGTTCTGAGGTAATTGTGCCCTCTTCATCCTCATCACTTCCAGTCCGTGATTCGATGTTTTCTGGGTCATCAGAGTCGGGTTCAACTGATTCAGTTTCTTCTGCTTGAGGCCTAGCGACTGTAGGTGTACTTACCATCGGCGGGGATCCAGCTGATTTTAGGGCCCCTGGTTGAGTGATAGATGTACCACCTAACAACCCGCCGGAACCACTTCGAGTTGAACGGGAGATGGCTGTCGGGTCAAAATAGTTTGATATCCCCATTTTTTGTTCTTCAGTTGTCGCATTAAGTAGCCAGAGCAGTAGAAAGAAGGCCATCATTGCCGTTACGAAGTCTGCATAGGCAACTTTCCAAGCGCCGCCGTGATGACCGCCGTGCCCACCTTTTTTGACCTTTTTAATTATAATTTCAGCGTGGTTATCCACGAAACGCGTACTCCATAAAGGCGTCTAAGTCTCAAATATAAGCCATAAACGTACTAAAATTTTATTAAAGGCATCATTTTCTGTAGTGGCAATGCAATTTCTATACCGGTGGCAATGCTGCTACAGCCTCTTCTACTTCAAAAAAGGAAGGTCGATCTTTTGATAATAACGTTTTACGCGCAAATTCAATCGAAACTGCTGGCGCGTAACCAGCAACATGGGCCAATAATCCAGCTTTTATACAAGCCAAATACTTTGCATCAGCGGTGAAGACATTATTCATGTTTACAGCCAACGGTGAAACAATTCCGTATGCCAAAAAAATTCCAAGGAAGGTTCCTACTAATGCCCCACCGATCAACTTTCCTAGAACTTCTGGGGGCTCTGTGATGGAACTCATTGTTTTTATAACGCCTAACACAGCTGCCACAATACCCAGAGCAGGAAAACCGTCACCCATTGTCTGATAAGCCGTCACTATTTGTGCATCTTCTGCATGGTGTGTTTCTAATTCTTCATCTAGTAAATCAGCCAACTCGTGGGGGTTTTCAGTTCCTAAAGTCATCATGCGCAGATAATCGCAAAAAAATTCTAAAGCATGATGGTCTGCTGAAAATTTTGGGAACGCCTGAAAAAGCGCACTTTCTTCTGGTCTTTCTATATGAGATTCTATTGCTAACATTCCTTTAGTTTTCGCCAATTTGAAAACTGCGTACATTAATCCCAGTAACTCTAAATAATCATCTTTTGAGTATTTTGGCCCCCTCATAGCGGCCTTGAATGCTCTTCCTGATTGACCAAGCACGAATTTTGGGTTTGCAACGATATATGCCCCAACACCCGCGCCTCCAATTATGACAAGCTCAAATGGTTGCCATAATGGACCTAGCTTTCCACCCATCGCCATATATCCGCCAAAAACAGACACCAAGACAATTACCCAGCCAATTATAACGAACATAAGCGATCTCCCGATCCCTACTCGATAAAGCAACATTATAACGATTCGATGTTTATTATCGCTCAAATTTCGCAATTTTGCAAAGACTTTGCCGGTTTTTTGGTTGTGATTGTCAAGCTGATCTCTAAATATACAACGCAGAGAGGTACGGATAACTAGATTGTTTGTCGTTGGATGATGATGTAGGTTTGTCGATAGAAAATGAAGGGTGAGAAATTTTGGTTGATCAGAGGCACTTTCGTGACGTCATGGGAACCTTTGCTACGGGTGTAACAGTAATAACCACTCTAGAGAGCGACGTTCCTTATGGTATTACAGCAAACTCCTTTACCTCAGTTTCTTTGTCTCCACCCTTAGTGATGTTTTGTCTTGGAAAGTCATCTACAAATTTTAAATTTTTTATGGAGTCAGATTGTTTCGCCGTTAATATTCTGACAGAACAACAAGATTCACTTTCTGCACGTTTTGCCTCTTACGAGGGAAATAGGTTCGAGGGTGTAGACTGGGTAACTTGGGAGACAGGGGCTCCAATTTTGAAAAATGTAGTCTCAGCTATTGATTGTCGGCTTGAAGCAACACACGATGCTGGCGATCACATCATTATGGTCGGCCAAGTCGTCCGCGCTGAAAAGCAAAATGATACAGACCCACTTCTCTATTTTCAGGGTGGCTATAAAAAACTTCAAAAATTTAAATAATTTGTGCTGTTTTTATTTTAATCATTCGTTTAAATGCGCGTGGTTCCTCCGACAAACTATAAATCAATTTCCTTAAGAATACGGTCCCTGTGTTCATCTAAATTTGGGGCGGGAATTCTTGTTTCTGGGTCCTCAAAAGTTGAAATTTTAACAGGGTTTCCGGAAACTTTCATAGGTCCCGTAATCGGGTCATCAATTGATACAATCATATTACGTGCTACAGTTTGCGGATGTGTGGCTGCTTGACCTACGTCGTTAATTGGACTCGCCGGAATGCCAAACTTGGCAAGCACGTCCACCCAGTGGGAGGTCGTATTCTTGGCTAAAACAGTCTCCATTTTTGTTTTTAACTTTTCTACGTTTTGGTTCCGAAGATCATTGGTGGTGAAATTTGGGTCAGTTGACCATTCGCTTTTTTCAAGTGCCTCACACAATTTGGCGAATAAACTATCATTTCCTGCAGAAATGATTATATAGCCATCCTGCGTTTGATAGGCCTCAAATGGAGTAATAGAGGGATGTCTTGCCCCCAAGGGCCCTGGTGGAGTCCCGCTCACATGGTATCGCATCACAGCGTTTTCTAGCAGAGCGACTTGACAATCAAGCATACCGATATCTACCTTCGTCGCCTCCCCAGTTAATTGTCGATGATACAATGCAGCCTGAACACCGATGGTTGCGTACAAGCCGGACCCAATATCGCCGATTGACATTCCTATTCTAGTTGGAGGGTTACCTGGATGGCCGGTCACACTCATTATCCCGCCCATCCCCTGAACAACCATATCATAGGCGGGACGGTACATATCTGGTCCGGAGTGTCCGAACCCTGATGCTGAAGCATAGATTAGGTTTGGATATTCATTTTTTAGGGTTTCCCAACCAAAACCAAGTTTCTCCATCGTCCCGGGTCTAAAGTTTTCTACAAGTATATCAGCTTTTATTAAGAGTTTTCTGAATATGGCCTTGTCGTCATCACTTTTTAAATTGAGAACAATACTCTCTTTTCCTCTATTTACAGACTGGAAATAGGCTGACTTGCCATTCACAAACGGGCCATATTGTCGAGCGTCATCACCGGTGCCAGGAGCTTCAACTTTTATCACTCGTGCCCCTAATTCTGCCAACATTAAAGTACAATACGGGCCGGCTAGAATTCGAGACAAGTCTATTACTGTTACACCAGATAGTGGGCCCTTGAAGTGCTTGGTAGAGGCGGTCATCTCTCTTTCCTTTTAGTTTTTTTCAGGTGTTGGTTGTTTTTAAGTCAATCGTTGTGTGATCTGCAAGCTTATCTTGCTAAAATATACTCAAACGAAAGATGCGTCCGAGCTAATCATTCAATATCGTATTCGTAGAATTAATTAAAGTGTTGCGCAAGTACATATATAGTCTGTTGCACACTTCACAAACCGTGCTATTGTCTAGTCGTTAAAGTGTGTTATTTCTAACGGTGTCACTGCGCCGTGGTGTTTGTCAGAGTGAATAAAATTATGGAGAACTTATATAGGCGGCAAAGCTGCCTTTTTTTGGAAGTTTATATTGAGAAAGAGTGAGTTCCAGATAATAGTTTTTTAACCATTTCATAAAAAAAATGAGTGCCCGTAACTTTCTTTGTTTCGGGCGTTAATGTGTCCAAAGTTTTTATGTTAATTAGGGGAAATAATTCAGCATGAGTTTGGAAGAGCATAAAGAGAAACTAGAAGCGAGGCCGAGGGCACCGTACATGAAACCCACGGATATTAGCGATCCTAACTACTTTCACAAAGTTGTGGATTGCCAATGGGCTTGTCCTGCGCACACCCCTGTTCCTGAATATATTCGTATGATAGCTCAGCAGAGATATACCGAAGCCTACATGGTAAATTGGGAATCAAATGTTTTCCCTGGGGTCTTAGGTCGAACCTGCGACAGGCCTTGCGAACCAGCGTGTAGAAGGGGGCGTATTGAAGATAAGCCTGTAGCGATCTGCCGGCTGAAACGTGTAGCAGCTGATTACAGGGGTGATATAGAGCATTTAATGCCTGAAATTGCTCCAAAAAACGGACGACGTGTCGCGTGTATCGGTGGTGGTCCTGCTTCTTTAACAGTCGCACGAGATCTTATTCCACTCGGATATGAGGTCATTGTCTTTGATAGAGATTCTAGGGGTGGAGGGATGATGCGTAGTCAAATTCCAGCGTTCCGATTGCCTGAAACCGTTTTGAATGAAGAAGTTGATAGAATTTTGAATTTTGGCGCTGAAACAAGGTTCAATCAGGATGTTACCAGTTTAAAAACTATTCTAGATGAGGACTTCGATGCGGTTTTTGTGGGTACTGGGGCACCCAAGGGTAGAGATCTTGACATACCCGGCCGATCTGAGGTTCAAGATAATTTTCATATAGGAATAGATTGGTTGATGAGTGTGGCTTTCGAGCACACATCGAAGATTGGCAGAAATGTAGTGGTTCTGGGTGGTGGAAACACGGCCATGGACTGTTGTCGGACTGCAAAGCGACTCGGTGGTGAAGTAGTAAAGGTGATTGTGCGCAGTCCTTTCGAGGAAATGAAAGCATCCCCATGGGAAATTGAAGATGCCCAAAACGAAGATATTGAAATATTGAATAATCATGTGCCAGAAAAATTTCTTGTCGAAAATGGAAAACTGACTGGGATAGTTTTTCAGAAGGTTGAACCAGTTTATGATGAAACAGGGCGCAGAAAACTTGTTCCAACGGGAGATGATCCGGTTGTTATTCCCTGCGATGATGTTCTTTGTGCTATTGGTCAAGAAAATCATTTTCCTTGGATAGAAAGGGATATAGGTCTTGATTTTGATGAATGGGGCATGCCTGTTGTGGACCAAATCACATTTCAATCCACTAATCCGAAGGTGTTCTTTGGTGGTGATGCAGCTTTTGGACCAGAAAATATTATTTGGGCTGTTGCGCATGGTCACCAAGCGGCGATTTCAATAGATCAATTATGTATGTCCAGGGACGTCAATGAGAGGCCAGCGCCCGACGTGACCTTAGTTAGTCAGAAAATGGGGATGCATGAGTGGTCATACCATAACGATATTTCCAATGAAGAACGATACTTAGTTCCACATGCAGCTAAAACATCAGCATTGAAGGATATCAAGCTAGAGGTTGAGTTGGGTTTTGACGAAAAAATTGCCTACGATGAGGCGATGCGATGTCTTAACTGTGATGTTCAAACAGTGTTTGAGGATGTGAAATGCATAGAATGCGATGCTTGTGTGGATATCTGTCCGGTTGATTGTATCAATTTTCTGGAAAACGGTTCTGAATCAGATGTCCGAACCAGAATGCGCGTTCCCTCACTCGATGAAGACCAAGCATTATACGTTTCGGATACGTTGCCCACGGGCCGTGTTATGATTAAGGATGAGGATGTCTGTTTGCACTGTGGGCTTTGCGCTGAACGTTGCCCAACAGCAGCCTGGGATATGAGCCAATTCTTATTGAAAGATGGGCAAGCAAAAAATCAAAGGCAAGTTGCATGACTGTAAACGATTTCGTTATCAAGTTTGCCAACGTAAATGGTTCTGGTTCAGCTAGTGCTAACGCACTTTTTGCTAAAGCGATTTTTCGGATGGGGGTGCCGGTTGCTCCAAAGAATATTTTTCCGTCTAACATTCAAGGACTCCCAACTTGGTTTGAGTGCCGCGTTAATGGAAAAGGTCATCTTGGGCGACGGGATGGTATCAACATTATGGTTGCCATGAACCCACAAAGTTGGGACGACGACGTTAAAGCAATTTTGCCGGGTGGATATTTGCTCTATGACAGTACATTCATTCGCGAAATTGAACGAGATGATATCAAGACGATAGGCGTGCCGCTTACGCAATTATGTAATGAACGATTTACTATTCCGAGGGAACGTCAACTTTTCAAAAATGTAGCATATGTTGGAGCATTAACAGCTCTTCTTGATATGGATTTTGAGGTCGTTAAGGGAATGATAGCAGAGCAGTTCCGAGGCAAAGACAAATTGATTGCGCCCAATGTCGATGCTCTTGAGCTTGGCCGTAATTATGCTTTAAAATATTTCGATTGCCCATTGGATACCAAAGTCGCATCTTCGAATGCAGTTGGTGACCAGATATTGATTGAGGGAAATGCAGCGGCAGGACTTGGCTGTGTTTTTGCGGGTGCCACTGTTGCAGCTTGGTATCCTATAACACCCTCGACCTCAGTTGCAGAAGCGTTTGAAGGCTATTGTCACAAGTTACGAATTGATGAAGAGACAGGCAGAAAGAAGTTTGCCGTCGTTCAAGCAGAGGACGAGTTGTCTGCTATTGGTATGGTGATTGGTGCTAATTGGAACGGGGCACGTGCATTTACGGCTACTAGTGGTCCGGGCATTTCATTAATGAGCGAATTTCTTGGTTTAGCATATTTTGCAGAGGTTCCGGCGGTACTATTTAATATACAGCGTGGCGGGCCGTCGACGGGGATGCCAACACGCACTCAGCAGTCAGATATAACAGCCTGTGCCTATGCGAGCCATGGAGATACAAAACATGTCTTGATATTTCCATCTGACCCCTCAGAGTGTTTTGACTTTGCTATAGAAGCATTTGACTTGGCAGAACGATTACAAACTCCGATTATTATTATGAGTGACCTCGATCTTGGTATGAACGAATGGACTACCAAACCGTTGAAAATTGATGAGGATAGAGGTTTTGATAGAGGAAAGGTTTTAGATGCGAAGCAGCTTGATGAAGTTGAGCAGTTCGGTCGTTATCTGGACGTCGATGGTGACGGAATACCTTATCGCACGTATCCTGGTACGCATCCAGAGAAGGGTGCTTTCTTTACAAGAGGGACATCGCATAACGAATTTGCAGGATATACCGAGGACGGTAGTGTTAATGTGCGGGTTATGGAGCGTCTGGTTCATAAGTTTAATACAGCAAAGGAATTGGTGCCTGGACCAGTATTCGGTCAAGATTGTCAGACATCGACTTTGGGGCTCATATATTTTGGTACTACGGCGTCATCTGTTCCCGAGGCCATGGAAATGTTGAACGAACGAGGAATAAAAATCGATACGATGCGCATTCGATCCTTTCCCTTTTCGGCAGAGGTAGAGAGTTTTATAGATAGTCATGAAAAAGTCTTTTTGGTGGAACAAAACCGTGATGCACAATTGCGGTCTTTACTTGTAAATGAATGTGAAATTGATCCTGCTCGAATAGTCCCCGTTTTGAATTATGATGGTTTTCCTATAACAGCAAAATGCATTATGGATCTAGTTTGCAAGGGATTAGGGGAAGCAGAGAGTAATGTTGAAGCCGGTACTGTTGCCGCAGAATAAATTATGGGTCGTATTTTTGATGGATATTAAACGATGAGCTATATAACCAAACCTAAGTTTCATCATCCAAAACTGCCTCGTAATGACCTTGGCCTAACGCGTCGAGATTATGAGGGTGCAATGTCAACTCTTTGTGCTGGATGCGGTCACGACTCCGTTAGTGCAGCAATCGTAGAGGCGTGTTTTGAGTTAAACTTGCCAGCACATAAATTGGCAAAGATGTCAGGTATCGGTTGTTCATCAAAAACACCGACCTACTTTTTGTCGAAAAGCCACGGATTTAACTCGGTTCACGGGAGAATGCCCTCCGTTGCAACAGGGGCAAATCTAGCTAATAACGAATTAAAATATATTGGTGTGTCAGGTGATGGGGATACCGCTTCTATCGGATTTGGCCAATTTGCTCATGCAGTTCGCAGACAGGTAGACATGCTGTATATTGTCGAAAATAATGGCACATATGGTCTCACAAAAGGACAATTTTCGGCAACAAATGACCGAGTTTCACTTGGAAGAAAAGGTCAGAAAAATGCTTTTGAAGCAATCGATTTGGCGGCTATGGCTATTCAATTGGGTGCCAGCTTTGTTGGTCGGGGGTTTTCTGGAGATAAAGAGCAGCTTGTGCCAATGATAAAGGCGGCGCTGTCTCACAAAGGGTTTGCTTTCATTGATGTCATATCTCCATGCGTGACATTTAATAACCACAATGGTTCGACTAAGAGTTTTGAATTTTTCAGAGATAATGAACGCTCAATAACTGCCACAGACTATATCGCACCGAAAGAGACGATAACTGCAGACTATAAAGAGGGTTCAATGATTGATGTGACGCTTCACGACAGCAGTAGAGTTCGTCTAAGAAAGCTCGACGCCAATTATAACCCATCCGACCCAGCTGCAGCCCTTCAACATATAATGAAACATCAAGCATTAGGCGAGGTTGCAACTGGTCTTTTATATCTCGATGTTGAGGATACTGAGTTAAAAGAGAGAATGGATATGGTTGAAGTTCCATTAAATTCATTGGGAGTTAAGGAGCTTCGACCCGACTTAACTGCACTTGAAAAAATAAATAGTAGTTTAAGATAATTAAAATCTTATTGGTGAGTTAAACTTTTAGTTATCTCTCTGGCCGCGGTTTCTAATTGTGTGCCAATCCTTTCTCGTTGTTTCATCCATTTTAGGTTTTTCCTTGGAGCGACCAGTTCTATTGCGGCTATCGGCGCGCCAGCCATATCTAGTATGGCTGAGCCAATGGATATTTCATCTGAGTCGTGCTCGCCATCTACTACCGAAAACCCTTTTGAGTATGCTTCTTCAACCTTGCTTATAATTAACTTTGGGTCGGTAATTGTTTTAGTTGTCTGGGCATTTCGTGGTGAGGCAAATATTAAACCAACGGCATCCATGCCGGGTAAGTAAGATAGAATAGACCTCCCGCCCGCGCTAAACGCTATATTAAAAGGTGTACCGGGCTTAATGGGCTTAACATTATTTTTTTCGCGAGGAATATTGATTATGTTGATTGTGTTGGAGCCGTCAAAGCCAAGGAGATAAATATTCTCTTTGAGGTTTTCTGATAGTCTCTCCAAGATTGGGGAAGATACAGTTTTTATCATACCTAGTCGATCGTAACTAAAACCAATACTTAAGGCTTTGAGACCGGGCGTATACCGTTTAGTCAGTAAGTTTTTGTTGAGATAACCAAGCTTTTCTAATGTAAATAAAAGTCTCTGGGTTGCGCTCAGACCAAATCCAGTCAGGGTGGAAATCTGACTTAGGCGAAGTGGTGAAGGGGCTGTTTTAAATAGTTCAAGAACAATAAACCCTTTTTCAATTGATTTGATAAATAGAGGTTCCTCAATATTCGAGGCCATGATGAATTTTTCCCAGAAAAAATAATTGTTCGAAACGGTCTATCGGTTATAAGACCCATTAACCGGTATTCAAAAGCAATTCATATTTTTTTCCATAAATAACAGGCGTTTGTTTCTATTCTGAGTATACTTTAATTAAAATTATATTTGAAAAAAATGCTAATAATTAGGCTTGTTATCGATACCGCACTATCTTATTTTCGAACAAAACTGAATGGGGGATCAACGATGCGGTCATCTTCAGGAACATTTCCCTTTCGGGATAATAATGGAACAGTCTGGCTTGGATTTGCCGATTGGGGAACGATATCCCGAGATAATTTATTGCTGTGTGTTCATGGTCATACTCGACAGGGCCGTGATTTCAAAAAGTTGGCCGAATTTATTGCCGCCAAGTTCCACACCATCGGGTTTGATTTAGCAGGCCATGGGAAGAGTGGTTGGCTTGCTGACAAGACAGATTATTCCTTTGAGACATCTATGCGTCATATTGATGGTTTAATGGATTATAGAGGTATCTCACAAATAGACTGGATCGGTACATTCACGGGTGGAATATTGGGGATGATGTTTGCTGCGAGAGAAAATAGTCCTGTCAGGCGGTTAATATTGAATGATATTGGGCCGTTTGTTTCTAACGCTGCAATAGAACAATTCATAAGCCGTATCGGATCCGACGTTGTTTTAAAAAATTTAGAATCTGCAATTACATATTTCAAAGACGCCTACTTCGCCAACGGCATTATTGATGAAGCAGATTGGTCGGATTTTATTACACGAAGCATTAATAGGGAAGTAGATGGTTCCTATAGCTTGCATTACGACCCGGCGATTTTAGATGAATTAAATACTATTTCGGGCGATCTCGATTTGTGGGATGTTTATGAAAAGATAGAGTGTCCTGTGCTTGTATTGAGAGGAAAGCACTCAAACATGCTCAGTGAAGGTACGGCAGCAAGAATGCGGCAAACGGGACCAAAAGCCCAATTAATTGAATTTGAAAATTGTGGGCATGCACCCGCGCTCACCGACCCTGACCAGCTCACTGCAATTTCTGATTGGTTGAGTGAGACAGAGATGGTACCAGAGATGGAGGAAGTCTCAATTCAAAACGAAGAGACGGTTAAGGATCAAAATGTCTCTGAAATTAAGGTCAAGATCGATTAACAAGTACCCTGAGTTCAAACCAAGAGTGCCATGGCTAGGTGCTGACCTTCAGACGCTGAAAGCTTTTTTAACACCGCAGCCTACAATTTCGCATTTTAAATCATCTTCACAACTAGACTTTTTAATGGATGACGGTTCGGGTGATAAATTAAGCGGTATAATAAATATTTGCGAAAAAGAAAACACGCAGTTGCCTTTGATCGTTTTAATCCATGGCTTAACTGGTTGTGATGGCAGCTCCTATATGTGCCGAACCGCAAATTATTTTTTACAGTCTGGATATTCTGTATTGCGTTTAAATTTACGCGGTGCGAAGCCAGGGCAGGATTTGTGTAGGGAGCATTATCATGCGGGGCGAGGGGTCGATTTAAACGTTGTCTTGAATTTATTAGTGGAAAGAGGGATGGCGTCAAATGGATTCATAGTAATGGGCTTTTCTTTAGGTGGGAATATGCTCTTAAAGTTTCTTGACGAGTATGGGGGCGATCATACAGTTCATGCAGCGGTATCCATTTCTGCACCGATTGATTTGGCTTCGACTTCAGAACGCTTGTTGCAGCCCCGAAACAAAATTTATCATAAATGGCTTTTACATAATATGAAGAGTGGTGCCCTAGCCTTAAAGGATTTAAGCGAAAAACAAAAAAAATCTATTCAAAATGCAAAGACTGTTTTTGAATTTGATGACCGTTTCATAGCTCCACAAAATGGTTTTCTGGGCGCAATAGATTATTATAAACGTTGCTCAAGTAAAGAAAGAATCCACACTATTAAAATACCTACTTTAGTAATTAGTGCGCTGAATGATCCATGGGTTCCCTCTGCAATGTACGTTTCAAGGGATTGGAGCCAGGCGCCTTATGTTAGGGCTATTCTGCCAAGACATGGCGGCCATGTTGGATTTCATGAGTATTCTGGATGCTGGTACAATAGAGTTTCGAAACTATTCTTTTCAGAGTTGGGGGTGTGAAAACGTAGGGTAAATTTAAGTGAATGCGGGTTCAGGAAACTTAACAAAAGAGAGAAGGCCCCGGGCTTTCGCCCAGAGCCTTTTGGAAAAGAAGCAGTATTACCGTGAAACTATCGTTTCACTCTCGTGATTTCTTCGAGCAATTCGTCCCCTGTTGTAATAATTTTTGTGGCAGCGGAGTAGGCTCTTTGGGCAATAATCAAATCCGTAAATTGTCCGGCAATGTCAACAGTTGAGTTCTCCAGGGCGCTCGCAGCTACGCGGCCAGCTCCACCTTCTGTCGCAAAGTTCAGTACCGCTTCACCTGAGTTAGCTGTTATTCGATAGGCATTCCCTGATAATGATTCAAGCTCAGCAGGGGCAGGAACAGTTGCAATTGGGAGTCTGTAAATAGGTCGCGATGAACCATCTGAGAAAACGGCAGTCAAGAGACCTTTGTCGCTAAATGATACTCTTTCTAAATCTGTGGGACCGTTACCATCTTGGTTCAAAAGGGATGTTTGATAAGGTGCGTCATATTGAGTTACACCGGCTGATGTGTCGAAATTACCAAAATTAATGGTGATAGCTAGAGGATCAACGGTCCTAAGCGGATATTGAGCGAGGATGTTAGCTGTTGAAAAACCGATTGAGGTCTCGGCTGCGGTACCAGAGGCGCCGGTAGTAGGGGCATTACCTACACTTGTTACGGTTTCAGGTGTCCCATCAGTATTAAATAAAATACGGAACCCGGTTGCGTTTCCTGTAGTTTCAGCAACAGCAGTTGCAACTCCTAGAGGATCC
>ENA-UOXV01003565-UOXV01003565.1-marine-metagenome-genome-assembly--contig:-NODE-3565-length-18778-cov-5.694066_pt1 | contig 18778 bp, 28 predicted proteins | sample MGYA00238165_ERZ766961 | MGnify/ENA primary metagenome ERZ766961 (study PRJEB28924, sample SAMN03173240) | marine metagenome | biome: Marine; feature: Water; material: Subsurface seawater | place: North...
ACCTTGGCGCGGTAGGCCCTGTGGAGCGCGTTCTCGTCACAGGTGTACTCCGTGCTCCTCCTGCTGACAGGGTGGATGACGGTGAAATCAAGCGTCAGGCCTGCTGTGCCTGTGATGCTGGTGGGGTACAGTAACGGCCCGTAGAGCCCTGGGGGCTGCGGTACGGTGATGAGGGCGTCGGGTTGTTTGCCGCGCGTCGCCGTCTCGTGCGGCAAGCCATGAGCTGTGGTGGTGTGGAGTTCCCCAAAGCAAAAACCTAATTACTTTACAAAAAGTCTCTCGATGTCGGCCATGTGCGCGCCGACCAACCTTGGTGTTGCTTCGGGCAGAGGCAGACTGCTTGTATCATGTCACAGGAATGGTTGGATGGTGTGGCGCGCTGCCCTTGTAGCTGCCTGTGGTTATGCGCTTGTTGGACGGAGCGAAGGGCAGAGGATGCTGCGACTTGCAAGCGTGCTAGGGGACAGAATGGTGCTGCCTTCGGCGCCACTTCCTGCAGTTCTTTGGGGTTCAGCGGATGGGATTCCGACAGGTTTGAGGGTTCTGGTACGGTCCCTGAGCCGAAGCTGTAAACCCTAGCCCGAATACGTTGGTATCTTGCAACGCGGAGCCGTCGTTGACAACTCCGTCAACATCGCCCAGGTGGACGGGCAAGAAGTGGCAATTGCAGCGGTAGAGTCTCGCCAAATAAGCGAAACAGCAGTCTGGTTTTGGAGGGTGGTGATGGAACCGCGAGCCGCCAGCTCTGTAGCAGGCAACCCGTCGATCTTGGAGGTGCCATGTGCCACGCCCGGCTCCGCTGATCCTGGCGCCCCGAGCACAGTGGCCAAGTCTCTTCTGCCGCTCTCAGCCTCCTTAGCTACGGCACATTTCACCCACTCAAATCATCCCGCCGCGATTTACTTCTACCAGCGGAAATCATGCTGGCGGTGTGAGATCATTGCGCCTGAATCCTGGATAGCTCATGGGGTAATACCAGCAACAGACAGACCTGACTCTACCATCTCCCCGAGGGAAGGTGTACGCAGATGGCGGGAGCGCTATACTTCGCGATGTACTCTTTGGGGACGTTTTTCTTTGTAGTGGGCAGAGCAACATGCAGGCGAGACCCTGGCCCTTGAGGAGTGGTCTAGCCTTGCAAGACTGTATGAGCTAATGATGTGCTCCACTCTGTCCGAGTGTCAAGTTTTCCTCCCTGTCAAACCTAGAACACAGGGAGATTGGTGCACGATGCTGCGCATCAACGCATCGTCGATGCTTACATGTAGTCACTTTACTCAATCACTTGTCACCGGGGGCACAGATGGCGGCGTCTGCTGTGAATGAGACCGATGCCGAGTTCCTTGCGAGAACGCGACATCACATCCGGTAAGCTCCTAATTTATTGCTGGTCGCCGTATTCGCTCGAGGTTCACTCTGTTTCAACTAAGGTGGTAGTGGCCATGCTGCTTGGGGGTGCTGTTTTCTCAATATTGTAAGCTTATCGAATGCAGGATCATGACCTTGAACGGGTTCCCGAAAGAGCCGCAACGGAAAGTTTCCAACAGCAGCTTGGAATCGATGCACGGCATCGAGATTTTGCAGACGTGGGCACATGCAAGTGCAGATTCGGTAACACATAGAAACGCTGTCCCATCCACTTGAGACCCGCCGATGTACATGAGTACATGCGAATTCGATGCCCGACAATAGATTTTCAGCCTAATGTTCGGTACTTTCCCAGTTATCCATACGAAGTATACTCCTTTTGACATGATGTGGTCTGTTGATAGGTGCTTGGTCCATCCAGTCCCTGGGAAGAGACATACTTTTCGGCCGTTTGTCTCTCGTTTGGCATATCCGTCGCCCAACGTCGCAACATTCCAGTCGGATTGATCTCAGCGGCCACGGGTGGAGCCACAATTGAATACTTTATGGACCAGCTTGCTCTCGACAAGTGCGGCAGAGGGCACGGGTTTGATCACCGTGGCCTGATGCTAGGGCCCATCCCGCCCAGTGGAGGCAAGATTTGGTCCAACATCATCGCGCCACTGACGCACATGCCCATACGGGCATTTGTCTTCTACCAGGTGAATGCGGCTACTTTGAGCAGCAGGCCCCTGAAGTCCCAGATTGCACACCCAGAATTTAGCATTCAGGGTAGATGCAATTATCCAGGTCACGTGGCTGCACCGAAGATAACAATATTCTCTTGATGCCATCCACGTGCTGGATTCGGCAAAGCTTGGTACCGAGATACATCGGTTCTGTTTCGTAAGATTTGCATCATACCACGTGCAAATTAGTGCATGGGATCCTGAGTACCTTGTGGGGGACAGGGAGAGGCAAATGGATGGGACCCTTCCGGATACATGTGCACGTTCCCAGGTTAATTGTACCCATCATCACCTATCGAGACCCTGAAGACTTGAAAAGGGTATGATCAGAACTCTTTTGGCCAATCACAGAGATGATTAAGCTTTGGCGCAAAGAGTTCGAGCCTTCCGCCTCACTCGAGTGTGCGAGCGGAGCGGAAGAGCCCAGCAAGCGAATTCCATTTCTCTTCGTGCAAGTTTGTGAGTACCCTGCCTCCCACTTTCACGCATGCCGTCATGTCGAACATGTGTAAAAATGATTTGTTTTTCTTGGCACACCGCTCGACAGCGGCAGATACGCGCTCAGACATGACTTTCGCTAATCTACGTCTCGCACAGCTGTCGGTACGAAGCATTGTATTTGTTGCCTGTTGCTGTATTGAAAAATTGGACGATTAATGGACATCTTTGCTTCACTTACAGAGCTGAGCATGTCTTGATCATTCAACCATCCGCTGGTTTGCGCCAGGCGATGAAGCTTCCGTCGATTGGAATTGTGCCGTCCTTCGACCTGGGTGTGTTCTTATGAGTGGCATCATGTGGGTACTGCGCGGTGCAATTTCAATGAAGATCAGCGATTGCTCTCACTGAAAGGACGAATCACGCGTTGCAGGCGACAAGGATTCGCCGCTCGGACCAATCCATCCCAGGTCAGCGCCCTGCTTACTGCGGCACGCTGGCAGTCGAGATGATACTATTTGGATCTTGAATACGTGACCACTCCCTAGCATTGGTTGAAAGGACCGCGGCCTGCTCACAGATGGAAGCGGGAAATCGGAATTCGACTTGGCCAGCTGGCTCGTCGCTTGGTCTATAACGACCAGGTATGTCTGCTGTAATTTAGGTCATTTCTGTAACTATGTGACCCTCTGAATAGTTTCTTCATCATTCCTCAACGCGCGAATTTAGTTGTCATTGCGCTACCAGAAGGCGCCCCTAGAGGGAAAGCAGGCTCTACATCCGAGGCTGGAAGCTGTCGATATCTTTAGGGGACGACACGAATCGATGCGACTCCAGAAAGGTCCGTCCTTTCCGCCCCAGGACCATCTTAGCAATCGAATCTCACTTTCTTAATCCTCCCGATCTCTCTCGGAGGAGGGGGCGGTGGGGAGGGATTCGCGTGATCCTTCCAAAGAGTCTCAATGCTGCTCAGCTCCAGCCGTCTGTCCGGCAGGGGCGGTTTACCAAGCAGAGTGGATTCTTGCTCCAGAAGAACCCGCAGAGGTGCGGGTAGAGAAACCACTGGAATTATGGCCGGTAATGCACCTTTCCAAGTGCTCTTCTGCATATTTTCAACTAGTGTTCTTTCTGGGTTTGCAGACCCCTTGACTCCATAAGCAAATCAAAATCTTGAATCAACAGACACGGTACTCACGCCCCTGAGCCACGAGCCAGCCTGCCTTCCCGGCTATGAAGTCTCGGTATCAGTGTGGCGAGTCTGTCTGACGGATATTGATCTGCAGCCAAAGCAACATCCTGAGTCAAGGTGGATAGCAAATGTTTCGATAGTGACTACAAGAATGATCCATCAAAGGGGTACAAGGGGCTGCTCTGATTGCTGTGGCTTTTCCCCCGTGGTGCATGCCCGTTGCAGTTGTCAATAACTAGTGCTCGTGTTTTTGGTTCGTCAATTTGCAGTGCTCGACATACGATGAGCGCGTCTCTTGCAGAATTAATAACCCATCGGCATCCAAATAGGAGTTGATGGTCGATAGAGACGGCGAGAGGCAGACCGTTCCGATGGTTGAATTCGGCAAGGGCGGAGGTTGGTACGCGTCGATTGCAAGAGTACCGCTTGGCTTTCAACCGTCCGGTGTACAGTATGCCTTCAGGAATGCGCCCAAACACATTTGTACGGCTCTAGGACATTGTGTGCAGCAGCCCTCGACCCGAAGTATCCTTCATCAAAATTATGAATGCGCATTGCACACCACTAAGTCGATGTGGTTTTTGGCAGCGATTACCCCGAGTGCGCATTCTATGCTGGTAAGAGCGAGGTACCACTTTTACCCTTCAAGCTTGTGCGCAAGTCTGACAGGTGAGCTGAACATGACGAGTCGTCAGCTGCATCCGAAGCGAGTTCCATCTCCTCATGAACATCGCTCCCATGATCATATTGCCCGCAATATGATCTGTCCGCTCCCGGGTTGAGGCCTGATCTATATGATCTACTTAATAGCAGAATGGTTTCATAGCCACCACCCCAATTTGTTCTCGCCTCCACTATGGGCTATCCGTTCAGAACAGTGTGTCTGTTCTGACGCAGCCCTGACACACTGATGCCGGTGCAGATCACCTCCAGAAGGCTGTGTGATGCACTGGGCAGCTGAAGTTTCGCCCGATGATATGATTCCACCAACCCTCGGAGCCATGATTGTCGCGCATCCCAGGGAGGACGGTGTTCCCAAGGAAAAAGACTACTTCACCATGCATCCTGCTTGTCCGGGAACGCTAGAAGAATATGAAGAGTATCATCATCCTGCTTTTCCGGGAACGCCAGAAGAATATGAAGAGTATGACCCATTCCCGGAGCCATGATTGTCGCGCATCCCAGGGAGGACGGTCCGTCGGTCTTCCCTAGGATTGGACGGTCCGTCCGATCCCGATCTTGGCCGTCAAGATCGGGATCGTGTGATGTCTCGGAGAGTCAGAAATGTTTGCAGACTCACAGCGAAGCTGAGCTGCCTGCTTCTGCAAGACTAAAGCCGATTCAAGCGAAATGGAAAGAGGTGTTGTAGCATGGCGACACACTGTGAGGCCACAGGTGTGCATTCTTACAAATGCTTTAGTAGCTCGACAAGCCACCCACCGCAGCTGACTTGAATCTCGCTCTGACGCTTGTCCTGGATCGCCAGCTGCCAGACCGTCCGATGCCGATCAGCCGCATGCTGATGCTTTACTACTTCACTAGCAGATGCGTCACTCTGGCGCACCCACAGCGACTCCAGGCAATTAGCGGAAGGCGTAGACAGGCGGAGGCACGGTGGTGCCATCATTCTTGGCGGCTCGTTCCCCGAGTGGCGTTGTTTCAACACCAGCTGCAGAATTTGAAAAAAGAACGCTCAGAGTCACGTCGCACAGAGCAGTGCGACTCCACTAGGATCATGCTTGTTGTTTTCAGGTGCGTAAGGTGTGCATGAACTGCGAGATCAGGGATATGGTGCAAGTAGAAACGGGAGAATTGCCTTTACGTTGCGGAGAGATTCGCTCGGCAGTGGTGCTCAAGTGCACGGCTTCGCGAAGGCCTGGCGACGCCCCGTCCGTCTGAACCAGACATTCAGTCAGCACGCCTCGTCCTGGCTCAAAATTTGCTTTGACAGGCGAGAGATGAAATCAACAATCAGCGTAGCTGTAGCGGGGCTAGTAGTGTGGCGGGTTTGATCAGGGATGTGCCTGACGACCACGTTTCAGCTCCCACTCGAGCCCAGCAGACTCCATCAAGCGGACCTGCATGACTCAAGCAGACGTGAGTGTCACAAAAATTCAAACCTAAGTCTGGACGGCTCCGACGCTGGCATCGCACAAAGCTATAGGCTGCAGTGTCTCAAATCAAGAAGTGCACAGTCAAACCATCTCGCGGGACTGTTCGGACCTTGTCTCTTCCCAGAACCTTACGCTTGTACCTGAAGACGCGGTGCACTGCTCATTGCCTATCAGAGCAAGAGGAATGCAGCCGTAGTAATATGGCAAACCACGCGGGGTAGAGTGCGACGGTGTATCCGAAAACTAAGTCTGCATCTTGTGAAAGGTCATGAGGAGGGCCATCTCGGCATGTCGCAAAGGGAGGCGTGCCTTCGACGCTGCTGCGCAACCCATGCCCCCAGCGACTTGTTCTCCGCATACTGGAGATGGTTGCACGGAGATTAGACTCAAAACGCGTACCTAAACGAATCGGCCTTCCGGATGGGCCCAGGCCAGAGAACTAGAATAAAAGCCACGAGCCCGTCAATTAGCATGATAGCACCTTTTGTGGTACATTACAGTGTCCATAGCGGTTTCGGAAGTCGAGAAGTTGCCTGTTCGTCGCAGGCGCGCCCGGAAGAGTCAAGAAATCAGGAAATCGGTCGGAATAACATGGAAAAAGAGGGTGGGTAGGATCGCAATTTTCCAGGAGGGTTTGCTCTCGCGGTTGCCGCAGATGCTGAAAGCGTGTGGTGAACACGGTCAAGTGATGCCGGGAAGCACCTGTAGCGCTCGTCCCAACCCGCGTGTAGCCCCCACGAAAAGTCGAGGGCGTCGAGCACAGCGACCTTGTCTGGGGCGAGCTTTCCCTGGCGCATCTTCATGCGCTGCATCGTGACCTGCAGTTTTGAGACGCGTCGAACCGGTCGCTCGTAAGCGTCTCTTGCGCACTTTCACAACGAGCGCTGGACAAGACCCAGTATGGAAAGTGACAGGATGGTTACCCAGGTTCCGAGGGAATTCATCGCCGCTGTGTCTTTGGCATCAGCTTCAGGGTCCGCAACAGCCTCAGGCGGCGCCGGGGGAGCTTCCACACGATATTGCTGCGGTACATTGCAGTGCCCGTGCAAGGCTCTGAACCGCCGTAACTGTGGTGTCCACACCATTCAATGTTTAGCAGGGGCAGCAGGATGCAGAAGGGAAAGCCCCCTACGGTACGTGTGAAAGGGCGGTAGATAGCCTGGCGGATACGGCTCTCCCAATCTGTGTGGAGTTCCCATGTGAAGCCGATCTCGTTGAGCTTCTGGATACACGGGCCCGAAAAGACGTGACTATTTCCCAATCAGTACATCGCAATTACAGGAATTTGACGCGAGTATCAAAGTCTCTTTTCAGGGATAGCCACCAGTGACTCAACACTTGCCTGGACACGCGCGGATCGCAGAAGCCCCTTTCGATACTTCACGCGTTGCACGGCGACCCAGACGCCGAGGCGGCGATTGGCCCCGAGCTGCGACGGCGAGACATGGCCATACTTGGAGCGAAATGCTGCAGATGGGAAAGGGGCTCGATTGCATTAGTGCTGGATGACGGGCAAAGGCAAGCAAAGGCAAGCACCTCCGAAGGTTGGTACGGGCAATGCACCTGTGAGCTGCGTAAAGCGCTTCTCCCACTGCGAGCAAGGAAATTCGGGGCAAATCAGTCGTCCGTGACTTGCATTTGGGAGCGGTGCTGATGCACCAGTCACTTAGTGTAGATGGGGAATTTCCTGTGAGCGTCCCTCGAAGGAGAAGCCAATGCGTTCAAGTTGTCGGGCACGGCCGTTTGACATCTTGCCGACGCGTCGACGCATGCGCTGCGTGTGTACCCAGCGCGACAACCCAGGATTCTCCGCAAAATTTGCTGGAACGCTACCGATGACGATAGGAGCCCGTCAAGAAACAGCTTGGCCACAGGGGGGACGGCTACGCTGGGCGGATTGCCTGCAGTGTCCGTGCTTCTTGCGGAAGTCGACTAATTCCCGGATGCGCGTTGCCCATTCAGTGTGCGAGTTCGACACCGATGCCATCTCCTGCATCATCCAAGTGCTGTTTACGAGACGGCTACCGAGACGCCAGAGATACTCAAGGAAGCGGGAGGCGCCGCGAAAGGCCAGATGAACAGCTGGAATTCGAGGGCGGCGCACCTCTGTTCCGAGTATACGAAGTTTCAGCACACGATCTGGAGCCAGCTTTGATCGAGCGAGGTGAAGCACCTGCCAGACCACGAGAGGAGCGTCACCGCAGAGGACGCTACCTTGCAAACCTCAACCTGGTCTACTAGCCCAAACGCCTTGCAACAGATCGTCTGTGCCATTAGGAAATCGGCCACCCTCACGAGGAAGAGGGATTTCGTGCAGCAAACGCCTATCCAAGGGCCATGGGGCTGTGCTGAAGACGCGTGATTGGGGGGCCTGCGGGCTGCTCGCCTGCGATTTGATCCAACGGCGGAGCTCACGAGGCGGCTTCAGCGATGTGTCTTCTGCTATTGACGCATCCCCCAGTGAATCTCGCTCCGACTGTTCAGTAGTGGGTGTGGCGCTGGTTGGGTGTTCTCCGTGCTTGATTGTTTCACCAAGGGGACCGACTTTTCCAGGAGAAAGCTGCGCCCGTGGTGGCCGCCCGACACGGCCAACCCCCTCCCTGCGGTGTAAGAGTTGGTGAATACGAGGGTTGAATTTTGAGGGATGCGACGCCGGGCAGCGGACTGTCTTCATCCAACGGAGCAATGGCTCCAAGGGTCTCCTTCCAACGGAGCAATGGCTCCAAGGGTCTTCATCCAACGGAGTAATGGCTCCAAGGGTCTTCATCCCACGGAGTGTCTAATCTCTAACAAGAAAGGGAGGGACCTGCGCGCCGGCGAGTCTCTGAGCGTTCCAGCGCGCTGCTTGAAAATCATGCAGCGCTCCCAGATCGCGTCCCACGCTTCTGCAGCGTCACCCAAAAGTCCGAGGGAGGCGAGAAGCTCCTCACGCACCGAGCTCACGCGGCCCTCGCGCGCAGCTGCACGCTGCTGCTCGGCCCATTCGGCGAGCAGCGACGCGTTGCTGAGGAGAGTCGCGTTCTGGCTCCTGCCAGGGTCCCTTCTGGGCAGCACATCGTACCTGCCGGGACCGCGAGCCGTGAGCACCGCGCACTGCAAGGCCCACCTGTGGTTCATGCGCCATGCGTCGTTTGCATCTCTGGACCAAGATGAAGAGCGGGATGACCTTACTTACAAGTGGAACCCGGCCAGCTATCGCTACCGACTAATATGAAGGGGAAAAAGACATCTAGAACTCCTGAGGTGTCGCATTTGACCCTCATCCGCCCAGGTGGGCCCCCTCTCCCTCCCTGATGGGCCAATCGAAAATTGCTGAGGGTGCAGACGTACGTTGAGTTGCCGAACGCCTGCGTCCACCTTGCAGCCGCCCACCACATTTCGCTCCACGTCCGGCGCCGTTCTGCATCTGCAGTGGCTTTCACCCCGCTGCCTCGATCATCAGTCTCGTCGTCCCGCCACTCGAAGCCAATGTCATCGAGCATCTGCCCCCTCATCCGGACAAGATGACGTGCGCACCCAGACCCCGCATCGAGTGGGGCGCGTGCCTGCTGCGAGTGCAGCGACCGCAAGGGACTGCAAGGGGGCAAGGCTGCGCCCCCCCTGCCGCTCGACTGAAAGTGTCCCGCGCTGCCACCGCATTTTCTGGTCGCGCACCTGCCAGAATCCCATCCGCTAGTGCTGAGCAAGCGTGCGGGACATGCGGAATGGTCGAAGCTGCAAGATTCGGTCCGGATGCCTGGTTCTGCAAGGCTTCGTGAGCGCACCCATTGCACAAGACGGTCCTCAAAGTAGTCTGCCGGGACGCGACAATGCCCGAACTTCTGGCGAAATGCCCTGAGCTCTTGTAGCATGCTCTCCCAGTCCACCTCACGCCATTTGCCTCTGCGCCCGAAGGAAGACCGACCGCGTCAGAAGATCTCTCCCACTCAGACTGGGTGGCTGCCTAGGAGGCGCGTGCCGCGCGACGCGCAGCGCACCTCAGGCTGAGCTGCATGCCAGCCTCGGCGAGCAGATCTTGGCGCGACACGTCGAGTTCGCCACGGCGGTACGCCTGCGACCCCGGGCGCGTGCCTAAGCGCGTGCTCAGTGCTCTTGGGCCCAAGCGCACGACACCGCAAGGGGAAGGGCACGTGCCTGCCGTTGGTGGTGGACCCATTCGCGCAGGGGGTGGCCCAGGGGAGGCCTCACAGAGCGTTCACACTTTGTCTGCCGCCGACGCAGCCCCAGTCAGCACGCGCCGACGGCGCAAGCCTCCTTGCTCCTCACACGGGGCGCTCCAGAGAAGCGGTGCGTGAGCCGCCGTGTGACAGAGCCTGCTCGCAGTCAAGGCGGGATACCAACCTCCTTGACATACATGGCCAGCTGGCGGAGCTTGGAGCGCCACTCCTCCTCCTCTCGCGTCTCAGCGCCCAGCCCGCCGAGGCCCGCCTCTCCCCACATGTGATGATTCTCCATCTTCGCCCCCCCGTTAGTTCGATACGGGCGCTTTGGGAAAGCATTAGGTCCCCCCTGCCGAGACAATTGAGCCGCCGCCGTGACTTCGCAGCGGCGGAGTGTGGCATGCAGCGCGCCATTGCAGCGCACTTGCCGGTGCAGCCTTCCGAAATCCGCATTCCCGGCACATCCGGGCGCTCAAACAGGAGCGGGGAATCATGGTTCTCGGGTCTCGGAGGGGCTTGCTGCACTAATAATTGTGTGGCTCCTGCTGCAAGGCCACTCATGTCAGGGGCAATGTACAGGACGGGCAAGCACCTGCGGTGACGGGTGCAAACGCATACCGTCCGGCCCAATCCTGCGCGGCCTCCCCCTCGGTCGGGGAGAATAGGGACTTTTTGAGGATGCTGTTTCCGTTTCTCCAGAATACACCGCTCCCACTGCAGGCCCATTTCCGGCCTTCCCTTCACCAATACGCGAGCTGGAATGCATCGCAGCCAGCCCGCCGCCGCGCAGCGCCTCGTTGTCTGGGCACATCGCATCCAGCAGCGCGCTGCTTGAGTGCAGGTCACACGCAATACCAACTCGCTTATCCACTCTCCCGTTCCACACACCCACATCACTACCCCATTCTCCGGCGCCCGCCAGCCTGTGAGGACCGCGCCACGAAGATGCGAGCGACCCAGAGCGCGCGGAACACTGCTGGACCGGTGGCCCGAGCAGCACCACGGCGATCAAGACTGGCCGCAGTCGACCCATCTCGCAGGATTCGCGAAACCGATGCTGTGTGTCTCGTAGCTACAGCAGGTCAGAGCTAGGCGGGAGATAGCTTAGCCTCCCATCTTTGGGGTCCACGGACGCAGAGGGACTTGACTTTTATGAGGAAGTCGACTTATTGGCCTCGTTGCCGAATCGAGAGGACTGGTGAGAGAGAGGGAGAGGGGTGGTCCCGCAGGAATGCGATTTTAGGTCTGCGTGTATCTGACGATTGTCAAGATCACCAGGAAGAAACTCCTCGCGTTGTCACAAGTTCGAACAAGTGGAGTGGAAGAGGCTTCTAAGCTGCGCCATGGACTCTGCAGCTACTTCTGGGGTGCAGCGCTTAGCGCGATGGGACTGGGTAAGATTGCCTCGTCCCACACCGCCCAGGGGAGCCGTGTGCTTCATGTTGCCTAGCGTGAGACAACCGTGCGAGAATTCCACGTGCAATTGCATGAATGGCTCCCGTGTTCCTTTCGAGCGGGCAAAATGCAGCAGCACCGGATCCGGTGCGGGACTTGACTGATAATAATAGCACAGGGCTCTGGGGCATGCAAGTGCCGCTGATCTTATGTCGAACCACGTGCAGGTCATCGTGATGCCATACAGTGACCGCGCCATAGAGAAGAACGTATCGGACGTGGAAATGCGGGTGGACATATTATCGAGGCTCAGGGTGCGCAGCTTCTCCCTCCCATCTCGCCAGTTGCGGCGGTGATTCCAGCGCCGGTCCGAGCACGGCAGGCCGGTAAGTTAGATGAAATAACAGTTCGGTGCCGCGTGCGCGCGGCAGGCCGCCAAGCTTGAGGTGACAATGCGGGTGAATGATGCCAAGACCGACATGCTCCTCCTCATTGGCGCTCCGCTTGAGCGTCTCGAGCGCGAGGCAGACCACGCCCGGCTCCGTAAGCCTCTCCGCAATGCAGGTGCTCCCCTCGTCCTAAATTCTAAAGGCTGTCCACTACAGTTTCCAGCGGCACGCGTGCCCCTGAAGCGACCCTCGCACTGGGGCGCGCACTACAGCAAGTCTGAAAGGGCCGCACCACACCCGCGCTGCAGGTGGCTATGTGCCATTTTCGCGCTCGAAGCGCCACTATTTTGGGGGAAAGGTGCTCTCTGAGGACTTTTTCACGCCCGCGGAGCGCCAAGTTCTCATCGCGCGTATCATGGCAAGCAACTACGGGTGCGCGCCAACGCCCCCTCCTAGAGTTGTTGTTCCTAGTTGTCCGACGACTGGGCTGGGCTGAGCGGCTCAGAGCCGTCCAGAGTGCTACCGGCTCTGTGTACCTCGCACGATTGTGAGGCGAACGACGCGCGATGCCCGGGCGCAGATTCTCCGGGGCGTTTCTCAACGACACTCTGCTGCTCGGGACGCTCACAGGCGCGCATCTCCGCGACCTGCCGGCCAAGCAGCTTCTCCAGATGCTTCGTGACCGGTTCTTCCTCCCCACCGCCTCCCGCCCGCATGTTGCGCGGGCCCGCATGCGTTTCTGACGAGACTGCTCGGTCCGTGGCAGCCACCCGAAAAACATGCCGCCCAGCGCCGAGAAGCTCGGCGCAGACGAGCTTGCCGAAGCATTGCTCGAGTCGCTCGCGTGTGAGACGCGCGTTCGCGCGATACTTCCGCTACACGCGTCAGATTGGCAGGCGGGTGCCCTGGCGCTGGCTGTCCTGGCTGTGCGCGAGGACGTTGGCCCCTGTGCCGCGAGCGCATGGCTGATGGCTGTGCTAGCTCGTCTGGATCCCTCAAAATCTCGAGCGCCTGGCAGGAAGCGCTCGTCGGTGCATTCGGTTTGCACAGCCCTCCTTTCTTCGCGCTGCCACAGCCGATCCGCTTCGGCTCATGGCAAGATGGCATCTTGCAGGAACGAAACTTCTTGCCCCCCTCCGTCCCCAACCTCTCTCTTATCTCCTTATTTCTCGCTCTTCCGCCCCTCCTTCCCCTCTGCATCGGTGTTGAAAATGGGAGGGGCGAATCATTTTCTACGAGCGCCGGAGAGAGGGTCACTGGAAAGTAATTCTGCTCGCATTTGGCGCGCATGCCACCCAGAATGCCTCAGGGAGAACACGGGGGGAACGGGTAGCTGAGATGGGCAATCGCCCTGGTGAGCAGGTGCTTCAGCGACAGGATAAGACCCCGCGGGCTGCAGAGGATCTTCCTTACCAGGCGCGCCCCGCGACCTCTGAATGAACGATCTCCCCGTCCGCTGCCCCGGAGCACTGGCTACACTCTGACAGTGCTGGTTTCCCTACGCTGCGTGGAATGTTGAGCCTCCCTTTTCCTCAACCTTATCCTTTCCACGCGTGCAGACGGACCCCATCGACTTTCTGCGTGAGTACTGCGGTGAAGGGGTGCGGTATCCCACAGCCACATCGATCTAGCTCACAGGGTGACTATTGATGGTCGTGGCAACTTGACTTGTGCGCGCTGCGTGCGCGCAGGCCGCAAGCATGTTTGCATGGAACGGCGACATGTGCCAGCAGCTCTTACCGCTTGCTGTCGTCTCGCTCCTGCTCTACCTCTCCCGTTTTATCCCAAACAGCGTTCACGTGCAGTTTGCAACCATCGGTGTCTTGTCCATGTGCTGGTTCCAGAAGGTGCCTCCGCCGTTGCCAAACGCGCGCTGCCCGTGCTCTGCGAACCAATCCGGTACAGCAGCAATGCCTAATCGGACTCCTCCGGGCCAGATGGTCCAAGCATGGCGTCGGTCACTGGCAGCAATGGAGTACCGTTGGGGCATGGAGGAACGAGACAAGGACTCAGAGGAGCTGTCGCTCCAGCAGGCCAAGGCTTTTGACGAAGGGCACGCGCGGCGCCTGGCGCTGAGCAACCAGAACGTGGAAGAGCGCATGGTGACGCGCACGACGCGCGCGGCGCTGCAGCTTGTCGGCCTCGCACTCCTATGCGTCTTCTGCGTCGTCGCCCACGGCATCACAATTGCCTTCAAGTGGGTCGCGACGGGCGATAGTGGGGTCATAGCGCCGGCGACCGTCGTTGCCTTTGCGGTGCTGGACGTTGGGCGCATCTGGGGCATGCAAGCTTTGGGAGAGAAGGCGCTGCACTTCATGGAGCAGTGGGACGACGACATTATCCAGGTCTCCCCCGAATCGTGATTCCGCGGGCGCTCGCATCTTTCTCAGCCAAGGCGAGCGCGAGCGTGTCGCCCCCGTTGTGTTCAGCCAGACTCGTGACGCGGCACGACCCCGCAGGTCGAAGACCGCCAAAATTGGCTGCTTGCCAAGTCCTTCATTTTCGATCTAGTCAATCACTTGTGTGGCCTCTTCATCGGCGTCGGGCACAAGGCCTTTTCCGCAGGCACTGATTGGGTCATCGCGCCGCCGCCATGCTTCTCGATCGGGTGCCGCTCAGACTTCGAAGTGCAGGTCTGCCCCAGTCGGTGCGGCCCTCTACGTATTGGCCGCGCTTTTAAGTGGGAATTTGTCGGGATCCTTTTCAGGTCTGGGCCATTGTCGGTTTGAAGCTCATGCTCACTCCGCTCCTCATGTCGCTGTGGGAGGGCGTGAAACATGCGCGCACGCGCTCTCCGCGGCGCAGCGGGTGGCCATGGAGCGCGGGGGCAGCAGGGCGCCACAGCGGCGTGTCCTCCCAGTCAGGCGACGGCGTAGGCGGCGCGGATATCGTGGGCAGGGGTGCAAGCAATTTTGGAAAATCTGGTCAGCAAAATGGAGGGTCGATGGAGGGGTCGACGCGTCGGAAAGAGGCGCGCGGGGCGCGCCCAGAGACCTGGGACAGCGGATCGGGAAGCACGCTGCTGTCGCGGCGCGAGCGCGGGGACGCGCAGGCCGGCGTGTTGGAGCAGCTGCAGCTGCAGCCATTCTCGCTGCGCCGCTGGCAGCACCGGCGCCAGCTCGACCTCCTCGTCCTCTTCTCGCTCCTCACGTGCCCGCCCTCTCCCTGCCCGGCCCCGAACCTGCCGCACGCCCTCGTATGGAGCCATTTGTTTCGCTTGGCGCGACGCGGTGGCCTTGGGAGGGGCTGAGAGAGGTTTGCGCGCGGCCCCGGCAGCTGTTGCGCGACGCTCGCGCCGTTGTTGCCATTCGTCGTGTGCCTCTTCCTGGCCCTCAAAGTCCGCGTCGAGGTATGTCCCGCCCACAGTGCCGAATGCGCCGACCTGGGACGGAGCTCCTCCGCGACGGGCCAGTGCAGCAAGCTGATGTTTCGGCGGGCAGGCGTACGAGCTGGTTACGTGGACGCAGCGAGCTCCCGCGGACCGCAACTGGGGAATCGGGTTCTGCACGACCGCCATGTCGTGGATCGCCGCGCTGGCGGTGCTCTGCAACTCGGTCACCATCATGTTCGTCACCACTGACATCGAGGAGGTGATCCAGATCCTTGGAAAGACCTACCGCTACTACATTATGCGAAATTCGGAGTTCCGCAACATCGCGCTGGGCCACGAGGACACCAATTGTGTCGCGGGAATGTGTGTCTCCATCGACTCGCAGCGCGCGCAGGGCGCCCTCTACTGGTTCATCTGGGTCTGCTTCGTGGGCCTCGGCTGGGCCTCGCGCGTGGCCGCCGCGCGCGCGTGGCGCACTGAGAGCTACGCGCTGCGGCGTGCTCGCCAGCGGGGGACGACGATCCAGCGCGAGATGGGCTTCTACGGTCCCCGCCCGCGCCCGCGCCCTGCTCCCTTGCGCGGCGCGTGACGCGCGGGCCGCGGCAGGCGTCGACCGCCACTCGGATATGGCCACGGTGGTCCTCGAAGAATACCTCACCCGGTTCCGCACCCGCGCGCTGCGTGCCCCTCACCCTCGTTCGCGCACGCCCTCGTTGCGGGGAGGCGCTGCGCAGCTGGAACTGAGAAGCCGGGGGGTTGCGCAGGTACAACGCCCTGTCGGGAGAAGAGGTCTTTGAGCGCCCTCCGGAGAGTCACCACTAGAAGTATCTGGATACGCCGGCGGGCTTCACGATGGGAGCGAAGGCTCTCCAGCTGGGCGACCACATCGGGCGAGCCAACAAATCGCTGTATAGAGTCTGGCGACGGGAAAACGATGTGCATGTGTTTCCATTCGCACGCAACGTTCATGGGCGGTGGCCTGGAGGACCAAGGACATGCTGATCCTGTCACTGCCTTCTAGGATCATCTACTCGCACCTGCCGCGCCCGTGTTGTACATAAAATCTCACTGGTGCAAGACAGCGCTATGGCTCACGGGTTTTCCCAGGAGCAAGGGTTCTGCGTGTTGTGATTGTCATCTTCCATAGGGTGCTTCTTTCACCCTTGCAGTACGGTCAGCGCATCCTGCCGATGAGCGCTGAGGACCTCCTGCTGAGCAGATTTCCCCACTGACCAAAGTTTTGGGCACTCAAGCATCGACCACGGTGTGCCCCTGGGCGTCGTGTTCAGCAGCGGTCTGCATATGCATCTCGGCATGCTTTTTTTTCCGCCTTGTTGTGAGGATGAGCTTGCTACGATGAGCACCAGGAGTGAAAATCAACTCTTTTGTAGACGTATGGGCGTGACAAATAAACCTTTGCTTGTGCACAGTCTGCCAAAGCATACACAAAAGCGCTCTGAGCGCATGCGACGCGACTGAGCGAAGCAATGATATATATTTTTTGAGCCAGTTTAGCCCTTTGAGTTGCAACCAGCTACCACCTCAGACCGTCACAGGAGCTAGCCTGGCCTGCTACATCTTGCGACCACCACCACGGCGCGCCTCTCGCCCGACTCAGCCCTTGGAGCGCAACGCGCGTCGTTCCAGCGCGCCTCGCGGAGCCTACTGCTTGCCCTCTCCGCGCTCGGGAACCAGTCGCCCCGAGCGCACGAGCTCGTCCGGCGCGATCTGCGGACAAAGAGCATCCGCACAGGCCCTCCTCAGACACGCCGCGCAAGCCGCGCGGGCCGCGCGGGGCGGGGGTGCACCTGGTTGCTGCGCCCGCCGCCGCCGCAGCCGAAGCCCCAGGGGAGCGCCTCTGCGGGCGCAGGCGCGCCGGCGGCGGCGGGCGGGTCGGCGCGGCCCTGCTCAGCGAGCACGGCGCTGTAGGGCGTGGCGTCATCCTCCTCGGGCGCGAGCCGCCGCGCGGGCGGCGACCGCGCCCGCTCGCCCGCGCCGCCGTCTAGCAGCGCCCCTGCCCTGTCGAGCGCCGGGCCGAGCCCTTGCCAGAGCCGCGCGGTCGCGGCACGCTGCTCCGCTAGCGCCGACCCATCGCGCCGCGCGAGCGCCGCCGACAGCCCCTGCGCATGGACTGCCGTCAGCAATATGGCTCACCCTCATCATGTACATGATTTGATTTGATTTGATGAACATGAGGGCCGAACTGGGCTGGACGGCAGGGTCGCGGGGCGTGCGCGCGGACCTGCACGCTGACCGCGAGCGCCGCGAGCGCCGCGCTGACAGGGCCCTCCATCGCCGCCATCGCCGCCTCATCCTCCGCGCTCAGCGCTCGCTGGCCCCGCTCGCCCGCCGCCGCCGCTGCCTCCAGCGCCGCGCGCTGCCCCCACAGCGCCGTAGGTGGGCCCGCCTCGGCGAGGTGAGCGCGTTGTTTAGGGGTGCAGGCGGAGCGGGCTCGGCGCGGTTGTTCAGGTGTGCAGGGAGAGCTTTTGCTCGGCGCGGGGCGGGCGCGCCACCTCCCGAGCAGCCTCGCGTTCAGCCGCCTCGCGCGCCACGGCCTGCTGCCGCTCCTCCTCCTGGGCCCGCTCGGCCCGCGCCACGGCCACCCACCGCGGCTCGGCGGGTTGCGACTCGGTAGGCAGCCACTCCATGGCCGTGTCCGCGAGAGCAGGCGAAACCTGCAGTGGGCGGGCGCTGGTGTCAAGCGACGCGAGCCACTTATCGGGGCACGGCGGCGCCCCCCGTGCGCGGTCGCACTCCGGACCCGCGCGCTCCGGAGACGACCTCGGACTGCTCCCGGACGTCGCGCGGGTTCCACTTGGCGCTGCCGTACGCGCCGGCGGTGGTGGCCTGGCGCACCCGCCAGCCCTCCGGCAGCTCGGCGCCGCCCTTCACGACGCGGGGGAAAAACGAGAGGTCGCCGAACACGAATTCGTCCTCCTCCTCCTCCTCCTCCTCCTGCGCCCAACGCGCCCGCACCCGCACCCGCTGAGCGCGAGCCGCGCAGCTGGGCGCAAAACTTCAACCCTAAATCAACGCTCTTGGAGCCATTCGCCCCCCACGAGGGGCGTGCCTCTCCTAATGCCTAATGATTCGGCTGGTGGCGGGTGCACCTCCGCGGCGGTGCCGCCGGCGCTGGCGGCGGTCTCGCCCCATAGGAGGCCCTGTACGTAGAGGTACAGCCTGGAGCCTCCGCCGAGGGCGCTTTCGTTCGCCGCGCCCGCTGGCGCGTGCTGCGCCATCGAGGCGTCCATGGGGGCGCAGACGGCGGCGGCGCCGCGGGTGAGGTGGAGGTGGTGGGAGGCCCAGCCGGCGAGGCCGTCGAGGATGTGGGTGCAGTACACCACGGTGACGCCGCCCGCGCGCGACTCGGCGGCGAGGAAGGCGAGGAGGGCGTCGCGCGCGGTCACGTCAAGGTCCACCGACACCTCGTCCAGCAGCACGAGCGGGCGCGGTGCCATCAGCTTCACCGCGAGCTGCATGCGGCGCAGCTGCCCGTCCGAGACGCGCCCTGGCTGCCACGCCTCGTCGATCTCCAGCACGGCCACGAGGTGCGCGAGCCGCGCACGCAGCTGCCCGGGCTCGAAGCCCTCTCCCGCGAGGCGCGCCGCCTCCGCGGCTGCCAGCTCCCGAAACGGCAGCGACCCCCCCGCCCCCAGCGTCTTGAGC
>ENA-UOXV01003567-UOXV01003567.1-marine-metagenome-genome-assembly--contig:-NODE-3567-length-18770-cov-7.402351_pt1 | contig 18770 bp, 12 predicted proteins | sample MGYA00238165_ERZ766961 | MGnify/ENA primary metagenome ERZ766961 (study PRJEB28924, sample SAMN03173240) | marine metagenome | biome: Marine; feature: Water; material: Subsurface seawater | place: North...
GGAGGGAAAGTCTTTGTTGTACTTACCTTATTAATCATCGCAGGCATAGTCATTTGGGCATACGATCGAGGAAATAAAGGAGTTAAAATTTTTGACTTAATCCTTAAAATAATGGTGGGCCTGGTGGTTATATCTTTTTTCGGAGTTGTTGTAAAAATGGGCACGGCCGGAAATTTAGCTTGGGGAGAAATTGCCCAAGGATTCATTCCAAATTTATCCCTCCTTAACCAACCCGATGAAGTATATACAAGCTTCCTTAATAAAACAGGTGATTTTCGGGCTTTTTGGGAAGATAAAATTGTAAATATGCAAAGGGATGTAATGATCGCTGCCGCTGCTACTGCAGTAGGAATTAATATGACATTCTTTATGCCCTTTGTTCTGCTTAACCGTAAGTGGGGAAGAGAACATAGAGGCTTGGCAAAATTTGATTTATGGACCGCCCTTCTGATTCCCTATGTGGTGGCAACTTCATGCGTGGTTATTGCGGCCGGGTCACAATTCAATGGAAAACCTGAATCTGCATATCAGGATTATGAAAATAGAATTCTCCATCCAAATTTGGTAAAAGGATATAATCAATTTATTACTGAAAGGCTGGAGCTCGAATTTGGAAAAGATCAATTTTCAAACCTGGCTCCTGTTCAGAAAAAGGAACAATTCTTAGCGGTACCCGAATCAGATAAACAACTGGCTGCAATGTTAGTCAAAAGAGATGCCTTTAATCTCGCCGCATCCCTTGAGTCATTAATGGACAACAAAACCTTTTCACACTATATATTCGGAATTGGCGTGGTAGGTATGGCATTGTCTACTATAATAATCCTTATGACGATTAATGGTCATGCAATCTGCGAGGTACTTGGAAAACCTCATAAAGGTCCAGCATTTTTAACTGGTGCATACATCGCTGGAATTGGGGTACTAGGGCCATTCGTTTGGAGCGACGCTGCCTTTTGGCTAGCTGTACCTACTTCGATTCTCGGTTTCACCCTCATTCCGGTGGCTTACCTAAGCTTTTTTCTCCTGATTAACAGTAAAAAGGTATTAGGTAGAGAAAGGCCTAAAGGATTGGGAAGAATTATTTGGAACATTGGATTACTTCTTTCTTTGTCCATAATGGGAAGTGCTGCATTTTATGTCGCATGGAATAAAAGTTGGGGAGATATCCCATTTGGTCGAATTGCATTGATCGGATTTGGAGTTTTACTTCTTATCGGCCATTTTGCCCTGCAAAATAAAAAACTTGGAAAGAAAATGGAAGCAATGGATATGAAATTGCAACAAATGAAGAAACAATTAGAACCAAAATCGAAATAATTCGAATTATTTCGTTTCCAAAGGTAGCCACTTCCTTTGCTCTCCTGCAGATCCAATCCTAGAAGCCAGAACCCAAGCCTCTCCGCTAGTTGTATCTAATTTGATCAGTCTTTTATACAGAAAAGGCTTTTTATCCTCTGAATAATACTCCGCACTGATTATTTGATATTTACCACTCTTGCTTGATAAAGAACCAAAGCTCGGAGGCGGAGGTATGTTCATTGGCAAATTTGGCCGGGAGGATGGGGCTACTGAAGGTGGACGAGTTTGAGCAAAAACCCAAATTGTCGCACAAGCCGAAATCGAAAAAAGAAAGATAATAGATTTTTGTGTTATTTTCATTATGTAGTTTGAATATTAATAGTAATGTTAAAATTTAATATTGTAAGTCTTCCTTTTTTTTTAGCATGGGAGCAAACAAAGATTTACCTTTTAAATTATGCACATCCTTTAACATAAGTCATGATAGAAGAATATGACTAAAAATAAAAAAGCCGTCGACCTTGCCCAAGTCGACGGCTGTGTTTGCATTATGCACTAGGCATAACTTTATCCGTGCTAGAAATCACAATGAAGCATCACCCCTCAATCGACAAAATAAAAAATTACATATTTCACTTTTTCACTTAATAAACACATTTCATGTTAAACACATGCAGCAGTAATCGAATAGGTCACAAAGAGCCTCATTCCTCTTCTTCCTGAATAAAAACTACGGCTTGGTACCAATATTCTTGATCTTTAATAGGTCCACCAAGACATTGCCATCGAGCGGATGAACGAAAAATAAAACCTTCGGTATCTTTATACTCTTTCTGAATAGAATCATTTACCACTTCACTTAATTCTTTAGCCGAGGACGCTTTAATTACCTTGTACTTCCTTTGAACCGTTATCATTTTATTAAGTTCTTTAATTTGATATTATTATTTTCAAATAAATTTTTGTTTTGAATCCAAAACATACGAATACTGACATACTATCACAAACAATATTGATTAATATTTTGAATCAAATTTTACTATTATTTCCAATGATCAAACCTACCTTCATCTAATAAGTTGTAACATATGCCAAGAAAAACTCCGGTTAAAACTGAAACAGAAAATAAATCTCTTTCTGATAATGATGTTGAATCTATCCAAGAACTTAAGGAGAAATTCAATGAAATTAAAATCCAACTTAGTAAGGTAATCATTGGTCAGGATGAAGCTATTGAAAGAATATTCCTTTGTATGTTATCAAAAGGGCATGCTCTATTAATGGGCGTCCCGGGACTTGCTAAAACTCTGCTTGTTAACTCGATCGCTCAAACCACGTCCCTCTCTTTTGGGCGTATTCAATTCACTCCGGATTTAATGCCATCTGATGTAACAGGAACTGAGATTTTACAAAATAAAAAGGAGTCAGAAGGACGGGAATTTGTTTTTATCAAAGGGCCCATTTTTGCAAATGTTATCCTCGCAGATGAAATCAATCGTACTCCTCCGAAAACGCAGTCAGCTCTTCTTGAAGCGATGCAGGAAAAAAGAGTTACAGTTGCCGGCAAAAACCATTTATTGCAGGAACCATTTTTTGTGCTCGCAACTCAAAATCCCATCGAACAAGAAGGCACCTATCCATTGCCTGAAGCACAATTAGACCGATTTATGTTTCTCGTTAAGATGAACTACCCGAATCGAGAGGAAGAAATTCAAATTGCCAAACAGACCACCTGTGGTTCCACCCCAAAGCTTAAAAAAGTTATCACAGGGAAAAAACTCAGGGAGTTACAGGAATTAGTTGAAAGGGTACCCGTACCAAACCATGTTCACGAACTTGCGGTTGATTTAGTTCGTCGCACTCGACCAAACTCGGATGAATCTCCAGCGTGGATTAATAAATGGGTTCAATGGGGTGCTGGACCACGTGCGGTTCAATATTTAATAAGAGGAGCAAAAGCAAGGGCAGTTCTAACCGGTAATTACATGGCCTCCCTAGACGATATCGAAAAAGTAGCAGAACCCGTTCTTTTCCATCGGATTCTCACAAATTTTCATGCCCGATCAGAAGGCGTGACCAGTAGTGAAGTAGTAAGTCGCCTCGTCACCGAAGCAAAAAAAGAGAAAAGATAATCCTATGCCGAGAAGGCGAAATTCCTATTTTTCTTACCTCGACCAAGAATCACTTTCTCGGATTTCAGGTGAGCCCTTGCTTAGTAAATTCTCGATGGAGGGGAGTGTTTCCGGACATCACCGAAGCCCTCATAAAGGGGCGAGTGTCGAGTTTTCTGAATATCGTGAGTATACTCCGGGTGAAGATCCTAAAAGGATGGATTGGAAAGTATTTGGGCGGTCAGATCGCTATTATTTAAAAGAATTTGAAGCAGAAACCAATTTACGCTGCCACCTTGCCATCGACTGTAGTGCATCCATGAGTTTTGGTGAACCGGTAAATAAACTTGAATACGCCAAAAAGCTCACAGCTACCCTAGCCTATATTTATCTCGGACAGGGGGACGCAGTAGGTTTACATACAATTCAAAACAAGAATCAAAAAGTTATTCCGACCAAAAGAAACCCCGCTCAAGTACAGGAAATACTTGAAGTGCTCGGTCCACTAAAAGCCAAGGGAAAAACAAACCTTATTCAATCCCTTCACGAAATTGCAGAAAGTTCAAAAATGAGAGGTTTGATTGTGGTAATCTCGGATTTCTTCGAAGAAATGGATCCTATTAAGCACGCAATTACTCATCTCCGCGACAGAAAGCATGATGTCGTCCTCTTTCAATTATTGGACAAACAGGAAATTGAATTTTCTTTCGAACGCCCTACCCGCTTCATTGATCTTGAAGGAGAAGGTTCAATCATAACCGAACCAACTTTAATCAGAGATGAATATTTAAAAAGAATGGAAGAGCACAGCATGGCAATTAATGAACATTGCCTGGAATGCGAAGCTTCGTTTAATCGAGTTTCGACCGTACAATCCATAAGCGAAACACTTAACTCTTTCAGTTCTCACAGAAGAGAAATCACCTCATAATGTCATTCCTCCAGCCGATTGCACTATGGGGACTTTTGCTTGCTCTTACCCCATTGATCATACATCTGCTCAATTTACTACGCCATCGATCGCAACCATGGGCAGCAACTCGCTTTTTACTACAAGCCAGGAAAAGCTCATCCCGGATATCAAAAATTAAACGATGGTTAACTTTGCTTATGCGAATGATTGCCTTGGCCTGCCTATGCTTTGTTATTGCCCGCCCGATGATCGGAGGGAATTCATTTTTTTCTCTTTCTTCCAATTCTCCTGAGATGCTTGTATTAATCCTTGATCGATCTGCGAGTATGGATACTGGAGCTAATTCGAATTTAAAATCAAAACGCGAGCGGGCACTTGAGATTTTTGAACAATTTGTTGAACCATGGCCGGAAAGCAAGATAGCGCTTATAGAATCTGTTTATGAAGAACCCTTTTTCCTTTCCGAAATTCAGGCGCTTACAGATTCCAATTTTGAGGATTTCACTGGGCAAACTGATACTTCATCATCCCTGGCTAGAACTCTGCTCAAAACTTTAGAATGGATGAAAAAAACTCAGGTCGGACCTGCCGAGATCCTTCTTGCTTCGGATATGCAAAGAAGTAACTGGGGGGGAAATAAAAGCTCTAATCAATTCTCAAGGATTGATAAAATACTTGAGCAAAAAAAAGACTTATGGACCCTTAAAATAATACCTCTTACCTCCAAATCTTCCTATAATATTTCACTGCGAGTTAACAAGATCGCCAGGACGAAGGAGTCCATCAAACCAAGCTTGACTCTGAAACAAAGTAAACCGACTAATCCATTAAATAGCGTTGATATTCAAAAGTCCCTCAACGGAGAAAGTGAAAATTTAAATTTAAAAATTTCCAGTGATTATACAAAATGGCACACTACATTTAATTTAAAAAAACAACCTGAAGAAGGCTGGGGATCGATAAAGCTAAACAGTAGTTTTAATAAATCTGATGATCACTATTATTTTACATACCGTAAAAATTCGATCCCTCAAGTTGGTGTTCTATCATTGGATCCCGTTATTGAAAATGTATTACGTTCGGCCGCACAAAACTCAGATGGGGAAATTGCTGAACCCCTAATTCTTGAGAATCTTGATAATCAAAATACTACTCTGAGAAGAATGGTAATACAGCAAGGAGCAATAGCAAAAGCGGTCTCCGAGTCTTTAGATAAATTTGTTAAACAGGGAGGCACCCTTGTACTCTTTCCACCAGAAAATAAAAATCTAAACAACTATCCTTTTTTAAGTTGGCAAGATTTGGAAGAAAGAAATGAAGACCAGGCGTTTACCATTCAAAGTTGGTCAAAAGAGGACGGTGTTCTTAAAAACTTTGCGGATGGTGCTTCGATCGGGTTGGATTATTTATCCGTTCTTAAAAGAATGGTTCCAAATCAAGGAGAAGCACTTGCTTATTACGGTGATGGTAAAGCATTCCTATCTAAATTTACTCATGGGAATGGTCTGGTTTATGCCTTTTCTACCCTACCCCTAGATTCATGGTCTACATTAAAGGATGGCTATATCCTCGTGCCAAGCATCCAGAGAATAATGCTCGAATCCTCTTCTGTAATGGATTCCTCAAACGACCTAATTTGTGGATCGGAGGAAACAAAAAATATCTTTGAATATAGCTGTATTGATCTACCAGAACAGAAAAAGCCTACCCTTCATGCTGGTGTATACAAAATTAATGGAAAACTCACAGCCATAAATCGACCGTTAGAGGAGTTAGATAAGGAAATTTTCACCTTGTCCGATTTAAATTCAAAACTTCCGAATTCTCCTACTCTTGAAGAATTGAATGAAAGTAAAAGGTCGACGTTTAAAAGGTCTGAAATTTGGACTTCTTTTTTATATCTGTGCCTTGCATTCCTTTTAGGCGAGTCCTTGCTTGGCATACCAAGACAATCAAACAGAAAACAGATGAAAAATGTTTGAATTTAATGGTTGGCAATTTTCGGCTGCAATTTCCAGTGTCTTTGCTTGTTCTATCATTTTTTGCTTAAGCGTTTATTTATCGGTTAGAACATGGAGCAAAAATGGTAAAAAGAAAAAGGTGGCAACACTCGAATTAGTTAGGACATTGAGCGTTCTTTTTCTGCTCATCACTTTGCTAAATCCCGAAAAAATTGAGGAAATAAAGAAAAATCAAAAGCCTGATATCATATGCCTCCTCGATGAATCGAAAAGCATGGACACTAAAGATACAATCGATAGCAACGGTACGCTTACAAGCAGATTCGAATGGGCCAAAAACATTCTAAACTTAGAATGGTTACAAAACCTTGAGGCCAATGCCTCAGTCTCAATTAAACCTTTCTCATCAAATATAGGAAAGGACGGAACAGATTTGGGTTCTGCGATAAAGGAAGCCCTGCAAGACTACTCCGAAATAAAAGCAATCCTCCTACTTTCTGATGGAGATTCCAACACTGGTCCTCCTGCACTTGCAACAGCAGGGAAATTGAGAGGTTTAAAAACCCCAGTCTACAGTGTGCAAGTGGGAAGCAAAAAAGCTTTACCCGATATCAGTCTAGAGGATGCTAATGCACCTGTGTTTGTACTTAAGGAAGAAAAAATTAACATTCCAGTCCGAGTAAAAAATTATTTTGAAAATCTCAAGCAGTTAAATATTGAACTGTTTGCAAATGAAAAACTTGTTTTGACCAAGTCATTATCAGTACTTGCATCAAGCGAATACACGGGCAATCTCGCCTGGTTACCACCAAGTGATGGAAACTATACACTCAAAGTAAAAATTCCGCTCATTGAGGGTGAAACAAATTCGAAAAATAATGAAAAGTCATTTCAAACCCGAGTTGAGAATAAAGTAATTAAAGCACTCTTAATTGATTCTTTGCCCAGGTGGGAATATCGCTTTTTACGTAATGCTTTAGATCGTGATCCAGGAGTAGATTTAAAGTGTCTACTCTTCCATCCTGAGTTGAACGAAAGTTCGGGCAAAAACTACCTATCTGAGTTTCCTAAAGACTTTAATAACCTGGCCGGTTTTGATGTAATTTTTTTGGGAGATGTCGGGATTGGATCCGGTGAACTCAAAAAAGAGGACTGCGAAAAACTAAAAAAACTTATTGAGCAACAAGCTTCGGGTATGGTCTTCTTACCAGGAAGAAGAGGTCGGCAATTGTCTCTGAGCAATTCTTCACTGCAGGACTTAATGCCTGTAATACTTGATCCAGATAAACCTATTGGACTAGGTACGCTCAACCCATCAAACTTGGAATTGACGAATCGTGGGAGAGACCACTGGTTAACAAATTTGAGAGGAGCAGGTGAAACGGATCGAGAATTTTGGGAACGACTTCCGGGTTTTCACTGGTCTGCTGTAGTGAAGAAAAGTAGACCGGGGTCAGAGGTATTAGCCGTTCATTCTAATTTTAAAAATAATTGGGGGAACATGCCAATACTGGTAATTCGCTATACAGTTGCCGGCAAAACTCTATTTATGGGAAGCGATTCAGCATGGCGCTGGAGAAGAGGAGTAGAAGATAAATATCATTATCGATTTTGGAGCCAGGTAGTCCGATGGATGGCACATGGTCGGTATTTAGCTGAAAAAGAGGGTATTCGTCTAATTACCGACCCTGAAAGACCGAAAGTTGGAGAGAAAATATTTCTTCGGTGCATTGCTTTAGATAAAGCAGGATTCCCTCTAGAAAACGGAGTAGTGACCGCCAATGTTTCACATTCTAACGGTTTACAGGAAAAAATTACATTTTCACCCACAGAGACAGGGCCCGGTGTTTACCTTGCCGAAATGCAGGCACAAAATGAAGGGGCATTAAAAATCAATATTGAAACGACTCCCTACAAAAGAAAACTAAGCGTCGATCTAAAGATTTTAAAAGACGAGAAAGAAAAAATGGGGAAACCAATCACCGGTAGACAATTGTATAATCTTGCTGAATTAACCGGAGGAAAAACTTCAGGCATACAAAATTGGAAAGAAGTTATTAATGAACTTACTGCATTACCAAACCCGGAACCGGTTTTTAGGATTCATCGCCTACGAACAAACTCTACCTGGGGGCTTTTAATATTCAGCATGCTTGCAATTTACTGGACGGGGCGGAAGCTATTAGGAATGATTTAATTTGTTAAATAAATTGAAAAACGAAAAAAAAGTTTTACCACCCTCTCTTTTAGGTTCTTTAGATTTTTTGCAAAGGCTCGCAAGAAAACTAGCTCTTCTTAAATATATTTCGTCTATCTTTCTTCTCTCTCTTGGGTCTTGTGCAACCCTCTTCGTTTTAGATCGATTCATTGAAACACCTATTTGGTTGCGTAGCTTCCTCACAGGGTCAACTTTTTTAATTGTTCTGTATTTTGGCTATCAACTTTTCCTACAGGCCTATATTCTACCCAGTTCTCAAGAATGGCTTGCCCGAAAAATTAAAAAGGCATTCGGGGGACCAGGAGATCGCTTCCTGGGTATTATCGAACTCACAAATGCAGCTAAAGGAGAAGAAGGCAAATATTCTCAAGCCCTTTTTCTTGCTGCTCAGGAAAAGGTTGATCAAGAGATTTCAAATCTACCTTTAAATCAGACCTTTAATAGAAAAGCTATATACCAAAGAACCCTATCCCTATTCCTTCTTTCCATGCTTGCCACACTTAGTTTTTTTAGTTTTCCGGAACTTACTTATAATTCCTTCAAGAGATGGGTAATGCCCTGGAAAAACATCTCCCGGGCAACACTTACAAAATTTTCAAATCTGCCTTCTCAATGGGTTTTGCCCCGTGGCGAAGTCACTCAATTTGCAATTCAATTAGATGGGGATTCTAAATTCAAACCTCAGCATGCTTTTATTAAAGATGACCGTGAACTTTCGATCGAAGCAGAGGAAGGAGGTGGTATTTATGAATTCGAAATCCCTGGTTTATTTAATACTCATATCGCCCAGCTCAATGCCGGAGATTTCCAAAGAGAAATAATCCTACGGCCGGTGGATCGCCCTCAAATCAAATCTCTGGAAGTAAAAGCATTTTTCCCTTCCTACCTTGGAATTGAACCGGACTTACTCGCACCAGTTAATAATACTTTTTCTTATCCCTTCGGTACAAAACTGCAAATAGAGGGAAGCGTATCTCGTAATCTTTCGTCAATGAATGCTGTTCTAGCAAATGATCGATTAGATTCAGCGATAAACAAAAGCTTCTTTTCTATTCAAGTACCTGCATTGGAAAGTAAAGAATCTCTCTCCCTTGAACTGATTGATTGCTTCAACCTATCTACAAGGAATCCAGAAAAGCTAAGATTAAATCCGATTGAAGATAAAGCACCCCGGGTAAACTTTCCCGAAGCTCCCTCAGAAGCGACTATCATTATTAACGAAACTGTACCTGTTCGTCTTTCTGCAAGTGATGATTACGGAGTAGCACGCTTTCAATTATGTATGCAATTCCCTGATCGAAAGGAAAAAAATGCAACTCAAGTTCTCTGGGACCAAGAAGAAGTGGAGCAAATTATTAAAAATGAATTCACCCTACCGTTTGACCCTTCATTTTTCAATTTAGAAGATGGAGACAAGGTCGAATTATTTGGACGTGCATGGGACCGAATGCCGGGAAGGGAACCAACGGTCTCTAAAAAAATTGTTCTTCGTGTAATTGGCCTCGAGGCACATGCTGAGCAATTAAGAGAGGACATAGAAAACATTATGGCCCGTACATCTGAAATTGCACGGGAACAGGAAAATATCCTTATGGAAACATCCTCACTGGAACAGGAATTAAGATACAGTGAAAAAGAACTCAACATGATCGCCGAACTTCAACAAGAAAATGCCAAAAACTTAAAAAGGGCGGCAGAAGATGGACTGAGCATCTTAGATGAAGCCGTTCGCAATCCAATGTTTGAAACCGAGTCATTAGAAAAATTTGCTCAAACTCTAAACAAAATGCAAACAGTAGCATCCAGCCCTATGCGAGATGCAAGTATGCAAATCAAACAAGCCAAAACATCAAAATCTCTTTCCGGTGCTATCATGAATGAACAGAGTGCTCTCGCTCAATTAGAAGAGATTTTAGCCGAAGGTGCATCTCAATTGGATCGATTGGAAGCCCTAACATTATCACAAAGACTTCGGAAATTTGAAAAAACTGAAATCAAGCTGGGCAAAGATCTGCTTAGTATCCTGCCTCAGTCAATTGGGCAAATTGCAAGTGACCTCAAATCCCATGTTAAGGAAAAAAAATTACTACTCGAAGAAATCCAAAGGAATACACACATACAAGTTAAAAATGTAAGAGGCGAAATTAGCCGATATCACGAAAGAACCGGTAAACCTGCGTACGGAAAAGTAAGCGAATTAATGAAATCGGAAAATCCAGAGGAAAAAATACTCGATGTCTCCTATCAAATTCAACAAAATATTACCTTCGAAGCGCTTGATGGAATAGAAATACTATCCAAAAAATTTAGTACATGGGCAGGTATACTTGAAGAAGGTGATCCCACTTCCGAAGCAGGCCAGGGTCAGGGTCAGAAAAATTCGAAATCCAAAGACTTTACCCAAAGTATCATCGCATTAATTAAAATCCGTGAGGAAGAAACAAATATCATATCCAAAACAAAAATTCTACAAAATGGAAACTTTCGAGCGAGGCGGGAAAATTGGACCTCTCTATTACAGTCCCAGCAAGAAAAACTAATGATCGATTTAACCGATACTCAGATTGAGGTAGCTACCGAAGCACTTAATCCAATTTTTGATGATGCACACATGTCCATGTCAACCTCCGCAATTGATCTGAAAAATGGAAAATATGCTATCCAAACGATAAATGCTCAGTTGGATGCCCGCAATCAGGTTAGTGACCTCATTAACCTGCTGATCGAGTCCGCTAATAGTGGAAAATCAAAAGAAAATGAATTAGGCGAAGAAATCAGTAGCATGGAGTTTCTTTTATTACAAGCGAAGCAGGAAGGTGGTAAAAAACCCGGTAAAATGCTAACTGGTTCAACTGGCGGTGGTTCTCAACAAGGTGGAGGAACAGAAAAGGAAGCCCGATCTGCACAGGGTAAAGCTTTTGAAAACTCCACATCACGAAGAAAAACTAAAAAAACAGGTGGCTCATCTCAGTCCGTACCTGCGGAATTTAAAAAAATAATGGAGAAGTACTTCCAAGCAATAGAAGAGTAAATATGAATTTTTCATTCTACCTCGCTATCCCTTTTCTTGTAATAACCCTAGTAGTAAATGGACAGGTACTCTTTGAGGAAACTGACGATCAATTTGTCCAGCAGATTGAAAACACTTATCAAAAGGGAGTCGATTTCCTTGCAAAAACTCAAAATGATCAGGGTTCATGGGATGATTCAACCTATGGCTCAAACCCTGGTGTTGTTGGAATGTCCATTCTCGCATTCTTAGCCCGAGGGGATGATCCCGAATTCGGTACTTATCGCACATCAATTACAAAAGCCTTAACCTTTTTATTAAAACTTCAAGATAAGAAAACTGGATATATAGGATCCTCTATGTATAACCATGGATTCGCAACCTTGGCACTCGCTGAGATCTACGGCAGAACTAATATTCAAGGAATTGGTCCGGCACTTGAAAAAGCTACGCGCTTAATCATTTCATCACAGAAAAACAACCCGAAAGGTGCTTGGAGATATAGCCCTGAAAGCAACGATGCTGACATCACGGTTTCAGGTGCTCAAATGCTGGCACTCTTCGCCGCTCGAAATGCAGGTATTTTCGTTCCAAATGAAGCAATTGAAAAAGGGAAAGCATTTATTCTGACTTGTCAGGATAGTAAGGGTGGATTTGGATACACAGGAAGTACAGGGCCAAACCTGCCCCGCACATCCATCGGGTGCCTCATTTTATCACTCGCCAAGGATACCGATTCCGAAGCATATAAAAAATCGGTGAACTTCCTAAATGATAATGCAAACTTTGGCGATCAGGGTCATAAATTTTATAATCTTTACTACACCTCACAGGCAATTTTCCGAGCAAATCCAAAATTATGGATATCCTGGAATTTCCAAAATTTTAAACAACTACAATCCTCTCAGACCCAAGAAGGTGGATGGAATGGAAACTACGGCACAACTTTTTCAACATCTGCAGCTCTCCTATCCTTAGCATTGAACTATAGATATCTCCCTATTTACGAAAGATGAAAATAATCCAGAGCATGCTCTTTCCATTTATTCCTTTTTTTATAGGCATAAACCTTTTTGCCGGCAATACAGTCCTGCCCAATTCAGATCGTACTGAGTCAGAATCAAATCAAACTGAAATCGTATCACAGAAAAGAATTTTAAACGAAAAAATCCTTCTGTTTGATGGTTCGGAATTAACAGGAAATTTGATCAGGTTGGACAAACGGAAAAATTTATTTTGGCAAAATGAATCTGTAGCAGATCCCATCAGTTTTAACTATCGTTCAATTTCATCAATAAATTTTGACCGCTCGGTTACCCCCCTCAAGCAAATACCACATGATCGTAAATCCCTGAGATTGTATTTTAAAAATGGTGATAAATTGAGCTGTGAATTTGAGCAATTAACCAAAGAACACCTAATCATTAAATCTAAATTTTCCGAACGTCTTTCAATCCCAACTTCAGATATTCAAAAATTGGAATTCCTACCTATTAGTCATCAGACTCTGTACGATCCATCCCTTGGCCTCCAAAACTGGAAAAAGAGTAATAGTAAATCATGGATTATTGAGGATACAGATTTTGTCTCAGTCTTTTCTGGGAGTATCGGTACAACACTTCCAAAAAAAGACGCTATTGAAATTGAATTTGAAGCTCAGTGGGAAAGATCCTTCTATTTGGCAATGCGAATATTTTCGGATTCAGACGGCTCGACTTATGGCAATGAAGGCTATCATTTATCATTCTCGAATAATCGCCTTAACCTTCAAGTTAATAAAAGAAAAAAAGGTCGAATTGTCCGTGAGACAATCGGCACACTCATGCTCGATGATATGATGAAAGAAAAAAAGGCTCATGTCCATGTATTGGCACATCGGCAAAATAAAGAATTCATTATTTTTATAAACGAAAAACAGGTTGCACATTGGAAAGATTCAATCGAGGATTTTCAACCAACTGGAAATGGTATTCTTTTAATCAACCAAGGGGGAAACTCTTATATTCGATTAAAACAATTAAATGTTTCTGGCTGGGATGGTTCTTTTTTTCCAGCTCAAAAAAAAGATATTATATCGCAGAAGAAAGTAGAATATGTCGTAATGAATAATGGAGATTCAACTCCAGTCTCCTCGATCATCGGGAAAGATGATTTATTTTCAATAGAAACAAAAAGAGGAACTTTTGATCTACCTAGAAAAAGAATTAGAAATATAAACTTTCCTGAAATATCAAATCAACACTCTACTGAGCCACAACCTGAGCAGATATTATTAAACCAATCCCTTGGCCAATTAAGTTTCAAACTACAATCTATTTCAGAAAGCACATTAGTGGGTCTTCATCCGAGCTTTGGTAAGTTTATTCTTCCGCTTAAAAGGATTAAGTACATGAAATGTAATTTGCACCTGCTTCGATTACGAAAATACTTAATAGCTCTTAACTCAGCGAAAAAAGCATTGGATGAACAACAACCTGAAATTGCACTTTCGATCCTCGAGCAATTAGATCCTCCTCTTCGATCTTGGTATTGGAAACGTCTTACTTTTATTGCAAAAAGTATGAAAGCGGAAGAGATACTTAGTTTTTCACCCCACAAAGATCAAACACTTGCCTCTGCAACTTTTGCGGGAAATGGGGAAACTATTTTGTCCACCGGGATTGATGGGACATACTCGCTGTGGAACGGTCATGCGAAACTTGCATCCGGAACTTTTTCCGAATCTCATAAATCCGTATTGGAACCCGGCCGGCTTGCGAATGAAGAACAATCTATGGTTTCAATTACCTCTACCTATTGGCTTAGTGAAACAGAAGTTACCCAGGAGCAATTTGAATCCATTACTTCCAATAATCCAAGTCCTGAAAAAAATGCAACCTTGCCTATTATTTGTACATGGTTTGAAGCCGTTCAATTTTGTGAAACCCTTAATAAAAAAGAAAAACCACCATCAGGTTATATTTGGAGATTACCTACAGAAAGCGAATGGGAACGAGCCTGCCGGGGAGATTCGACAGGCCCCTACTGCTACACCGAAACGGGCTCTATTCAAACTGACGAAAGCTCTTACCGTAAACACCTGAACAAATACGGCTGGTTTGCGGAAAACTCATCAGGTAAAGTACATCCGGTTAAACAAAAACTGCCTAACTCCCTGGGGCTTTACGATATGCATGGGAATGTTTGGGAATGGTGCTTGGACGCAACGGAAACAAATAAATCTCTCTTTCTCCAAAACCGAACTCCCGGAAGGTCCAACCCGTACACCTCGGTTGGAGATTGGAGAGTTTTGCGGGGCGGTTGCTATGATGTCGACTACAGTCGTTGTCGATCAGCCTATCGAGGGGCCAATGCCCCATCGATTGTTCAGCAAGATCGGGGGTTTAGAATCGCACTAGGTCGGGACTTTAACCAAGAACTTAATTCCACCGCCAAAAAATTACCCGACAATATTATTAAATTAGAAAAACACAGGCTTACATTTCTTCCTGTTCCGCCCAAGGATTTTATCATGGGAAGTCCAAGCTTACTTACCTCGCCCAAAGCAATTACCCGTTCATTTGGGGACGAATTGATTACTGGGTCAATTGACGGCATATTTGGAATTACCGATTTTTCAGGCGAACCAGTCAAAAAGATTGCCGATTTAAATTCTTCGATTTCTAGTCTTTGTGCATCCAATAATAATCAATGGATCATAATCGGTTGTGCAAATGGTACAGTTCATGTGTATGATGGAATTACACTAAGGAGGAAAAAAACCCTGCAAGATCATTCCTTTTCCGTCACAGGGCTTGCTATCTCAAACAATAATGAAAGTTTTTGCACATCTGGCTTAGATGGAAAAATTCATTGCTACTCGCTCCCCACCTTTGCAAAAAATTGGGCCGTCCATGCGATTGATCATAACACGAGCTTTGATAATCTCGAATACAACCCTCAGGGCACCAAGCTACTAAGCTCAGGTTCTGGTGCCACCCCAAAGTTATTTTCTGTTCAAACAGGCAGGGAAATTAAAATGAATAACTTCCCCTATCGCGAAATTCAAAAAAGCCGGTTTTTACATGATGGAGAATCTTTTGCCTCAATTACTAAAAACGGGATGCTTATATTTACTGAAACCACTCGTGGGCTCGTATACAAAATTGTTCGTTTAAATCTTAATAAGGTATCAGATTTTTCTTTTTCGCCCCACGGTAAAAGAATAATTGTTTCAACTGAAGAGGGTAGCTGTTCAATTCGAAAATCACCCAACAATAATACTCTTTGTATAAAAAGTGAAAAAGATGGTCTGCGATATTCACCCGATTACTTCTTTGCCTTAGCAAATAAAACCGAACCGTTTTCCAAAAATTTATCCGATTTTCTTGCCCACAACGATTTCAAAAAAACATCCGGGAAAAAACAAAGAGGATACCAAACTTCGCCAGATGGAAAACTTGTGATCACAACGATTGACGGAGCACTCCGCTTATGGGATTTGGAAACGGGGATATGGATAGCAACCCTGGGTGATAAATTTGTATCCCCCTTTAATAATTGTGCTTTTTCTTCAGACGGGAACTTCATTCTAGCCAGGCTCAAATCCAATCAATTTCTCATTTACCCTACCGATCCATTACCTTATTCAAAATCTGATTTGCCCGAAGAATTCAAGGATCTAGAATCCTGTTTTTGATTAGCTTGATTATCATTAACCTTCGGAAATTATTTTTAAATTATTTTAGGGTTGAACCGAAGCACAGTCTTGTTAGCAATTAAGGTGGTTATAGTTTTACCAAAATGTTATTAAAAAATGATCAAACTTAAGAAAAGTACTCAGACTTCGCTCTTACTCGGTCACTTTACATTATTTTTCCTGTTGATGGGATGCTGGGGAGGTGCTCAAAGTGAGCTTCCAGATGCTCCACCTCCCTATCCAAACTCACCTTATTATAAAGGATCGGAAAATACGAATGATTATACTCCACCGCCATCTCCCAATCCACGAGGCGGAACCTACTCAAGGAATTCAGAGTCACTGGCAACTAAAACCAATTCTAGTTATTCTGGACAATCAAAAGAAAAAACTTATACGCTTGAAGCACTGGGTACCATTTGGGTATTGATACAAGATAAATTTGGAAACGAAATTCAATGGATGAGCCTGGCAGCAGGTGATATTGTACCCGTTAACTATAACCAACCCCTCACAATTACTTGCTCTCGAGGCGAATCCTTAAAAATCACGACCGCAGACGGAAAACCCTTTCAAGTCGCCGGTAAAAATAAAGGCATCACAATTGTTCGATTGCCCTAAATCGTGACTCTCCGGAATTTTGATTTAAAAGAATCTATACTAAAAGATTTAAAAGTTAAAAATACTCCGATTATTTGCTTCCTGTAAAACCTCAGGAGGAGGCTGTTCGAGTCGTATATTTACATAGGCACACAACCCCTTTAGAAACTTAAAGGAAATTAAACTCCATCCGTAAGTTTCTCCAGTGACCTCATCAAAAACCGGACGACGATAGTCCCAGAGATATCCATTTCCTCCGTCTAGACTCTTACCCTCAGGTTCACCCATTAATTCTTCTATCTCGATTCGGTTTCTGCCAATTGAAAGAGTTTCTAAATTACTTTTTCGATAAACAACCTTGTATTCAGGTTTTTCCAGAGAAGCAGGAGGTTCTTCATTTAAATTTTCTTGGCTTTGGCTTTGCTCATCGGAAACATTACCACCACCCTGACCTACTCGACTATATTCTACCTGCGTGCAGGAAATCAGGAAAAAAGAAGGAACTAGAAGACATGTAAAAAATTTTAATTTGCCCTTAAAAGTAGCCATTTGCAGTAAGTTCATAAAGAGAAATTAGTAAAATCTTTTAAAGACCATCATTCTAAATAATCAATATCCGTATTATTAGTCAACATTCAGAAATTTTTTACCTGAAGTAGGGAGCGGTCTGAAAATAAAAATTAAACTTTAAAATGGCGGAGAGAACGGGATTCGAACCCGTGGAGGGACTATTAGCCCCTCACCGGTTTAGCAAACCAGCGCATTCGACCACTCTGCCATCTCTCCTGACTTTCATACTTATTAATCATTCATACTTCAGCGGGCAAACAAAAAAGTCTTACTTTCAGTTAGATAAAATTAGTTTTTTATCCGATATCCATAAATAATGAATAAAGCCAAGCATACCTCACCTATTTGAGTAATTGAGGATTGATTGACAATCTATCCGCTCGACATCCTAGTAACCCTTGTGTTTGAGCGTAAATCATCATTACTGGGACCCCATAAGGCAAGATAGGCAAATATGAACACCAAGCAGAATTCAAATCGTTTCGACATCCAGCGTCTATATTTACGCGTATCCATTTTTTTATCACTCGTCACAATTCTTTTTCCAAGTACTGGATTGATCGACAAAGCTTTCCTGATTTTGATACTTTTCTTGACTCATAAATACTCAAACCAGATTACCGAATTCAAGAATCAATTTTTCCTGGGATTATTACATCTCTCTTTTACGACATCATTTATATTGTCCGTGGATAAAGTAATTTTTTATCCAAATAGTAATAATTTTGAACTAAAAATCCCCCTATATCTTGTTTTGGGTTTCATTCACCTGCATATTTTAAAAGGCTTAGTAAATTTCAAACTTTGGAAGATTTATGGTCTGTCTTTGCTCTGTATCTACACCTCCATTACCAGCATACCTACAGATATTTCGAGACAGGTTATTGGCAATCTATTAACTAATACAGATAAACCGGTATACTTTACAAAAATTCAACCCAACAATCTATATGGTGTATATGTTCATGATAATCGTGCGCTTGTATATTTCTCAATAAGTTCAAAGGGCTATAAACAAAAAAATTATGCAAACTTGGTAAATGGAGAGGGATCAATGGAGAGGCAAAGCATAAGTGATAGTATAATTTTTAAAATAGTTAGATTCTTAAACTAATCACAAAAGCAACCGAGAGGGAGAAGAAATGCTAATAAACAGGATAAAAGAATTACAAAATAGGGTTGCTTATGGACGAATGAGCCTACAAAAGATAACAAATGCCCTCAACGCAGAGGGATTTCGTACCCGCAATGAATCCTTTTTTTCAAAACAACAAGTTCATCGAATCGTTACAAATTTAAACAAAACCTAATTTCGTTTTCTTTTATCCTGGAGCCAGCCCTCTTGCTAGCCAGCATGTGCAAGGTGTTAGCTTCCCATTTAATCCATGAAGCTAAACATGAAGTTCC
>ENA-UOXV01003570-UOXV01003570.1-marine-metagenome-genome-assembly--contig:-NODE-3570-length-18763-cov-5.866581_pt1 | contig 18763 bp, 19 predicted proteins | sample MGYA00238165_ERZ766961 | MGnify/ENA primary metagenome ERZ766961 (study PRJEB28924, sample SAMN03173240) | marine metagenome | biome: Marine; feature: Water; material: Subsurface seawater | place: North...
GTTAGAGATGACAATGGTTGAAAGCTTTGACTTTGCAGAGGTGTTTATTCTACTGAGCCAGTACAAAATGTCATCTCCGCTCTCACGTAATATATAATCTACCTCATCCAGAACCACCAATACATTCGCGGTACTGCTAAGGGTTGATTTTATTGTGGCTAGTACTTTTTTAGTTGACCAGCCGGTTCTTGGCACATCTGTGTTTGAGAGTTGAGCGAGAAGTTCAGTAAGTACTGCGTATTCAGTACGATTTTCTGAACAATTAATGTATATTTTATGTAGTTCTATGCTGTGTTTGTCTGCTTCTTTTTGCAGTTCATTACAAACTTCAGTAGTAAGTCCTGTCTTTCCAGTACCTGGTGTACCGTAAATAAAAACAGAAGAAACGGGAGATCCGAGAAGAATGGGTGACAGTTCCATCACGAGGTCATTACGTTCTTGTATGCGTCCAACAAGACCTTCCGCAGGTGTTAGGTCGTACAAAGCATTTCTATTTTTGTAGATTGCCTTTCGCAATACGTTGTCGAATGTAAGTTTTTTGATCACTGTCACCGTTTCTCTAAATCCCGATAAAAAGGAGCCCCCCAACGCGTGCTTCTTTTGTATGTATGTAATAACTTCCGTACTATATAAAGCTTTCCTTTTGTTCCGTTGCTTCCGTAGTTGCCGTTGTTTCCGATACTCGCTTTTCCTCACTAGGACTTCTCTGAAGCATCTATATTTGACCTACAGAATCTTTTTATATGCACTTTCACTTCGAAACCTATGCTTAGAGAACTCCTCGTAAATCCACCTGCAATCAATGCTCTGAAGCTCTTATTCGATGCAAAGGGGCCTGTTAAGGCAGAAGCGTATGCTGCTGAAGTGCTTAAACTACTTACTTCTTCTTCACTTGCATACGTTGACGAGGGTATTGTTGTTATATCTTTGAAAGGTAAGCAATTCATCTCCTTGTTTGATGAACTTCGTAGCCTTATGGGTGGAGAGAGTAAATCTACTGTGTGTATGAGTTTTTCTTTAACCTATGATGAGCAAGACATTCTTTTACTTATGACTAGGGAAGGCGGCGAACTACCTTTTGATATACTGTTGCAATTTTCAAAGGAGAAATCTATTGTGGCTGCAAAGAAAGAACTACTTGGTGTTTTAAAATCGCTTCAGGATATTAAACTTGTTTCAGTTGAGAAGGATATGGTATCTATTACATCTCTTGGTAAAAGGACTATTACTGAAACCTTGCTAGAATCATTTAATTTGAGATAGATTTGATAACTTCCATAAACTCTTCTTCAGGCATATTCGTTCTTACGCCAACCAGTGCAATGTGTGTTCGAGAAATTTTGTATCCTTTCTTTTGAACTGCTTCAAAGAGTGGTTTATTATTAGGTACATTAACTTTAAGTTTTTTACAGAGGGCATGCACGTGAAAATATCCTAGTTGTTCTATTTGAGCCTCCTCAGCAATTGTTTGGAGCACTTTGTTTTCGGGATCTTGGGCCGCTACGGTACTTGTAAGATCTGTATCCCAAAGTTTTCCAGTCCAAAGTGGACCTGCTGTTTTATACATGCCGTGTTGTTTGAATATGTTAGTTGCCTTTTCTTTTTGCTGTTCGACTTTGAAAAAAACGCGCATGTAGTGATCTTTACTTATTGAGTAGATTGGAGTGAGTGCTTTATCATATGTAAGTCCTGCAAGTTGAACACGCCTTATCAAAATTCGAAGTCCTGTTTCATGCATGCATGCACCTTTGAGTGGAACTGCGAGATATTTTCTCATACATGCTTTAATGTATGTGCCACAAAGAGCTGATGTGTCTGTTGCAGTAACTGCTAAAATACCTTTGTGTTTTGCTCTTTTTGCTGCTGTATCTAAAAATGGACCTGGATAACCAAATGGATCTAAATCGATATAGTCCATTGGTGCATTTGCCATGAGGAATACATTGGCTTCTGTTCTACTAAACTCAATGAGATTTTTTCGCTGTAGTTTTCTCCAGGATAGGCTGTTTCGTTTGAATTGTTTTTTGATGTGCTTAATTGCATCTTTTGAGAGGTCATTCATGTATACTTTTGCAATTTTTCCTTGATTTGATTCTAGGATAAATCTAAGGGGTCTTATGCCTGTTCCTGCCATGGGGAATGCAAGTGTCATATTCTCTTTATCTATGCTATTAATTACGTGAATGGAAAGGTCTCTGTTGAACTTCATGTCTGGGTTATAGAACACTGGGAGTTCTTTACTTACTGTTCCTTCGTGATGTTCAAGTATTGCTTTTCCCTCTGTAATGATGTTCATGTGGTTAGTTGATTGCTTCTGGTTTTTAATAGTGTTGGTTTGGTTAGTCCCTGTTAAGTGGTGAATTTACAGAAAGCTTTTTAAATGCATATTCATGGGTTATTATATGAATCTGAAGAAAACAGTAAAATCACTTTGTTTGGGTGCTATGTTACTGGCAACTGGCTGCGCAACTACTGATGCTCAGAAAGCAATTATGAATTCAAAACATGATCTTGGAAAAGGATTTGTTAGCAGAGTGGGCTATGTGGAACAATTTGTAACTACTCCTGAAATATTTCATGCATATCTACAAAATGCAAATGGTCTAAGGCTTAATGCGTGGGAAGTATGTGCTCCAAAAGGAACTGCTCTGTATGCTGAAGGAACTGCCTGTGGTATGCATCGTTATGAAATTACTACTGATCCTTCTCTATTTGATGGAAAATTCAATGATGGTCCAACAAAAGCTGATGCTTTTAATTATGAGGTTAAAAAAATACAGTGAATCTCAAAAGTCTTCTTATCACTCAATTGGTATTGCTTGCTTTTGCAGGTAGTGTTCTATTTGGTAATGTGCTTGAGCCTAGCGCTTTTAATGCACTTGGTTTTCACGTGGTGATGAGCTCTCTTTTAGTATTTGGTATTCTCTATTTGGTTCTCACATTATCTATTCTGGGTACGTTATTTCTAAGACGAAATTGGTGCATTGAAGATCTATTTCACTTACTTGTTGTTGGTGGCTATTTTTTAGTTGCTGTCATAATGTTTTTGGGAACGGATTCTAGTGTTAAACTTGGTAGTGTAATGATCTCAGTACTTGCTACATTTGTTTCTTTAATTCTGCAGCTAAGTAGAAAGCAAAAGCGTAGAAGAGTGCCAATCAAGCATTAAATTTTTAAACCTCTTTCTTTCCATCTGTTTCATGGTTACATCATTCAAAACTACAGCTGAATTAAAGGTTCCTAATAATATTATTGATCAAGTACTTGGTCAAGAAGAAGCAGTCGAGGTAATTAGGAGAGCCGGTAAGAGAAGACGCCACGTTTTACTTATTGGTGAGCCTGGTACAGGTAAATCTATGCTTGGTTTAGCTCTTGCGCAATTACTTCCTAAAGAAAAACTACAGGATGTTATTGCATTTCCAAATCCTAATGATGAAACTATGCCTCTTATTCGCGTTGTAAATGCAGGTCAGGGAAGATCCTTACTTGAAAAGTCAAAGCTTCAAGTGGTGAGTGCATCTAAATATCAAAATATCTTCCTACTTATCTTACTTGTCTTTGCAATGGTAAGTCCTTGGTGGGCGTTTAATTACTATCAATCATATAGTGCAACGGTTGCTGCAATTATGTTCGTTGCATTCTTTTTAGGAAGTATGCTTTTTGTTGGTATATTTGCACTTGTTATGAATCTTGGAAAGAAAATGATGATGCAAGGCAAAGTCTCTAAGCCTAAGATTGTTGTAGATAATTTCAATAAAAAACAAGCACCTTTCATTGATGCAACTGGCGCTCATGCTGGTGCTTTACTTGGGGATGTCCTGCACGATCCATTCCAATCGGGCGGCCTTGGAACTCCTGCTAATGAGCGTGTTGTTGCAGGAATGATTCACAAAGCTCACATGGGTGTTTTGTTTGTAGATGAAATTGCAACACTGCAGCCTCACACTCAACAAGAATTACTTACTGCTTTGCAAGAAGGTAAATATCATATTACTGGTCAATCTGAAAGAAGCGCTGGCGCAATGGTGAGAACAGAACCAGTTCCATGTAACTTCATTATGATTGCAGCTGGTAATCTTGAAACAATCAAACATATGCATCCTGCACTTCGTAGTAGGATTCGTGGATATGGGTATGAAATATTCATGAAAGAAACTATGGTGGACACTGCTGCAAATAGATTCAAACTATGTCAATTTATTGCTCAGGAAATTAAGAAGGGTGGAAAAATTCCTCACTTTTCTAAGGCTGCATGTGATGCAATCATTGAACAAGCAAGAAGACGTGCTAACCGAAAAGGTCATCTAACGCTTAGGCTAAGGAGTCTTGGTGGTCTTATTCGAGCTGCAGGTGATCTAACTCTTGAAGATAAGGCAAAGCTTGTTGAGCCTAAACATGTTGAGCGAGCAATGAAAGTTGCACGTCCACTTGAAACGCAAATCTCAGATCGTTACATTGAGCGTAAAAAAGAATATGAAGTTATTCGAACTGAAGGAAAAATTCGTGGCCGAGTTAATGGTCTTGCAGTTATGGGCGGCGGCGAGACGTACTCTGGTATAATCTTACCTATTGAAGCTGAAGTAACTCCTGGTGGAAAGCAAAGTGAAGTAATTGCAACAGGTAAGCTTGGAGAAATAGCAAAAGAAGCAGTCAAAAATGTAACTGCTATTGTTAAACGTTACTTTGGCGAAGATATTCGTGAAACAAAAGACATCTATGTTCAATTCCTACAGACTTATGAAGGTGTTGAGGGCGACAGCGCAAGTATTGCTGTTGCAACAGCTATTATCTCAGCACTCAAAGACATACCTGTAAAGCAAGAAGTTGCCATGACGGGTAGTTTATCCGTTAAGGGAGAAGTACTTCCTGTTGGGGGGGTTAGTGATAAGGTTGAAGCTGCAATTGCTGCTGGCATAAAAACAATTATTGTACCTAAGTCTAATCTAAATGATATTGTGCTTGATAAAAAAGCTCTGGCGAAAGTTAAAATTCATCCAGTTGAGAGTTTACAACAAGTTCTTGAGATTGCACTTGATTGGAAAGGAAAGAAAAATATCCTTGAAAAAATCAAGAAAATCAGATAGATTTCTTATTTTTTATTTTTCTATTTTTATGGTGCGTATTACAAATTCGCCTCCTTAAGCGCTCTACTTACTGCCCTCACCATAACCTTTATAAATCGATCCTGGTTTTCGGAGGTAAATGAATGCATAAATTTCTCTACATGAACTAAAACCATGTAGAGTGATCTATGCCCTGGTGGTGTAGTGGTTATCATGAGGCCCTGTCGAGGCCTCGACCCGGGTTCGACTCCCGGCCAGGGCGTGTCCACAACAATGGACCGGTAGCTCAGCCTGGAGCTAAGATAAGAAATTATTTCAGTGGGTAATAGAGCACTTGGCTTTTAGCCGAGAGAGGTTTTTATTCCGAACCTTGGTAAGTAACCAAGTTGTCGCGAGTTCAAATCTCGTCCGGTCCGCTTTTATTCACGCAGGGGGTCCCATATGCCAACAAAAAAAGTAACTATATCCGATCACGTTTTGATACCAAAACACGAAAAGTTGAATGATTCTGAAAAGAAGGCTGTATTAGAACTATACGGTATTACCGAGAAAGAACTACCACTGATCTCAGTTTCAGATCCAGCATTAGCTGAAATGAAAGTGAAGACTGGTGACGTAATTAAAATTGAAAGGAACAGTCCTACCGCAGGTGTTTCAATATTTTATAGGAGCGTTGTTTAAGCATGAAACAAACAGAAATTTTATTAAAAAAATTCTTTGAAGAAAATTCTTTAGTTACTTCAGACATAGAAAGCTTTGATCACTTTTGTGAAAAAGGCATGCAAAAAATCATTGATGAGAATAAAGAATTAATTCCTCCAATCGTTCCACCTAATGTTGAAGATTTCAAAATCCGACTTGATAAAATTTGGATTGAAAAACCTGAAGTTACTGAAGCAGATGGTAGTAAAAGGGAAATTTTCCCTGTTGAAGCAAGACTTCGAAAACTTACTTATGCAGCACCTGTATACCTGAGCATTAGCGCACATATCAATGGCGTTCAACGTGAAAGTATCACAGCGCAAATTGCAAACATTCCTATTATGCTAAAAAGTAAGCAATGTTTCTTACATGGCCTTACTGGAGAAGAACTTATTTCTCGCGGTGAAGACCCAGCTGATCCTGGCGGTTACTTTATTGTAAATGGTACTGAAAAAGTACTTATTTCTGTAGAAGATTTAATGCCTAATAATTTCATGGTTGAACAAGAATCTGTTACTGGTAATTATGTAGGTAAAATTTATTCTGAAGCAGGACCGCTTAGAATTCCACACAACATGGTAAAGAAAAAAGATGGTATTTTCTATGTCACCTTTACTAGAGTACAAGATGTACCTCTAGTTGTTGTTCTAAAAGCACTTGGCCTTACTAAAGATGAAGACATTGTAAAAGGAATTTCTATTGAAAGACAATTCGATGAAATTCTTGTTAACTTATATGAATTCATTAATATTAAAACCGATGAAGATGCACTTGATTTCATTTCAAAGAAAATGAACATTACGCAAACAAAAGAAATTAGACTTGAGCGTGTACAAGAAGTAATTGACAAATATCTTCTACCTCACATTGGTGGGAAAAAAGAGGATAGACTTGCAAAAGCTCAAAACCTATGCAAGATGCTTAAGCATTATCTACGTGTTGCAAATGGTGAAATTGCAGTTTCTGATAAAGATCATTACAAAAACAAGAAATTAAAACTATCTGGTGATTTACTTTCTGATTTATTCAGAGTAAACCTACGTGTTCTTGTTGGAGATATGCTTTACAATTTCCAACGTATTGTTAAACGTGGAAAAGTACCGAGTATTAGAGTGATCATTCGTGAAAAACTTTTGACAAGCAGAATCTATAGTAGTATGGCAACTGGTAATTGGGTTGGCGGACGAAAAGGTATTGCACAACGTCTTTCAAGAATTAATTACCTTGATATGTTATCACATTTGCAAAGAGTAGTAAGTCCTCTTTCAACGACTCAAGAAAACTTCAGAGCGCGTGAACTGCACTCTACCCACTTAGGTAGATTATGTCCTGCTGAAACACCTGAAGGTACTAACATTGGTCTAAGAAAGAACTTAAGTCTTCTTGCAAGACTTTCAAAAGAAGATGACAACGACGAATTAATGATTAAATTAAAAGAGCTAGGACTTAACGAGGTGAAAGCATGAGTGAAGTCTTCCTAAATGGAAAATATGTTGGGACGGTTGAAAAACCAGAACAATTTATCGCAAACATCAAAGATGAGCGAAGAAAACAATTAGTAACGAGCAACGTAAATGTAAATTACGATGCAGATTCTGATGATATTTATGTATTTAATCAAAGTGGACGACTTCGAAGACCACTTATTGTAGTAAAAGATGGAAAATCTTTGTTTACAGAGCAACAAGCAAAACAACTTGAAAAAAATGAAATCGCTTGGAGCGATCTTGAAAAACAAGGAATCATTGAATATGTTGATGCAGCTGAAGAAGAAAATTCTTATGTAGCTTTTATTCCAAGTGAATTAAGCGCAGATCATACACACCTTGAAATAACGCCACTTGGTATGTTTGGTTTATGTACAAGTCTATTTCCATTTGCAAATTACACGCAGGGAACTCGTGTATCTATTGGTTCCAAAAACCAGAAGCAAGCACTTGGTCTTTACGCAACAAATTACATGAATCGACTTGACATGGATGTAAGTTTATTACATACACCTCAAACACCTATTGTAAAATCCGTAATGCACGACATTGCTCAATATGACACGCACCCTTCTGGGCAAAACGTTGTGGTTGCAGTAATGGCGTACGATGGATATAACATGGATGATGCATTAGTAATTAACAGAGCAAGTATCGATCGAGGTCTTGCGCGAAGTACATACTTCAGACCTGTTGTTTCTGAAGAGCTACGTTATTCAGGTGGTCTTACAGATGAGATAAGTATTCCTGACAAGGATGCAAAAGGCTACAAGTCAGAACACGATTACAGATTCCTTGAAGAAGATGGTATCATTAGTGCTGAGTCACTTGTAAAAGAAGGCGACGTAATAATTGGTAAAACATCACCTCCAAGATTCTTATCAGGACTTGATGAATACAACCTAGCTAATTCAACTCGAAGAGAATCTAGTTCAGCATTAAAACACGGTGAACGTGGTATTGTTGACTTTGTTCTTGTAACAGAAAATCAAAATGGTAACCGAATGATCTCAGTAAGACTTCGTGAACAAAGAATCCCTGAAGTAGGAGATAAATTTACATCACGTCACGGTCAGAAAGGTGTACTAGGTCTAATAGTGGATCCAAGTAACATGCCATTTAGTGCAACAGGAATTACACCTGATTTAATTTTCAGTCCACACGGTATTCCGAGTCGTATGACAGTTTCTCACCTATTAGAATTACTTGGTGGTAAACTTGGTAGTATGTCTGGTAGATTTGTAGATGGTACCTGCTTTGAAAGTGAGAAGGAAGAAGATCTAAGAAGAGAACTTAGAGAACTTGGCTTTAAAGACGATGGTGTTGAAACTCTTTACAATGGAACAACTGGTGAGAAAATGAAAGCAAACATCTTCGTTGGAAGCATGTATTACCTAAAGTTAAAACACATGGTAGCAAACAAGATGCACGCAAGAGCACGTGGTCCAATACAATTACTTACCCGTCAGCCTACTGAAGGTAGAGCTAAAGAGGGTGGTTTAAGACTTGGGGAGATGGAGAAAGATACATTTGTAGCACATGGAGCTTCTCTACTTCTTAAAGAAAGATTCGACAGTGATAAGGTAATTGTACCTATTTGTCAGAAATCTGGATTAGTTGGTTATTACGACGCTTGGAAGGATAAACCGATGTCTCCAATTTATGGTGATGATTCGGACATGGCTTATATTGAAATAAGTTATGCATTCAAGTTGTTCTTAGATGAATTAAAATCGCTTGGAGTATATCCAAAGCTAAACTTGGTGAACAAGTATTAGGAGTCAATGAAATGGGAGAAGCAGAAAAATACGTATATAAAAAAGTAGCTAGTATTGATTTCGGAGTATTTTCACCAAAATTAATTAAATCTATGTCAGCGGCAAAGATTGTAACACCAGAATTATACGATAAGGAAGGATACCCAGTAGATGGTGGTCTTATGGATACCAGACTTGGAGTTATTGATCCAGGACTTGTTTGTAAAACTGATGGACTTAGACTTAAAGATACTTTAGGACACTTTGGTTACATTGAACTCGCAAGGCCTCTTATTCACATTAAGTTTGCTCCACATATTCTTGATTTACTTAAGGGAACATGTAGAGATTGTGGTCACGCACTTCTTTCTGGAACTAAAATCAACCAAGAACTTGGTGAAATTGCAGTACTTGAAAAAAGTAATACCGCAGCAGCACTTGATGCACATATAAAAGCAATTAAGTTTAAAATGAAGGCTCAAAAATCATGCCCTCACTGTAAAACTGAACAGCAAAAAATCACTATCGAAAAACCAAGTACCTATTTCGAAAATGAAAAAAGAATTACACCTATTGAAATTAGAACACGACTTGAAAGAATTCCAGACGATCATCTAGTGCTATTTGGATTAAATCCAAGGGTAATTAGACCTGAATGGATGGTTATTACACTACTTTCAATTCCGCCTGTAACTATGCGTCCTTCAATCACGCTAGAAACTGGTGAACGTTCTGAAGACGATCTAACACATAAATTAGGTGACATTGTACGTATCAATCAACGTTTATTCGAAAATATTAATGCAGGTGCGCCTGAAATTATTATTGAAGATTTATGGGATTTACTACAGTATCACGTAACTACATTCTTCGATAACGCAGTAGCACAACTACCTCCTGCACGTCACAGATCTGGTCAACCATTAAAGACCTTAACTGAACGTATTAAAAGTAAGGAAGGTCGTATCAGAAACAACTTAGCTGGTAAGCGTACTAACTTTAGTGCACGTACCGCAATTAGTCCTGATGCACGTATTGCAATTAACGAAGTTGGTGTACCTGATATTATCGCACGTAAACTAACTGTTCCTGAAAGAATTACTGAATGGAATATGGATCGTATGAAAGAGTTTGTTGAAAACGGCCCTGAAGGTTACCCTGGTGCTAATTACATTGAACGTCCTGATGGTAAAAAAAAGAGAATTACTTCTGAAACAAAAGAAGCTGCTCTTGAAGAATTACAACCTGGATACATTGTAGAAAGACACCTAATGGATGGAGATATTGCAATCTTTAACCGTCAACCATCTCTTCACAGAATGAGCATGATGTGTCACAAAGTACGTGTACTTCCATATAAAACCTTTAGATTAAACCCTTGCGTAAACAATCCATACAACGCAGATTTCGATGGTGATGAGATGAACTTACATATCCCTCAAACCGAAGAAGCTAGAGCTGAAGCAGAGATTTTAATGCAGGTTCAAACCCAAATTATCTCTCCTAGATACGGAAGTTCAGTTATTGGATGTATTCAAGATGCAATTACTGGTTGCTTTTTACTCACTAGCGGAATGAAACTAACAAGGCAAGAAGCTGTTGATATTCTTTACTCCGTTGGACTTGAAGATATAAAGATCACAGGTGATGTAATTGATGGAAAGGATGTTGTAAGTCAACTATTCCCTAAAGATTTTAACTTTAAAGGACAATCCAAAACCAAGCAAGCAGTAATTGTAAAGAAAGGTGTTCTCAAAGAAGGAGCACTTGACAGCTCAAATCTTGGTGGCGGTGGTGGCCTTTTACTTAGAAGTATTCATTCCAAATACGGTCAAGATGAAGCTGCAGATTTACTCTATAAGCTATTTAGACTTGGTATTGAAATACTAACACGTTTCGGATTTACATCCAAAATTAGTGACTTAGATCTTCCTATTGAAATTCAAAAGAAGATTCAAGAAACTCTTGAAGGTGGCGAAGAAGAAACTAAGAAACTGATCAAGCAATACGAAGATGAAGTACTTGAAATTCTTCCTGGACGTTCCATGAAAGAAACACTAGAAACAAGAATTCTAGAAGTACTAAACAAAGCTCGTGACGCTGCAGGACGATTAGTAGCAGACAATGCTAAAACTGATTCACATACAATGACTATGGCGATCTGTGGTGCAAAGGGTAAGATGATTAACTTTACACAGATGTGTGGTAGTGTTGGGCAGCAGGCTCTACGTGGTGGACGTCTTGAAGGTGGTTTCAAAAATAGAACACTTTCATCATTCAAACCAGGCGAACTTACTGCTAAAGCACACGGATTTATTCGTGCAGGATTTAAGAGTGGACTAGATCCAGCTGAATTCTACTTTCAGGCAATGGTAGGTAGAGATAGTCTGATGGATACAGCTCTTCGTACACCTAAATCCGGTTACTTATACCGAAGACTTGCTAACGCAATGCAGGATCTAAAAGTTGAATACGATGATACTGTTCGTGATGCTTCAAGAAAAATTATTCAGTTTTCCTATGGTGAAGACAGTATTGATGTATCTAAATCCGAACAAGGAACAATAAATGTTAAGAGAATTGTGGAGGAACTTACAGAATGAAGATTGCAGCAGATGTTGAAGCTAGGCTTCCAGGAAAACTCGTAAAGGAAATTAAAATGTACGCAGCAGACCTAAGCGCAGCAAAACAAAAAGAAGTAATTGAAACCGTTCTTGCAGAGTACGAAAAATCACATATTGCTCCGGGTGAAAGTGTAGGGATTATTTCCGCAGAAAGTATTGGTGAACCTGGTACACAGATGACACTAAATACATTTCACTTCGCGGGTGTATCCGAGATGAATGTAACCATGGGTCTTCCACGTATTATTGAAATCCTTGACGGGCGTAAAACAATCAAAACACCTACGATGTGGGTATACTTAAAAGAACCTCATAACAAAGGTAAAAACATTAAAGAGCTTGCTATGAAGATTAAGCAATCTACTCTTGAAAGTATCGTTGATGAATTTAATTTAGATATTGCTGAATTAACAATTGAACTGGTACTGAAAAAAGATAGAATGGCTGACTTAGGTCTTAGCGCTGTTAAAGTTTTGAATGCTGTTAAGAAATCTATTAAGACTGCTGATGTTGAAAAAGGTGAGTATTCTATTACTGTAAAACTTACAGGAAAAGATGCATCACTAAATAAGTTATACAGAGTTAAAGAAAAATTAAAACTGGTAACGATTGGTGGAATTAAAGGAATTACCGAAGTACTTCCAATTAAAAGAGATGATGAATACTTAATCGTAACTGCAGGTTCAAACCTAAAGGATGTTATGAAACAAGAATTTGTTGACACTACAAGAACAACAAGCAATGATTTGTATGAAGTAGAAGCAGTACTTGGTATTGAAGCTACAAGGCAAATGATTATTGATGAAGTAATGAGCGTTCTAGACAATCAAGGTTTAGATGTGGATGTAAGACACATCATGCTTGTTGCAGACACCATGACAGTTAATGGTATCTTAAAAGGTATTACACGTTACGGAGTAGTAAGTCAAAAATCATCCACACTTGCAAGAGCAAGTTTCGAAACACCAATCAAGCATATCCTATCTGCTGCAATTACTGGTCAAACAGACGAGTTAAATTCAGTAGTTGAAAATGTAATGCTTAATCAACCAGTCCCTGTAGGTACAGGACTTCCTGGTTTAATGACAGAGGTTAAAAAATAAAATGACAAAAGAACAACAAGACGAACAAATTGTTATAATCAAGAAAGCAATTGAAGACGGCAAATTAATCATTGGATTTAAAGAAACCATGCAAGCACTAAGACAAAAAGAAGTAGCAAAAGTAATTACTGCTCGAAATGTCGAAGAAGGCAGAATGGCTGATCTTAAAGACTTAGCTGCAGTTTCTGAAGTAGAACTTGTGACACTTACACAAGCTAACGATGAACTGGGCGTAATTTGTAAAAAACCTTTTTCAATTTCTGTTCTTGCAATCAAAAATGAGTAGAAAACTTGACATTGAAACAATGCAAACTACTGCTCTCTTTGAACGTGTGACTCGTGCACATGTAAAAGATTGCATTCGTGGTGATTCTCAGGTAACATTTATTGTTGCACCGGGTGAGATGGCGAAAGCCATCGGTAAGGGCGGCGCAAACGTAAAAAAAGTAACAGCAATGTTCAAAAAACCTGTAGTACTCATCGAATATAATGAAGATCCAGTCGTATTTGTTAAATCACTAGTTAAAGTGAAAAATACGGATGTAAGTAGACAAGATAACAACATAAGAATACAGTGTGCAGATACGCGATCAAAAGGCCAAGTGTACGGCCGTGAGAGAGAGAATACTAAATTCATTCAATCTCTTCTAGATAGGTGTTATTCAGGCATTACTGTGGTTGTGGAGTAACCACAACCTTTTTAAACAATCCGAGGTTTTTCAAACACTATGAGTCAAAAAACAAACGGCATGAATGCTGCTTCAAAATTAATAAAACGTAGAGAAAGTTCAAACTGGCTCTCACGTAAATACAAGAACAAAGTCCTAGACCTTAAAGTTAAGGCTGACCCGTTAGAAGGTAGCTCGCAAGCTAAAGGTATCGTACTTGAAAAAGTACAAATCGAAGCTAAGCAGCCTAATTCTGCAATGCGAAAATGTGTAAGAGTACAGCTAGTGAAAAATGCAAAACAAATTACTGCATTCTGTCCTGGTGATGGAGCTTCTAAATTAATTGATGATCACGATGAAGTGCTAGTTGAATGTATCGGTGGTAAAATGGGTAAAACCAAAGGTGACCTTTCCGGTATTAGATGGCATGTAATCAAAGTTAACGATCAAAGTCTTAATGCTTTGCTTCGTGGTAAAGTGGAGAAAGCAAGAAGATGAGCTTAAAATTTTTTAACAGATGGGATTCTGAAGGTATTAAAATCAGTGACCCAGGATTAGTTAATTACATTTCACTTGATCCAGTAGTAGTTCCTAAAACCGGAGCTAAATTCGCTAAATTTCGATTTCACAAAAGTAAAGCATCCATTGTTGAACGACTAGTTAACAAAGTTATGATTCCTGGACACAAGTCTAAGAAGCACAAACAAAGTTCAGGTCACATGACTGGAATGGGTGTTCAAGCTCTTCACATTGTTGAAAAGGCACTTGAAGAAATTGAAAAGAAAACAAAACAAAATCCTATCGCTGTTCTTGTTAAAGCAATTGAGAACGCAGCTCCAAGAGAGGAAATCGTAGCTATTGAATACGGTGGTGCAAGGTACCCTAAAGCGGTTGAATGTGCTCCTCAAAGAAGAGTTGATCTTGTACTTCGTTACATGACTCAAGGTGCTTACTTGAAAGCTTTCAAGTCTAAGAAAAGTATTAGTAATGCTCTTGCAAATGAAATCTTACTTGCTTCTGAGGCAAAACAAGAAAGTAACGCAATTGGTAAAAAATACGAGCTTGAACGTCAAGCAGACGCTAGTAGATAAACTACTAGTTAATTTCTTTTTTTAATTAATTCTTTTTTCTTGAATATTTTTAGTAACATTTTTATACACACTTTTTAGTTATTTATTATGTTTAAGAAGGTTTTAAGTAATTATTTAGGCATTGCTGCCGTTATTATCTTTACTCCTATTTTGCTTATAAGTATAGTACTTGCATCTGCTCAATTTCATGCATATGGGAATGGTTTCTTAATAATTCCACTGGTTATTCTTGCTTTACCAATTCTTATTTTTCTTTATCCAGCTTATCTTATTTTAGGAAAATCTGTTATTAATTTTGCTGAAGATTATATGTGGGTACTCATAGGGATTCTATTAGTTTCTTACTTTTTTATTGGCAAGTATATGTTAATCGGAATTTCTTATTTAATCCAGAAAATGAAAAAAAGAAAATAATCGACACATTTTTATATCCTTTTTTGGGTGAGATACATTATGTTCGATCAATTAAAGAAGAAACCTTTCAAGGAACGATTAAAAGATACAGGGTATCTAATTAAGCATTCATTTCTCATAGCTGGGAAAGATGAAGACATTAAGACACCGACTATTCGAATGATGGTGTTATCATTCATATTAACTACCGTTTTTTTTACCTCGGTTCTTTTGATAGTAACTGGAGAGTATGTTTTTTCTGGAATTCTTCTTCTGATATTTCTTACTTTTGTTCTTCTTCCTCTGAGGATAATATATGATATGTTTCAGAGGGCAAATCAGAGCTGGATAGTTTACAACACCGTCATTGGTGGAGATATTAGTTATAAAGATAGTCAGAACCACAGCAAGACAAGAAAGGGTAAAATCTTCCTGTTAGCTTTGACTGAAATTGCAATTAAATACGCGGGAATGGTTCGTTCAGGTAAAGGCGGGGTGACAGGTATGCTTGTCAATCTTTTTTTATCAGCACTTAATGAGGTATGGGATCTTATTGGTAACTACTTAGTTCCTGCAGTGATGGTGGAAGATATTTCAGTAAAACAAATTGTTCCTAGATTAAAAGGGTTGAAAAATAATATTCCTGCCACGCTAGTTGGTGTATTTGGTATTGACTTTGTTGGTGGGGTTGTATCAACTATTCTTTTCCCTATATACTTTGTATTTTTACTTCTTGCATTTTTAACAGGTTGGTTGGTGGCTTTTATTATTGATGGGACCATCATAACCATTGGTTCAATTGAATTTTCGTGGGTTCCTATTTTCATTATCATGTATGGCATATTTGTAATGGGTGGTTTATTGAGGAAAGTAATTGAATCAGTAAAAGTAATTTATTTTACAATATTCTACACTACGCTAACTAGGCCAATGAAAATTGATTCATCTATGCGTGATGACCTTACTCATTACTTAAAGATGGAAGCTGCAGACTTTAAGAATGCTCCAAAACCGACTCCTCGACAACAGTATGTTAGTAAATTAGCCGATTATATTGAACAATACCAAGCAAGCGGCAATAAAAAAGGAGCCGTTGTTGATTACTTAAAGGGTAGTGGGTATTCTCTAAAGGATATTACGCACGCAATGAAGGAAGTAGATCGACGAAAGAGTTTCAAATAGATTTTAGTAACATTTTTATACCCTCTTTTTCATTTTCTTGCTATGTATGATTTAGTTCTTATTGGCATCGTCCTATTCATTGCTTCTATCATTGATATAAAGACTGAAGAAGTGCCTGATTGGCTTAGCATTGGACTAGTTGTAATTGGACTAGTTATATCTGTAGTGCTTTCAATAATGCAAAAAGACATCATGCCTTTTGCCTATAGCGCAGCTGGCGCAGGTGCATTATTCTTGGGTGGCTATCTTTTGTATAGAGCAGGTCAATGGGGCGGTGGAGATGCCAAATTAATCGCAGGTGTTGGAGCTGTTCTTGGTATTAAAAGTATGTTTCTCTATGCGTTCTTATTCAATATATTAATTGCCGGTGGTATTTTGGGTGTCTTTTTTACGTTGTACATTATGTTCAAAAAAAGATATGTATACAAAAGACCTAGATTCTTTGCCGTAGTTACTATTTTTGTAATTGCAGCAGCAGTTTCACAATTCCTAGTAAATCCAGTACTTGGTTTATTGATATTACTCACCTATTCAATTTATTTACTAGTCCCTCTACTAAAAGATTCAGACAATTTGATGAGAAAAGATCTTGCCGTAAGTAAACTTGTAGAAGGAGACTGGCTTCTTAAGGCAGTTAAGAAGGGCAGGAAAGAAATTGTATCTGTTAAAAAAATAGGTCTTACAACTGAAGATATTGAAATCCTAAAGGAACATAACATTAAGAAAGTTGTTTTAAAACAAGGAATGCCTTTTGTTCCAAGTTTCTTTATTGCATACTTACTCGCATTGTATTTTGGAAATATATTTTTTGTAGTAGCGCTTCTTTAAGGAATTCTTCTAAGAGCTTGATGAATCCAATCTGTATTCTTTGGTTTTTCAACGTCTTCTGTTTGCTCAATAGGTGATGCAGATTGTTCCTTATCACTCAGCACTATATTTGTAGAACATTCGCTAAGTTTAATCATAGCAATTTCAGATTTTTCTTTATCCTCAAAGGGTTTCCAAAAGAAATTGATTCCATCATTTTCCTTTCTAGGTATGATGTGGACCATCACTTGCGCTTCTGTTTGCCCAGCTCCATGCCCATTTTGAATAAGCATATTAGTTCCATGCGATCCTAGTGTTTCAAATAATACGCCAGCCATTCTATTAGCAACGAGCATGAGATGACCACTGAGTTGCTCAGGCATTTGCTCTATGACAGTATATTTTTCTTTAGGTGTCACAACAACATGTCCAGGTGATGCAGGCGCTGCATGTAAGTATGCTACGCACTGTTCATCTTCATATATGATATTCATCCAAATAACCTACTGATCCTATCAAGATCTGTTTCACCTTCATCAATAATTGCTTCTTCTAAAGGAGATGGTTCTTCTTCATCGTCCTTTTTAGATTCTTTCTTTTTAGCTGCTTTCTTCTTTGTTTTTTTCTTAGCAGTTTTTTTAGCTTTCTTAACCTTTTTTTTCTTAGGTTTTTTTGGTTTAGCTGGTTTGTCCATAGGACCTAATTCTGTAATGATTATTTTTTCTTGAGGAGTTCCCTTAGGTGCCTTCATAGGAAGCCTTGCAATATCCCCGTCCTTGTCAACAAAGTAGAGATACCCGCCCTCTTTTTTGATGTGTTTTTTTACCATTTGCTCTTCAACAACTTTATTTTCCTCAGGCGTTGGAGCTACATCATTGATTTTAATACCAAATTTCTTTTCATTATACTCACGCAAATGCTCAGCAACTTTTGCAAGTTGCTCTTGATCTATGGGATTGCTAGGAATTGAGAGAGAAGGAACATCTTGCTCATCATATCGTGGGATTATGTGCATCATAAAATGTTGTGCTTGTTGCCCTGCAGGACCACCATTTGCAATAAAAACTGATGTACCCTTGCATTTTAATTGTGATAACATACATTGAGAAATTCTTTTTACTACGCGTCCCATGTGCTGAATAATATCTTCAGGTACTTGGGGACCTACCATATGATGTTCATTTGGAATGAGCAGAACGTGTCCTGGAGATGCAGGATTAATATCGAAGATACCTATACATTTTTCATCTTCATAGGCTTTTTTACTTTCAATTTTACCATCGATAAGCTGGCAGAATACGCATCGCTGTTTCCAGAATGCTTGCAGCTCTTCAGGAGACATTTGTGCAAGTTTTTCTTGCATTGCTCTCATTTGCTCTTCTTCAGATGTCATAATTCAATCGTGTGAGTACCACAGGATTAGAGGATCAGTAGAGTCTACTCTACAAAATCCAAACCTTTCTAATTGAATGACTGTATCAGTATTTAAGTCTTTCAGTCGCACTTCACCAAGACCTTCTATGGAAGTGTTATCTGGCATGAGTACAGTAACAGGAATTGTTTCATCCTTTGGAAGCCAATGAATAATTGCAGCTCCGTCCTTTTTGTAATCATCATATGAAAGGCTTTTGAATTCATAACTTTCCTGAACTTCAAAATTAAGACAATCCATAAGTCTAATAAGTTGACCTTTTTTGAATGCGTTTACATCTTCAGTATCTAAAACAAATGCATTGCTAGTATGGAAAATTCTCTTTCCTCTTTCAATTTCAGGATGCAGCTCCAAAGCAACTTCTTGCGTAGGTGCATTATTTATCGTAACATTTACTGGTTTTTTAATAAAGAAATATCTATCTGATTTTTTGTCAAGAATATCTTTGTTAAAT
>ENA-UOXV01003574-UOXV01003574.1-marine-metagenome-genome-assembly--contig:-NODE-3574-length-18744-cov-5.395527_pt1 | contig 18744 bp, 19 predicted proteins | sample MGYA00238165_ERZ766961 | MGnify/ENA primary metagenome ERZ766961 (study PRJEB28924, sample SAMN03173240) | marine metagenome | biome: Marine; feature: Water; material: Subsurface seawater | place: North...
AGTACTAATAGCTCAATTGGCTTGATTTATGCACTGAAAAAAATTTTAAACATATTTTTAGAATTATTGATATTTTATTATACAAACCCCAGCCATTATTGACTGGGGGTTTTTTTATTAAAGTGGACTGGATTCAGAACGTAAAATGACAGTAGAACTCAATCGAGCAAGAGTTTTATTTAATCTTCAAAACTCAATTAACGGTAAAATTTTTTGTAATTTTTGTCAGTAATTGTTAAATCTAATTATGAAAAAAAAAAATAATTTTTATTTACATGGCTACCAGGTTGTAGAATCAAGTGTATTTTTATCTATTAAGAAAAAAATTCAAAATAACATTTTAAAAAATCTCAATTTAATTATCAAATTTCAAAAGTTAAATTTAAAATTAGTTAAAAATTTTGATCAATCTATAAAAAAAATACATTTATATGACCAAAAAAATAAAACATCAATTTTGAGTAATTTATATGAAATATTCCCAAGTGTACCTGAGTTTTATAGTCTAACAAATAATGCATATTTTAAAAATATTATTAAAAAATACGGGATTAAAAAAGCAATAATAAGCAATGGCCCTCAAATTAGAATTGATTACCCTCAAGACAAAATTTTTGCGACTAAAGCACATCAGGATATTTGGTATTCATTAATCTCAAATAATTCATTAACAATATGGTTTAATTTAACAACATTAAAATCTAAAGATGGTCCTTTGACGATATACAAAGACTCCCATAAGTATGGAATTTTTAATTTTAAAAAAAAAACTAAATATTCAACTCATAAACTTGCAACAAATAAAAAATTTAAAAAAAAACAAATTATACTAAAAGAAAATCAATTTTTAATTTTTAACCAAAAACTAGTTCATGAGAGTGGAAAAAATATATCTTCAAAACCAAGAGTATCAATTCAGCTGAGATTTCATAATTTTTTTGACTTAAAAAAGATAACCAGTAGTTTTAAATTTGATGTTTCAAACTATGTTAAGAGAAATATGAATTTAAATTTATCTAAAGATTAGCAAGCAGTATAACTGCAGATAAAAAAGCTAAAATTTCAATTAAAAACTTAAATACTTTTTCTTTAATATAATTAACAATAATATTCCCAAACAAAATTCCCAAAAAAATAATTAAAATTAAATTAATCATTAAATCCATTTGAAAGCGAATTCCAAAAAAAATAATAAATATTAAATATTGAAAAGTAGCTAGGAACAAATAAAAAAAAGTTACTGCATATCGTGTAGGTTTTTTTAAATTTTGAGTTAATGATAAAATAAATATTGATAAGAGTGTACCACCTGAGTTTGTAAGACCATGAATTAAACCAATTCCAGAGAGAATAAGTTTTTTGTTAATATTAGAGTATCTTAGCTTATTTTTTTGATAATAAAGTTTAACAGTCAAAGTTAAAAAAATAATTAAAGATACTAAGATGTTAAAATTTATAATCTCTTGAAATATTTTTAATAAAAAAATACCAATAAATATTGAAGGAATACAAAATAAAAAAAAATGGTATTTGATGTTTTTATCAAAATTAATACCAACCTTATTAGTGTGTAGCTTAAAAATAAGTAAATTGGTTAAACTAGTTATAATTGAAATAGGTAATAATAAAGATATAGCAGAAACAATATCATAGCCGAAAATCAACAATAAGGGCGTACCTAAAACTAAAATCCCTACGCCAGCAATTGTCTGCAGTACTGTTATTAAAAAAATTATTAAATAATAAATAATATTAATTTCGACCATAATTGCGTGGTACTTTTATTTTAGATAGAAATTAATACAAGCATATATTAGGTTGAGTTATAATTCATATGATTGTAAAAATTTGTCTTATTGTGCATATGATTAAAATTTTTATTTAAAGATAATGATCGACGAAGAAGAATATTTAATTAGCTATGCCAATCTAAAGTCAAATCTTTTTACTTATCAAAATGATTTTTTAGATAACCAAAATCTTCATAAATTTTATAAAAACCAATTTATGGGAGTACCAATTTGTTTGCCCAAGGGAATTAAATTTTTTGATTATTCTAATGCAAATTATTTCAAAATAGATCAATCAAAATTTTCAAAATATATTTTTAGCACAAATAAAATTAATTATATAGGAAACAAGAAATTTTTTAGATATGGGAGCCAGTTTGCAACAAACGTTTTATTAAAAAAAAAATATTATAAAAAGTTTAAATTTTATTTAGCTAATATTGAGAAAACAAAAAAAATAATTCTAAATCTAAAAAAAAAAAAAGAGAGAATATGCTCTATGCAAATTAGAAATGCTCCACATTTTGGGCACGAAGCAGTATTTAAACATATTTTAAATAGATTTGATTTATTAATTTTAAATCCGATATTCGGTATAAAAAAAAAAAAAGATTTTAATGATAAGGTTATAAGTAAAGCCTTAAGCTTTATGGAAAAGAAGTATAAGAAAATTAAGTTTTTACCAATATGGAGTAGCTTTCATTATGCTGGACCACGTGAAGCTATGCATCATTTATCTATGAGAGAAAACTTAGGTTTTAGTTTTTTTTATATTGGAAGAGATCATGCTGGAGCTCAAAATTTATATAATGCTAATGCTGCCACTAAATCTGCACTAAGATTTCAAAAAAAATTTAAAATAAAAGCCTTTACATCTGGCGGTGGATATTTTTGTTCTCAGTGTAACGACTATATTGTTAAGGGGATATGTAACCATAATAAGTTAATAAATATATCTGGTACCGATTTTAGATCTTGTCTTAAAAAAAAGTCTATATATAGCCATGCAGACAAAGACTTGCAAAAAACTATTAAATCTATTACATGAGGATAGCTTTCAAAATATAAATCGTTCAATTTCATGACAAAAACTTTATCAACAGTAGGTCCAGTTTCTGAGGGGAAAAATCTAGAGTATTTGATTAGAAGATCTGACTTAATGCGTTTGAATATGTCTCATAATTCAATTGATTGGCATAAAAAAAACATAAACCAGATAAAAAAATTAGCCCCAAATAAAATGATTCTGGTCGATATTCCAGGAATAAAACCAAGAACGCTAAATCAAAATTTAATAAAAATTAAAAAGGGAGAGTTAATAAATTTTGGAACTGACAAACTAAATAATAATTTAATTAATATATCTAGCCCATTGCCCAAAATAAGAAAAAATACAAAATTTTTTTCATTATCTGACGGTGCTTATGAATTTAAATTAATTAGTTGTAAGAATAATATTTTGAAAGGTATGTCTTTGCAAAGCTTTACACTAAGTCCAAAAAAGGGTTTAAATATTCCCTTGTCAATCTATAATGATCAATTACAAGAAAAAAAATATTTTTCTTTTTTAAAACAAATTAAAAAACTTAACTTTGACTGTATTGGATTAAGTTTTATTCAAAATTCAAGAATAATTAACTTACTCAGAAAGCAATACCCAAATAAATTATTAATCTCTAAAATTGAAAATTATTTAGGATACAGGAATAGAAAAGAGATAATAGAGAATAGTGATGCAATTATGATTGATAGAGGTGATCTGTCAGCTGAGGTTGGTATTTCTCAATTATCTGAATATGTAGAGAATATTATAAATGATTCAAAAAAATTTGGTAAACCAGTAATAATAGCTACAGAAAACTTAAATTCTTTAATTTTGGCAAGCACACCAAGCAAAAGTGATGTAACAAATATTGATTATTATGTGTCAAAAAATGTTGACTATATAATGCTTAGTGATGAAACTGCTACCTCAAAAAAATGGAAGAACACAGTAGAGTGGCTTAATAAATATTTGAAGAAAAAAAGAAATAAAAAGCAAGCAACAACACCTTTTTCGATTGAAGAGCTTATTAAAAGTGTGAAAGACCAGACATTAGTAGTATTTTCAAAAAAAGGTTATTTTTATGAAAAAATAGCAGCTCTAGAGATCAAAAATCTATTTCTATTTACTGAAAGTAAAGAACTTAAAAAAAGGCTTGAGTTAAAAAAAAACTCTAATTCTATTTATGTAAAGTTTCCAAAAAAAAACTTAGATCAGTTTTTCTATGAAAATATAAAAAAAAATAAAAAGATAATATTTAAAGATAATAAATTTGCTTATTTAGTTAACGTAATTTTTCCAAGAAAAAACTCTAGAGCAAACTCTATATCAATTATAAAAAAAAATAATTTTTAAAATAAATTTTGAATAAATGAAAAAAAATTATAATGGAATATGGTTTTATGGTTTATCTGGTTCAGGTAAAAGTTTTGCTTGTATCTATTTAAAAAAAAAAATTGGTAAAAATTCTTTAATAATTGATGGAGATAAAGTTAGGAAATACATAAGTTATGACCTGGGCTATAGTAGCATGGATAGAAAAATACAAATTACAAGAGTTTCGGGCTTGGCCAAAATTGTTACAGAGCAGAGTTTTTTTCCATTAATCTCAACAGTCTTTATGAATAATAAAATACTCAAAACTTGCAAAATATTAAAAATTTTACCTGTAAAAGTAATTAATAAGGACATAAAAAAAATTATGAAAAATCACCCTACATACAAAAATAAGATGCATGTTGTTGGAAAAGACATATCTCTCTCAAAACTTAATACAAAAAAAATAGAAAATGATTTGAGTAAAAACTTTTATAAAAAACTAGATATACTAATTAAATAGAATTCTATTATAAATATATTATACCTAGCCCTCAACAGTGGCAAAGCTAAATTTATAAAATGACTTTATATTTATTGAAACATTTAATTGAAGTAGGTAAACTCAATATTTTAAGTACATACTTAGTTTTATTAAAGGATAAAATTTAAAAATGAATGAAAAATTAATAATATTTGGAAATGGAGAATTCGGCTCTATGGCTAATTATTATTTTAAAAATAGTAAAACTAGTTATTTCTGTGTAGATGATAATTATGTGAAAGAGTCTAATTTTGAAGGAATTCCAATAATCCCTTACTCTGAATTATTAAATATTAAATTAAAAAATGATTATAAGGTATTTGTAGCTCTTTCTTATAAAAACATGAACAAAGTAAGAGAAGCTAAGTATAAGCAAATAAAAAAATTAGGTTTTACTTTTACTTCATTCATTCATAAAAGTTCCTATATATCTGATAAAGCAACAATAGGGGAAAATTGCTTGATTCTTGAAAATCAAACTATTCAAAAAAATGTAATAATAAAAAATAATGTTTTTTTATGGAGTGGAAACCATGTGGGTCATAACTCTATAATTGACGACAATACATATTTGAGCTCTCATGTTGTGATCAGTGGTGATTGTAAAGTTGGTAAAAACTGTTTCTTTGGTGTTAATTCTTCTGTAAAAGATTCTGTAATCATCAAAGATGAAGTATTAATTGGAATGGGCGCTTCTGTAACAAAAAATATTGCTGAAGGTTCTGTAGTTATAAATAACAATTCAACAATTTATGATAAAAACAGTAAAGTTTCTAAATTTTTAAAAATTTAAATTTTATGAAAAATATTTGGAAGAAAGCAACAAAAATTATTCCAGGAGGCAATACTCTAATCTCTAAAAGGCCTAACTTATGGCTGCCAGAAACTTGGCCAACACATTTTGTAAAGAGTAATAACATAGAGATTACAGACTCAAGTGGAAAAAAATATGATGATTTTCTTTTTGCAGTGGGCACAAACCCCCTTGGATATGCAAATACAAAAATTAATTCCAATATTATTAAAGCTATAAAAAAAGGATCTATGTCATCATTAAATGCAATAGAAGAATACACTTTTGCAGAAAAAATATTAGATGCTAATAAATGGGCTAATATGGCTAAGTTTACAAGAAGTGGAGGTGAAGCTAACACAATCGCTATAAGAATAGCAAGGGCTGCTAGTAATAAAGATAATGTAGCATTTTGTGGGTATCATGGTTGGCATGATTGGTATGTTTCTAGTAATATTGTAAAAAAAAACTCATTAGATGATCACCTTATTTCGGGAGTAGATACAGCTGGTGTGCCAGAAGCTTTAAACAAAACCATTTTTTCATTTAGATATAATGATTATAAAAGAATAGAGCATTTAGTGCGATGTAATAATATTGGAACTATTATTATGGAGGTAAAAAGATATTTAGATCCAGAAAATTTTTTTTTAAAAAGAATAAGAAAGCTGTGTAATGACAAAAAAATAGTTTTAATTTTTGATGAATGCACCACAGGATTTAGACAAACATATGGTGGATTGCATGTTAATTACGGTGTTAATCCTGATATGGCAATGTATGGCAAAGCGATTGGTAATGGATTTGCTATTAATGCTGTTATTGGTAAAAAAGAAATCATGGAGTATGCTAAGAAAAGTTTTATTAGTAGTACTTTTTGGGGTGAACGAATAGGATTTGTTGCGGGGCTTGCTACCTTAGATGAAATGAAAAAAACTAAAAGTTGGGTTAAAATATTAAATACAGGAAAATATATAATAAATAACATTCAAAAAATTGCTGATGAAAATAAAATAAAAATAGAAATCATTGGAATAGAGTCTATTCCCACTTTTATTTTTAAAAGTAAAAATCATTTAGGATATAAAACCTTAATTACACAAGAGATGTTAAAAAAAAATATGTTAGCTAGTAACCTGATCTACGTTTCTACCAAACACAATAAAAAAAAAGTTGATAAGTATTTGTTTGAACTTAATAATGTCTTTAAAAAAATTAGAATAATAGAAGATAGAGGAAACTTAAAAAAATATTTAAAACATAATATTGTAGATACAGGATTTTCACGATTAAATTAATTATGGATAATTTTTTTAATAAAAACATCAAAATTAATAAAGATAAAATTGGAATTAACGAACCAGTCTATATTATCGCCGAAGCTGGATCAAATCACAATGGCGATATTGAGCAAGCAAAAAGATTAATTGATATAGCCGTAGAGGCAAAAGTAGATGCTGTTAAATTTCAGTTATTTAAATCAGAATTTTTGGTAAAAAAAAAAAAACAAATAAAAGAATTAAAAAAATATGAATTTAATAGGAAGTGGTTAAAGCAAATATTGCTTTATTGTAAAAAAAAAAAAATTACTTTTCTGGCAAGCCCTTTCGACAAGGAAGCTGTAGATTTAATTCATGATCTGGGCATTAAAGCAATAAAAATTGCATCGTCTGAAAATTTAAAACACGAATTACTTTACTACGCCGCAAAGACAAATTTGCCACTTATTATCTCAACTGGTATGAGTGATCTTGCAGATATTACTGAAAGTTTAGAAATTATTAAATATACAAAGAATAGAAATATAGCTTTGTTGCAATGTAGCTCTATATATCCATGCAAACCTCAAAATTTAAATCTAAATGTAATTTCAACATTTTTAAACTTATATAATTTTCCAATAGGATTTTCAGATCATTCACTGGGAATAATAGCGCCATTAATAGCTGTAGCCAAGGGAGCTAAAATAATTGAAAAACATTTTACTTCTAATAAACTTTTAAAAGGCCCAGATCATTTTTATGCATTAGAACCACATGAGTTAAAAACAATGGTCACAGAAATAAGAAATTGTGAAAGAATGTTTGGCTCAAAAATTAAGAAATTGGAAAAAGACGAATATTTAAAATGCAGAGTAAATGGAATATATGCAAAAAATGATATCAGAAAAAATTCGAAAATTTTATTGAGTGATATTTATTATTCATACCCAAGGATTGGAATTAGCAATAGATATAAAGAACTCGTAACAAAACTAATAACTAAAAAAAAAATTAAGAAAAATTCTCCAATCCAATGGGAAGATCTTATAATAAAGTAAAAAGCGTATTAAAAAAAACTTAATACTCTAAAAAGTTTAATTAATATTTTATAATAATGAGATTAAATAAATCAATCGCTTTCAGAGCAGACTTTAATGTAAAAATTGGGTTAGGACATATTAATAGATGCCTTAACCTTGCAGAAATTCTTCGTAAAAGGGGATGGTCCGTAATATTTATTTGCAGAAAATTTAACAAGAAACAAAGAATAAACTTTAGAAGATTTAAAGTTTTTTTTATAAACAAAGAGTTAAATGAAGAAAATGATGGAAAGATTACCAAAAACCTAATTATTCGAAATAGTATCTCTGTTTTGTTAATAGATAGGGATCATTTTCTAAATAAAAAAAATAAAAAGCAATATATTTTATTTTTAAAAGAAGTTAGAAAATTAAATCTAGTTTTTGCGTGGGAACCTTTTATTTTTCCAAATTTTAGCTACGATTATATTTATCATCCATACATTGGATCAGACAAATTAATAAAAAAAAAAACTAAAAACATAATACAAGGCGAGAAATATTTAGTTATAAATGATAAGTTTTTTTCCAAAAGAACAATAAAGAAAGAAGTTAAGAATATATTAATTAATTTAGGAGGAGCTGATAACTCAGAAATACTAGTTAAAGTTATAAAAAATTTATTTATATTTAAGAATAAAATTAAAATTAATGTGATTTCATTTTTAAAAATTGATAAAAAAAATTTATCAAGAATAAAAAAAATAGCCAAAGATAGAAATTTGAAAATAAATTTTATTATAAACCCAAAGAAAATTTATGAATTATATAAAAAAGCAGATATAGGAATTGTAGGATCGGGCTATTCAAAATATGAAGCTTCTGCATCTGGGCTTCCAATTTTAATTGTTCAAAAAAAGAAATCAGATTTTTTTTTCAATAAATTTTTTAATAAGAAAAAAAGTTCACTATTAATTAAGAATATTGATAAAAATAAGGATATTTTATTAAAGCTTATTAATAACTTTGAAGAAAGAAAAAAAATTTCGAAAAATGGATCAAATATTTTAAATAAAAAAAATTCAAATAAGATTTCAAAAATTTTTGAAAATATTTTAAAATAGAAATTATGAAAAAATCTTTAAAAGTTCTTAAAACAATTTATGAAAAGAATTTTTTGAAATATGGCTATGATTACAAGACTGTAGGATGGAACAAAAATAGCGCATTGAAACGCCATGAAGTAATGACAGAACTTTTTCTGAAGGATAAAAAAAAAAAAACAATTCTTGATTTTGGCTGTGGTCTCTCACATTATTTTTTATATTTAAAAAAAAATAAAATAAAAAATTATACCTACATAGGTCTTGATATTTCAGAAAAAATGATTGAAAAATCAAAATCTTTATATCCAAATAACCTGTATATCTGTGCTGATATTTTGGAAGACAAGACTAAACTCCCAAAGTTTGATTATGCAGTTTTGAATGGTTTATTTACTCAAAAATTAAACTATTCTGATAAAGTTATGTTAGTATTTTTAAAGAATGTAACAAAAAAAATTTTTAATTTAAGTCATAAAGGTATAGCTTTTAATTTGTTGGCACCATTTCCTGACTGGAAAAATAAAAAAAATTTTTACCCTTCTTTAGATGTGATATTAAAATTTATAACACTAAACTTATCCAAAAATATTGTAATTAATCATAACTATAAATTGTTCGAATATACGATCTATGTTTATAAATAAACTCATCAAATGGAAAAAACTTGGCTTAATAATAAAGCCGAAATTTAATTCTACTTGGATGAAATCCCATACTGCGGTTCCTTTTGCATACCCGTATAAAAAAAATCAATTAAAAATTTATTTTTGTGTAAGAGACAGATTTAATAGATCTCAGATTTGCTATGCAATATTTGATATGAAAAAAAATAAACTTTTAGGTGATATAAAGAAGAAACCAATTTTAAAAAATGGCGATCTAGGCTCTTTTGATGAAAATGGCGTAACACCATCTTGGGTTATGAAAATTAAAAAAAAAATATATCTATATTATGTTGGTTGGGGAAGTAGTGCTTCGGTTAGAATGCAGTTATTTTCTGGTCTTGCTATCTCTAAAAAAGATAATAAGTTTTTAAAATATTCTAAAGCGCCTCTTTTAGAAAGAAATAAGCATGATCCTTATTTAACAGCTACTTTATGTATCTTAAAGGAAAAAAAAATATTTAAGATGTGGTATGTCTCAGGTGACAAATGGATAAAAAGGAACAACTCGACATTTCCACATTACAATATTAAATATGCAGAATCTAAAGATGGTATCAATTGGATACGAAGAGGTAAGATATGTATAAACTATAAAGATAAACATGAATATGCATTGGCGAGACCTTCTGTTATCAAAATTAACAATACTTATCACATGTGGTATTGTTATAAAAAATTTAATAGTGAATATAAAATTGGTTACGCTGTGTCTACTAACGGGGTGAAGTGGAAAAGAATCGATAAATGTGGAGGACTTGAAAGTAAAAATAAGAATTCTTGGGATAGTCAAATGCAAGCCTATCCACATGTCTTTACTTTTGAAGGTGATGTATACATGCTTTATAATGGTAATGGTTATGGTACGTCAGGCATAGGTTTAGCTAAAATAATTGCTGAAAAAAAAATCAAATAATGAAAAAAAGATTGTTAATCATTCCAGCTAGAGCAGGGTCCAAAAGAATAAAAAATAAAAATTTTAAAATATTTTCGGGAAAACCAATTATTTACCAAACTATTAATACAGCACTTAAAAGCAAATTATTTCATACAATTCACGTTTCAACAGATTCATTAAAACTTTTAAACACTATAAAAAAATTTAAAATTAACACAGATTTTTTACGGCCAAATTTTTTAAGTACAGATAAAACACCTTTAACAAAAGTAATTAAATTTGTTTTAAATAAATTAGAAAGTGACAATCAATTTTTTGATCAAGTTTGGATTTTTATGCCATGCTCGCCACTTGTTTTAAAAAAAAATTTGATAGAGGGTTCACGTATTTTAGATTTCAAGAAAAATTCTGCATTTACATCAGTAGCTGAAAATTCAAATCATCCAGAGTGGAGTTTTTTTATTAAAGATAAATTTTTACATCCAATGAATAAAAATTCTTTATCAAAAAGATCTCAAGAATTAAAAAAAACTTATTTTGATTTAGGGTTATTAGCAGGCTGGAAAAAAGATTATTTTTTACAAAATTTAAAAAAAAACAAAAAATATAAATTTTCACCGTTAATTTTAAATAAGTTTCAGTCAGTAGATATTGATAATTTAAGTGACTGGAAGTTTGCAGAAATTATTTATAAACACAAATATCATTTGTAAAATTGTCTTTATTAAAGTTATGTAGTTATAAAACTTCTTTAGTTTTAGCTCCTAAATTAAAAATAGCATCCATGATTGATAGATGACTAATAAATTTTTTGTTATTAAGTTGTTGATAGGGTAAACATTTATAATCTAAGTATTGAAGTTCAATGTTATTTTCTTCAAAAACTTTATCTTCATCTAAATAATCTTTAGATCCATTTGGTGAAAGATATTTAGTTGCCCCATTTGCTTTTAACAAATCTATTATTCTATCACTTTTTGTACTTGTCATATTAAATTGTGAAGATAGTTTGGTTTCAACTTTAATTGATAGATATTCTTTTACTAAGTCAATTAAGAAAATATTTAATTTATATAAATCATTAAAATCTTTATTGTATGCAGTGGTTATTAAATTAAAACCTTCATTGAAAAATGGATGCTTTTTATAATTATATTCAAATACTTTTAAATGTTTATCTTTCCATTTCTGTTCATAATTAATTTTTACATTGTTTATTTTTTGATTAAATTTACCTTTAGAATTAACAGGAACAGTTAAATAAATTTCTTTTTGTAATTGAAGAAATTTATTTCTTTGTTGCCAGCTTCTTTTATTAAACTGAACATCATCCAAAAAAATGAATAAATCGGAATTTTTTATCATATGAAAATAACCAGTCCAAGGCATAAAAGTCGGTTGCATGATTGAAATTATCATCTTAATTTTTTTATTTATTTAAGTTTGATTTAGTCCATTCCCGCGGATCATTAAGCGATTTATTGATCTTGGTGGGAATAGCACAGAGATTTAATTTTTTAATTTTAGAATTTAGGATTGATTTTAGTTGTTGGTAATTATCAATTCCAATAATAATTTTATCAATCCATTTTTGTGCTACACAAAAACTAATATTCAAATCTAGATCATTAATTTTATTATATTTTTTTATCATATCAATTTCCCCAAATATACCCGACCATCTAGAGAAATATTTTTTCTTTCTTATTTTTTTATTTATAAGTACACCTTGAAGAAAAATTGATCTTGCATGTATTTTAATTTTTTTTTTTTTAACCAATTCTAGAAAATCTTTATTATTAAATTCTTGATTTAGGATATTGAATGGTAATTGAATTAAGTCAAATTTGAATTTTGTTAGGATCTTTATTGTTTCTTTTAATGAATAAACCGAAATACCAATATTTTTTGTTAATTTATTTTTTTTTAAATTTAATAAATTTTTATAAATTTTAATTCCATTATGTGACAACAGTTGATTTGGCTCATGTAATAGTATTGCGTGAAATCTTTTAATTTTGAGCTTTATTAAACTGTTATTAATATGTCTCTTGGTGGTTTCTTCAGAATATTTGTCATATTTTTTAAACTTTGGTATTTTTGTAATTATTTGATGCTTATTATCAATATAGTCTTTCAAAACATTGTCATTATTCCCATAATTGATAGCAGTATCTATAGAATATATTTGTTTTTGATTAGTTAGCTCAAAAATTTTTTTTATCGATGCCTTATCAATATGATCTTTACTATTACATATGCCGTATGGCATTGTAAACTGAGCCGTTCCTAGAATAATTTTTTTATAAAATTTTAATTTTTGTCTCGTCTGTAAAGTAGTCATTTGGTTCGATCCAGTTATTTCCATATAAGCTTTTTAAGTATTCCTTTACTTTAAAAGGTGTTCTAATTAATTTATTTTGATATCTGACGTGTTCATGTTTTAAAAAATGTTTATTTGGTAATCGACTTTTTATATTTCCATTATGATAATAATATATATTTTTATTTTTAGTAAAATATCCAGTAATATCAATTACGGCTGGTTCGCTATATTGGTTTTTTTCAATACTCTTTATAATAATTTTAGTTTGTAAATTCTTTTTATCATTACTGAATTTTTTTGTAATTGTTACATTTTTTAAGTTTTTAAACCTCTTGAATAGTAGGTCGAGCTTATTTCCATCAACATATAAGTCCACATCAGATTGAGTGGCAAGTTCTTGTTTTCTAAAAATTGGCAATAAAGTTCCACAACTAGCAAAATAATTTATCTTTTCATTGTCTACTATTTTTAAAAATTTATTAAAAATCTTATTTGTTTTAATAGATCTATTTTTTAGATCTCGCTTTTCATATTGAAATTCACTTTTAGGTAATAAAATAATCCTTTTTCTATCTACCTCCAAGTTAGTTAATTGTTTTAAAATTTCTTTATAATACCTTCCACCAATTATAATATTATCAAATTTAATTTTTTTTATTTTTTCAATTTTTAAGACTTTTTTATATAAAACTTTTTTTTTTTTTGAATTATCTAAAAAGCCGAGGACTTTAAATTTCTTATTTAACCTCAGTTTTCTTAATATTTGTCTTCCATCATAGCTAGCTGGTGCTATATAAACTTTCTTGATATTCATTTGAATGTTATATCAAATGTTTTATAAGATTAAATCAATTAATAATTTAACAAAACAAAATTGAATAATTTAATTAACTCTATACTTTCTAAATTTAATGTTGATAACCTGTCTTGTAATTTAAGAAGAGATAAGGTTGATGATTGGATAAATATTTTAGATAATACTGAATATTCCTCTACAAAATATTGTAATTCGTTTATTGAATTTACCTTAGAAATTTTCAATAAAAAAAATTTGATTGATTTATCTTTAATTGTTTATGAAAATAAAAAACCAGTATCAATCATTCCCTTTTTTTATGATGAAACAAAAAAAATTTTTTTTTATGAAAGATATAAATTTGATGCAAATACCATCATTGAACCAATTTTTTCAAATAAATGTAATAACAAAACTAAAAATAAAATTTATGAAATATTTTTTTCAATATTAACCAATAAAATAGATTACATATTATTTAGCACAACTTTTTGCAATAATTTTCAAGCGCCATATTGGTACTTAAATAGGTTTGATGATTGTAAATTATATGAAAAAAAAAATTTTTTATATTTAGATCTAGAGATGCTAGATTCTATAAAAAAAAAATTAAAATTACCTAAAATTGCCAATAAAAATAGGATAAATATATTATACAAAAAAAATGACAAACAAATATGGAACCAGATAAAGAATCTTCATAAAAAAATGCATGGTTCTACAAGGTCTTTAAAAAGTTGGGAATTGCAAAAAAATTCTATAGATGCTGGTGATGGTCTATTATCATACATTTTAGACGATAAAAATAATGTATCAGCAGCAAATTTTTTTTATATTACAAGAGATGAATCAAGATATGCAATGAGTGTTTCAGCTGAAAATTTAGCAAACTATTGTGGAGCCCATTTAAATATATCATCTTTAGAATTTATAAAAAAATTAGGCATTAAATGGCATTTTTTAGGCAGTTCAAAATTAGATTTTTTGAAGACTGATTTAAAAAAAATTAACATTGCAAAATTTAAAGAAAAATTTTCATCAACAGTGATTTTGGATTATCATTATAAAATATATTAAAAAATCAATATCAAAGTACTAAAATAGAAAAAATATTAAAAAATCATCATCAAAATGCTAAAATAATTATAAAAAATAGATATGAAAACAATACCCTATGGAAAACATTATATTGGAAAAGATGATTTTAAATCTGTAGAAGAATCTTTGAAATCAAATAAAATTTCAGATGGAAAGTTTGTAAAAATTTTTGAAAATAAATTAAAAATATTTTTAAAGAGCAGGTATGTACTCACTACATCAAGTGCTACTTCAGGTTTACATTTGGCTCTTCTTTCAATTAATGTAAATAAAAATGACATCATAATAATGCCATCTATTAACTTCATTGCTGCATATAATATGGCAATAACATTAGGCGCCAAAGTTTTTCTTGCAGACGTCGATAGGATAACTGGTCAAATGACACCTTTATGTGTTGAACAATGCATTAGAAAAAAAAAATTAACCCGTATAAAATGTATTATTAATATGTATTTAGGAGGAAGCCCAGAAAATACGGCTGAATTTTATAAACTTAAAAAAAAATATAACTGTATTCTTATTGAAGATGCCTGTCATGCGTTAGGCTCTTATACAAAAATTAAAAATAAAAAGATAGAAATTGGATCGAATAAAATTTCAGATATATCTATTTTTTCTTTTCATCCAGTGAAAGCAGTAGCTACAGGAGAAGGTGGATGTATCACAACAAACTCAAAAAAAATATTTTATCAAGCTTCAAAATTTAAAAATCATGGAATTGTAAGATCAAAAGATCATTGGAATTATGATATTTTTTTTAATGGATTCAATTATAGATTAAGCGATATAAGTTCTGCGCTTGGAATTAGTCAGTTAAAAAAAATTAAAAAATTTTTAAAAAAAAGAAATGAGATTGCAACTTTATATAAAAAAGAATTTAACAACTTAAAACCATATGTAACTTTACCAAATTATAACAAGTCATCATATAATTCCTATCATCTATTTATTGTTAGTATTAACTTCAAAAAGATAAAAAAAAATAAAGATGACTTTTTCAGATATATGCTGAAAGATAAAATAATTTGTCAGCATCACTATAAACCAATTTATAAATATAAAGTTTTTAGAGAAAAAATTTCTTTGAAGGATTTTAACAACTCAGAATACTACTTTAATAATGCTGTTTCGTTACCTATTTATTATGATTTAAAATTAAAAGATCAAAATTTCATTATTAAAAAAATCAAAAAATTCATTATGAGTAATATTAAATAGACTTTTAACTTAAAAATAAATATTAAACTAAATATCTATGTATAAAAATAAATCAATATTAATAACTGGCGGGACAGGCAGCTTTGGAAAAAACTTTGTAAACTATCTTTTAAAAAAAAATTTTTTTAACAAAATTATTATCTTTAGCAGAGATGAGCTAAAGCAGTATGAAATGAAAAAATTTTTTAAAAACGATCCTAAGCTGCGTTTTTTTATTGGAGATGTAAGAGACATAGATAGACTAAAAATGGCATTATCTAAGATAGATTATGTGGTTCATGCTGCTGCATTAAAACAAGTTGATACAGGAGAATACAACCCGTTTGAATTTATAAAAACAAACATTATGGGTGCTCAAAATCTTATTGAAGCAAGTTTTTATTCTAATGTAAAAAAAATAATTGCTTTATCAACCGATAAGGCCTCTTCCCCAATAAATCTTTATGGAGCAACAAAATTATGTTCAGATAAATTATTTTGTTCTGCCAATGAAATGCTTGGGGATAAAAAAACTATTTACTCCGTTATAAGATATGGCAATGTTATGCTCAGTCGTGGTTCAGTTATACCGCTATTTAAAGGTATTAAGAATAATGAATATCCCGTCACTGATACTAAAATGACTAGATTTAGTATTTCCATGAATGAAGCAATAGATCTGGTTATGTGGTCTTTAGAAAATTCAGTTGGTGGAGAAATTATTGTTCCAAAGATACCAAGCTACAAGATAGCCGAACTCATAAAGGCTTTTTCAAAAAAACCAAAAATAAAAATTATAGGCATAAGAAGAGGTGAAAAAATTCATGAAGAAATGATTTCAAGCGAAGAGTCAAGAAACTGTTTAGAAATTGATGGTAAGTATATAATTATTTCAAATAAATTAAGTGAATATATTAAAAAAATTAAAATTAAAAATAAAAAATTGATAAAAAAATTTAGTAAAAAAAGTTATAAATCAAATGAAAATATTTTTCTAGATGCTAAGGATCTTTTAAAAGCTATAGACAAAGAGTCAAAAAATTTTATTCTATAAATAATTGATAAGATCAATTAATACTAATAGACAATTTAAAACTTATGAGCAAATACTTCTCTGAATTTTTAAAAATTAATCATATTAAAGCTATTTATAAAGATAATAAAAAAAATTTTTTATGCGTCGATAGAGGCAGAATAAACCAAGCTTTGTTATGCAGTTTTTTTTCTGTATTAATAAATCACAAATACAAATTTAATCCAATAATTTTAAGTGATTTAAAGAATGAAAAGATTATCAAACTATATCAAAGCTTTGGTCTTAATAAGTTTTTAATAGGTTTTCGATTTTTTCTACTTTTTACACATCCTGTAATATTTTTAAAATCATTTTTTTTGACAATTAAAGTAATTTTTTTGATAAAAAAAAATAGCTTATATTGGTTTGTGAATAAGTTTGAAGTATGTGGTATTCGAATTGGTGATTTAGTGCATGATTATTATATAAGAAATAATCACTCATACTTAAACCCTAAGATTGATATTAAGTTTATAAATATTCTCTTTAAGGCTTTATTTAGAACATTAAATATTTCTAAAATTATAAAAGAAAAAAATATTAAATATATTGTTTTAGGAACAGAAACTTATGCCCACAATGATGGAATTACTTTGAGATTAGGGTTAAAAAATAATATTCCAGTAATTGAGCCTTCTTTAGCAACTTTAGATTTTTTTAAATATCATACAAATCACATAAAGCATGGAAAAAGAACTATATTTTATAATAATAAAGTTAAGTTAGTTAAAAACTTTGAAAAAAATATTGCTAAAATTGATAATTTCTTGAAAAAAAGATTTTTAGGTAAAGTAAAAACTGGATACACACATTTTCTTCACTTAAAAAAAACTAACAGGAAATCAACCAATATCTCAAGAAGTAAATACCTAAAACTAAATGGTTTTAAAAAAAATGAAATAAAGAAAATTATTTTATTTTCTTGCCATGCCTTTTCTGATGCCAATCATGGAATAGGTAATAATTTTTTATTTTTAGATTATTACGACCATTTAAAGAAAACGTTAGAATTTGTTAATAAAATAAATAATCCTAATATTCTATGGATAGTTAGACCAAATCCTACATCTGAATTTGCTGGAGAATATGAGCTAGTTCGACATCTGCTTAAAAAATTTAATAACAAAAAAATTATTTTATCTTCAAAAAAAATTACATCATTTGATTTGTTAAAAGTTTGTGATAACGTGATCACTGGCAGAGGTACAGTTGGTATGGAATTTGCTTGTTTAGGCAAATACCCTATTACAGTTGGTTCTGGCGTGTATTCTAAATTAGATTTTTCTTTGGAATTTAGAAGCAAAAAAAAATATTTTCAACAATTAAAAGATATAGAAAATGTTAAGAGACTATCAAAAAAACAAATATTATTGGCAAAGCAAACACTATATTATCTAGAAAATAATACTGATAAATTCTTTGTTGATTTTTTCCAGGATAGAGAGAAAAAAATTTTCATCAAAAATTCAAAATTATTGATAGATCGGTCTATTTTGCCTTATATTCAAAGATATAGTAAAAAATCTATTTTTTGTAAGAAGTTATTAATTAATCTTAAAAATTTTAATCTTAATAATAACAGTTATGTAGAATATATTCTTAAAAAAATATAATACTTATCATTTAATAAAACCCATTAGTTAAAATTCTAATTATTATAGTTATCGAAAATGATTTATAATACTTAGGGTAAATAATAAAAATAAATTAAAACTTTATTTTAGGATCTTTATATAAAGAAAATTTATTTCTTAATAAAATCTTATTTCAAATTTAAAAAATTTTAAACTTGAAAATAATTATTATATAGATTACA
>ENA-UOXV01003575-UOXV01003575.1-marine-metagenome-genome-assembly--contig:-NODE-3575-length-18739-cov-6.270820_pt1 | contig 18739 bp, 18 predicted proteins | sample MGYA00238165_ERZ766961 | MGnify/ENA primary metagenome ERZ766961 (study PRJEB28924, sample SAMN03173240) | marine metagenome | biome: Marine; feature: Water; material: Subsurface seawater | place: North...
GTGATATCAAATGCAGTCAGTGTAATAGGAAACTTAAAAGTGTATCAAAATTTATCGATTTAGATTTTGAAACTGCTCGTCAATTTTTCACTATTATTTGCATCATAGTTGATCGAAAATGATTGACGGTTTGTCAAAAAAACTACCAGAGTCAGTTTTGTTTGCATGCACTATGAATACTGTAAGATCAGCTATTGCTGAGGGAATACTTAAACACTTTCATGGCGATAAAATTTTTGTAGACTCTGCTGGATTAACAGCTGGTGATAAAAATGGTTATATGATAGAAGTTATGGCGGAAATTGGTATTGATTTATCTAAACATTCCTCAAAAACGATTAGTTCACTTCAGGATACTTCTTTTGATTTAATTATTACTCTTACGCCTGAAACGCAGCATGCTGCTGTGGAGTTAACAAGGTGGATGTCTTGTGATGTTATTTATTGGCCTACATTTGATCCAGACACAATTCGCGGTAAACGTGAGGAGCGGTTGATTGGATTTCGACAAATACGGGATGATCTGATGAATAAGATCCAATCTAAGTTTCCAGTGGAACTTTGAGTAAATAGAAAGAGTATAAATTTTAGAGAATTTTTATAAAATAATTATTTTAGTAATATATTAACTTGACCAATAGGGGTCATAGAATTATTGACAGTATTCCATATAATTGGGTAGGGTGAACAATGGCTAAAGAAGAATTATTAGAATTTGAGGGTACTGTTATGGAGTTATTGCCGAATGCAATGTTCAGGGTGACTCTAGATAACGATCACGAAATTCTCGCTCATACTGCGGGAAGAATGCGTAAGCATAGAATAAGGGTTCTGGCTGGAGATCGGGTCAATGTGGAGATGACGCCCTATGATCTGACAAAAGGTCGGATAACCTTTCGTTTTAAATAAACATTATTATGTTGGATAAAGGTTGTTCAAGGATTTTCCATTGAATGAAAAACCAAAGCAGAGGCTTATTTTAGCTTCAGCGTCACCGAGACGCCTAGACTTATTGAGGCAGATTGGTGTTTTTCCAGATAAAATCATACCAGCGAATATAAATGAAGGTATAATAAAAACTGACACTCCTCGCAGTTTAGCGTTGAGGTTAGCTAAAGCTAAGGCAGTAAAAATTTCTCATGATTGCGATGGATACTATATACTAGGCGCTGATACAGTTGTCGCTGTTGGATCCCGTATTTTGACAAAACCAGTAAATTCGGAACAGGCCCGCGGCTGTCTAAAACTACTTTCAGGGCGCCGTAGTCGCGTTTTTGGGGGTGTAGCGCTTCTGTCGCCTTCTCTTGAAATAAGACATCGCGTTGTTGAGACTACAGTAAAATTTAAAAAATTATCAGTCCAAGAAATAAATTCTTATATTGAATCGGGTGAATGGGAGGGTAAAGCTGGCTCGTATGCTATTCAGGGAATTGCATCAAAATTTATACCATCAATTAATGGATCATATAGTAATATTGTGGGATTACCATTATATGAAACGGCTCAATTAATGTTTGGCCTTGGCTTTGCCATATGAGCGGAAATTGTAATTTAGAAATCTTTATTACTAAATCTCCACTGGAAGTTAGATTAATAGAAATATTTAAAGGAGAATTACGAAGTCTAATAATATCTCGTGATGATGAAGAAATTAAATTAGGAAATATTTATCTTGGAAGAGTTGATAGTGTAAATAAACAACTAAATGCAGCTTTCGTTGACATTGGAATTGGTCAAGCGGGTTTTCTCTCCGGAAGCGATGCGCAGATAAGAAGCGGCGATAACCAAAAAAAAAGAATAATTTCTGAAACTTATAAAGAAGGTGACAAAGTCATCGTTCAGGTAAAACGTGATATTAGTGAAGGTAAGGGACTAAAGTTGACTACCAAAGTTGAGTTAAGGGCTAGAAATCTCTTCGCCACTATGGGTCATTCTGAGATTATTCTATCCAGAAGTATAAAAGGCGTGGAGTTTCAAAAAAAAATTATAAGTATTTTAGAACAGTATAAGAATCCAGATTTTGGTTTTATGATCAGGACAAAGGCCCAATTCTCTGAAGAGTCATTTTTAGTTAAAGAGGCTAAAATACTGACTGATACTATGAACCATTTAATCAATGAGAGTGAGCAAAGTAAAAAACCTAGGATTTTATACGAAGAATTAGATGCTATTCGAATATATTTTCGAAATATTGATGATGGAAAGATCAAACGAATTATGGTGGACGATCGTTTACTGTTTTCTAGAATTAAACAATACCTTTGCGAAGTTGCACCATCTTTTTTAGAAAGAATTGAATTTACAAATAATTCTAATATTTATTTTGACAGTTATGATATTGATCAAAAAATACAAGAACTCTTTGAACCAAAACTAGTCTTGGATAGTGGGGTGGTATTGCACTTTAATGAAACACCAGCACTGGTCGCAATTGACGTGGATAGTCACAAGCTAAATCATTCCGGGAATAGTGAAACTTTTGCACTGGATGTCAATCGAAAGGCAGCACGAGAAATTGGTCGACAAATTATTCTTAGAAATCTAGCAGGGCAAATTGTGATAGATTTTTTGCCAATAAAACGTAAATCAAGCAGAAAAATAATTACAGAGATAATATTAAAAATACTTAAAAAGGATAAACGAAGTATTCTATATGGTTTTACCAAATTAGGTTTATTTGAGTTATCGAGGCGTCGTATGGGAGAGAGTTTGTCACATCGGTTCATGACTTATCAAGAGCCAATCCGCAATGTTAAATTAGCGAGTTCTGATCTTTTGGATTTAATAAATAGAGAACTCAGACAAAATCCTGGGAAAATATTTGTCGCTCATTGCAGCCCTAATTTATATAGACACATGAATGCGAATGGTAATTCAAATTGGAAAATATTTTTGGGAAGTATTGGCCCAGTTGTGAAATTACTTGAAAATAAAAAATTACTTGGTTTTAATTTTGAACTTGTTTAAATATTTTTTAAATTAATAAACCTTAATTTAATTAGAGACGTTTCTAACATTTAACTTTTATTTTTTATCGGATAAATTTCTAATCAAAAAGAGGTTGGGATAATGAGTTTGGTAGGAAGACAATGTTCAACTCCAATTTAACTCATTAATTATAATTATAATCTAATTATGTTTCTTATTTATTCTTACAATGGCTAATAACGAATTGCTCGGTGATTGCACTTCTATAAGTTTATTGTTTTCAAATACAATAGTTTCTTGTGCGGCAAGACTAGTGAAGTTTTGGTCATGTTTAATTTTTGTTATTGCCCCTTTAACCTGGTGAATTAAAACAATAGAATTGGGTCCCACGGAAGAGGTCACTTGTGTTCTTGTATTTATTATCTCCAAGTATGCATCAAATAAATTACGGTCTACCATTACGTTAAAATTTTTTACAGAGCCATGTCTTAATCTTCCTTTTAAGACAGTCTCTCCATCAAATTTAACAATCTTAAATAAACTAAGAGTAAAACTTTCCCCATCCGGAGAATCCAGGTCCATGCCATTGCCCTCAATAATCGACATAGTACGTTCAATTCCCCTAAAAATGGAAAAAGGACCATTGGTCTCAACCACGGCAATGGAAACACGCCACCCCCAATCGCTATTTTTTGTTCTCTTCCCACCTCTCGCAATTTCAGTTGTCATTCCCCCACCATTTTTCCAAGGCATCATAATGAGATCTTTTGAATGAATTTTTTTATAAGGATTGGTCTCAAAAGTTTTCATGGGGAAGCTATATTATTTGAAAATTATGAACAGAGACGGAGTAGTGTTCTAACTAAAATAACTAATTTATTTATTTTCGTAAATTTATGCATTCTTTTATCAACGAACCTGAAGCTTTCCGGCAATAATAATTGAAGTTGGTTTGGTGTTGCCAATCCAGTATGAAAGCTCTGCCGGATCTCCCATATCCCAAATAACAAGATCTGCATCAGCACCAACCGCAAGTTTTCCTTTCTGACCTTGCAAACCTAATGCCGTTGCTGCATTAATCGTTATGCCAGCCAAAGCCTCTTCAGGCGTTAGATTGAATAAGGTTGTCGCCATATTAAGCATCATTAATAAAGATGGTGAAGGTGAAGAGCCTGGATTCAAATCGGTTGCTATTGCAATTGGCACATTGTGAGCCCTGAGTTTTTCAATAGGTGGTAGTTTGGTTTCTCGCAAAAAATAAAATGCACCAGGTAATAATACTGCAACCGTTCCTGACCTAGCCATTGATTTTATTCCTTCTTCATCCAAATATTCTAAATGATCGGCTGAAAGTGCTCCAAACTCGCAAGCAAGTTTAGTTCCACCTTGATTGCTAAGTTGCTCCGCGTGAATCTTAACAGGGAGACCTAGTTCAGTTGCTGCCTCAAAAACACGGCGTGTTTCATCAAGATTAAAAGCAATACCTTCACAAAAAATATCCACCGCATCAGCTAGAGCATTCTTAGCAATTTCTGGCATCATTTCTTTGCAGACTAGATCAATATATCTCGCGCTATTGCCTGAATGTTCTGATGGCAAACTGTGAGCACCCAAAAATGTTGTTTGAACTCTAATTGGAAATTCTTCCCCCAATCGGCGAGCGACGCGTAGCATTTTTATTTCATTTTCTAGGTCGAGGCCATAGCCAGATTTAATTTCAATTGTTGTAATTCCTTCATCGAGTAGCTTTTGAAGTCTTACGCTTGCACTCTCAAATAAATCTTCCTCAGAAGCAGCTCGTGTCGCGTCGACTGTGGCGCGGATGCCTCCTCCTTCACGAGAAATCTCCTCATAACTCATACCTTTTAGACGCTTTTCAAATTCACTAATTCTATTGCCTCCAAATATCAAATGTGTATGGCAATCTATTAAACCTGGGGTGATTAAAGATCCTCCACAATCGATAACATCGTCTGATGATTCGATAACTGTATCTGGTAGATTGGTCATCGTGCCAAGCCATGAGATTTTGCTATCTTTTACCCCAATAGCTCCATCTGATATTAAGCCATAAGGTTGGTTATTATCATCCATCGTTATGAGCTTGGCATTTGTCCATACTGAACTGCATAATTGAAATGACATTGCTTCATATACTCTTTTCTGACATTAATTAACCTGTATATACCATTTTATTATATTCAAACCAATCATTTATAACTGGATTATTAAATGAAATTATTTTTCTCAAGTGTGTTTTCGGGCTCCGATTGGCTAGATAATGTTTTGATGGAAATTGATGAAAATGGGATGATAAAGTCGCTAATTTCAAACAGTGAGAAGTCCAAAGCAGATAAAATTTTGAGTGGCACGTGTGTCCCGGGGATGCCAAACCTACACTCACATGCGTTTCAACGGGCGATGGCAGGTTTGACTGAAATTGCCGGGTCGGGCCAGACGAATTTCTGGACTTGGCAAAAAGTTATGTATCAGTTTCTGTCAAAACTATCGCCCGAAGATGTTGAAGCCATTGCTTCGCAATTGTATATGGAGATGTTGAGAAGTGGTTTTACATCAGTTGCAGAATTCCATTATTTACATAACGACATAAATGGTAATTATTTTAAAAACCCAACAGAGATGTCAGATCAGATTTTTGCGGCAGCTAACATTTCTGGAATTGGCCTCACACACCTTCCGGTTCTTTATGCATATGGCGGCTTTGATTGTATAAAACCTGAAGATGGTCAAAAACGTTTTCTCAATACGATTGATCAATTTCAGCTTCTATTGGAAACCTTAAAGAGTAAGTATCGTAATAATAACCTTACAAAAATTGGTGTCGCGTTACATTCACTCCGCGCTGTTTCACCTGAGATGATTACGGATGCAGCCGCATTAGCACCAGAAGGTCCAATCCATATACATATTGCTGAACAAATCAAAGAGGTAGAGCAATGTATGGCTTGGTCTGGTCAGAGACCAGTTGAGTGGTTACTTAATAATGCAGATGTGAATGAAAGATGGAGCCTTATTCACGCCACACATATGAACGAAGCAGAAACCAGAACTTTTGCCTATACTGGGGCCATTGCCGGCCTTTGTCCGACTACTGAAGCCAATTTAGGCGATGGTCTCTTCCCATTAGAGGGTTTTTTTAATCAAAAAGGACGAATAGGGGTTGGTTCAGATAGTAATACGTCGGTAGATTTAACGGAGGAGTTGCGACTTTTAGAATATGGACAGCGGTTAAATCAACAACGAAGAAATATTGGTGCTAATGGCGAGGGAACATCTACAGGAGAAAATTTATTTAAAAAATCACTTTTGGGGGGCGCGCAAGCTTTAAGCCAATTAGTAGGTATTCTAGAGCCGGGATATAGGGCAGATTTTATTTTACTTGATGATAATCATCCTACTTTATTCAGTCGAACAGAAAACTTTATCCTAGACGCTTGGATTTTTAGCTGCGGAAGAGAAGCTATTTCAGACGTTTTTGTGGGAGGTAATCATCTTGTAAAAAATGGTCGCCATATTCGCCAAGAAAGCATTGAAAAGCGTTATCGATCAACGATCAAATCCCTCCTTAATTGAATTGATTATTATTAAACAAGTACTTCTTTAATAATTATATTTTAGTCGTAATTAAGGGTATGGATAGTTCAAAGAACAACGATAAAGAATGTATCTCTATAAAATTAGTCGCTTCTAGAATTTAAAATTTTACGAACAAATGAATGACGAGAACGATATTGTGTGAATACTGTCTCGATATAAACATATTGTATATACAGTTCTATCTGTATATGTTTTTAATAGGTTGTATTAGTAAGAACCCAAGTCCATCAAAAGGAGAAAGAAATGAAAAAAATACTATTGCAAATTATTGGAGCTGTATTCGCTGTAAGCGCGCTCCAGACACCAGCAATTGCTGAGACTGAACTCAAATTTGCTAGTTTCGTGCCTAACAAATATGTTCTTCACAAACCCGTCTTCATGAAACTCGCAGATGACTTGTCTAAAGCGACAAATGGTGACGTAAAAATCAAGATTTATGCTTCGGGTGCCTTGGGAAAAGGTCCTGTTGAACAATATCAACGTGCCGTTCGTCGTATTGCAGAGATTTCTTATGGACTTCCAGGCTACACATCATCAGTTTTTCCAAAAACTCTCCTTATTGAGTTACCCGGTGTAACAAACGGTCATCAAGATGCAACTCGCAAATTATGGAAGGTGATGGATAAGCACTTACGTAAAGAATTTAAAAGAACCGTTCCGTTAGCACTCTTCGTTACACCGCCAGCGGTATTGATGATGCGAGATAAACCGGTGCGCAGTCTTGCTGATCTAAAAGGCCTGAAAATTAGAGCGTCCTCTAAATCTGCAGCTGCAATTCTAACCGCCTATGGTGCAACTCCTGTCCAAATGCCCGCGACTAAAGTTTATACTTCTATGAGTACAGGTGTTGTTGACGGTGCACTAATGGGCACTGGTTCTTTATTAATTTTTAAACTCTTAGAACCAACAAAATATGTTATTACCGGTCTGCCAGAAATGCCGACTACACTATTTATGGTTATGAATGAAGAAGCTTACAAAGAGTTAAAACCAGATCATCGCGGAGCGTTAGATAAACTCACTGGTCTTGGTATAAGTCTTAAGGCGGCTCAATTAGAGGCGAACTTTGGAGACCTTGGCATGAAGAAATTTCGAGCAATTAAAGGTAAGCAAGTAATTGAACTCTCTGCAGGAGCGCAGGCTGAATTTGCCAAAGCCGCAAAAAGTGGTGTTACAAGCGTTCTAAAGGATATCGAGGGCAAGGGTGTGCCAGCGACGGAAATCTATAATGCAATGAAGAACTAAATTCTCTGCTTTTACTTTCGATGATCAGAACAGAAGAACAGCAGGCAAGGGCATGATATATCTAGATAAATTCTGCGCCACGCTTGCTGTTTTTTCTGGACTAATACTGATAGCGCTAATTGGTCTTACATTTTCTGACGTAATACTGCGCTATATCTTTTCATCCCCGATTTTTGGCGCTCGAGATCTACTTGAAATGGGTATGGTAGTAGTCATATCCTTGGCCTTCCCATTTACGTGGCGCGCTGGTGGGCATATTGTGGTAGATCTTGTTCCCGATTATGGTCTAAAATTTCTTACTATTACGAGAGATATTCTCGTTCGTCTGATAGGCTTATTTATTTTTAGCCTGCTAGCGTGGCGTTCCTTAATACGATCCGAAGACGCAGTACTATTCAATGAAGCAACTAATATGATAGAACTACCTTTTAATATATTTTTTATAATTTTGGCTATAGGGTCTGCACTACAAGTAGTTGTGTTAGGTGTAGAAGTAACTCGCCTCCTATTAGGCTTATCGCTTGTTCCTTCTGTCAGGTGGGCAAACATAAAGGAGGATGCCTCTTCGTCAGACTGACGAGACGCTTATTGTAATGGATCCAACTTTTGTCGGTATTGCAGGCCTATCACTTATCTTGATCTTAATGATTCAGCGCGTTCCTGTTGCTATTGCAATGATGGTTGCTGGCTTTGGTGGTTTGATCTTACTTAACAGCTGGCAAAGTGCCTTGGCTACCTTGGTGACCGAAACCTGGAGCACGGCTATATTCTACGAATTGATGGTAATTCCATTTTTTGTCTTAATGGGTAACGTTGCAAGTATGTGCGGAATGAGTCGTGATCTCTACAGTGCTGCTAACGCTTGGGTTGGACAGATGCGGGGGGGATTAGCGCATGGAACAGTTCTAGGATGTACAGGTTTTGCGGCATTATCTGGATCATCGGTTGCTTCAGCATTAACAATCGGCCGCGTTGCTCTGCCAGAAATGAAACGCTACGGGTATGATGGTAAATTTGCGGCAGGAGCTGTTGCAGCAGGTGGTACACTTGGGATTTTAATTCCGCCTTCAACAGGTTTTGTTATTTATGCTATCCTGACAGAGGAGTCGATTGGGCGTCTATTTCTAGCCGGTGTCATACCAGGTATTTTACTAGCCAGCATGTTTATGTTGACTATTTTTATTCAGACAGCCTTCAAGCCAGAGATAGGTCCCTCAGCACGCCGTTACAATTGGTCTGAAAAACGTGCAGCCCTTGGACGAGCGATGTCAATCTTATTTATTATTTTCGTCTCGATTGGTGGAATTTACGGTGGGGTATTCACACCTGTTGAGGCGTCGGCAGTAGGGGCAGTCCTCGCTATATTTTTTGCTATTTTGCGTCGTAAATTTTCACCCTTAATTCTGCGTACAGCTTTATTGAATACTGTGAATACAACAGTAATGATTTATTTTATAATCATCGGTGCAGCAATTTTCTCACCATTTTTAGCCCTTACTCAAATCCCAGATAATCTTGCAGCCGGCCTTACTGGCTTTAATTTAGGACCTGTAATGCTTTTATTTATAGTTCTCTTTACGTTTATTGCACTTGGAACATTTCTTGATGGCTTTGCCATGATGGTTCTCGTGCTTCCAATCGTGTTACCAATTATAGAAGCATCGCAAGTACCCGCATTTCTTGAACTTCGACCAGAGTCTAGTGATTTTAAAGTATGGTTTGGTGTGATCATGGTAATTATTTTAGAAATGGCATTGATCAGTCCCCCTGTCGGAATGAATGTCTTCGTTGTTAAAGGCGTAGCCTCAGATTTACCAATGCGTGACATTTACATTGGCATCATACCATTTTGGATTGCAATGATGGTATGTCTTGTAATCCTTGTTGCGTTTCCTCAAATTTCTCTAATACTACCCAATACTATGATGAGCTAAAGTATTATCGAATGATAGATGGTCGATAAATAATTTAACTTGTGTATCACTAGTTAAATTTAGATGAACTATTTATCAGAAATTCCGGGTAAATTGAGTTCGTATTGTTGGGCACATTCGATTGCGGTTTCGTAACCAGCATCTGCATGCCTCATAACGCCAGTGCCAGGATCGTTCCAAAGGACACGTTCTATTCTGCGATCGGCCGATTCAGTTCCATCAACCAGACAAACCAACCCTGAATGCTGTGAATAGCCCATGCCAACACCACCTCCATGGTGCAAGGATACCCAAGTAGCCCCGGAAGCCGTATTCAGCATTGCATTCAGAAATGGCCAATCAGAGATGGCATCAGAGCCATCCTTCATGCTTTCGGTTTCCCGGTTAGGGCTTGCCACAGAGCCGGAATCCAAATGATCTCTGCCAATTACAATGGGTGCAGATAATTCTCCATTACGAACCATTTCATTGAATGCAAGGCCAATACGATGACGATCTCCTAATCCAACCCAACATATCCGAGCCGGCAACCCTTGAAATTTGATTTTCTCTTTGGCTAAATCTAACCATTTATGGATATGTGGACTATTGGGCATAAGCTCTTTCACTTTAGCATCCGTTTTATAAATATCTTCAGGATCTCCAGATAGGGCCACCCATCTAAATGGTCCTATTCCTTTGCAAAATAATGGTCGAACATAAGCTGGAACAAATCCTGGGAAATCAAAAGCGTTAGCTATACCTTGGTCCATAGCTACTTGTCGGATGTTGTTGCCGTAATCAACCACAGGTATTCCCATTTCCCAAAAATCAAGCATTGCTTGAACCTGTACAGCCATTGATTTACTAGCAGCTTTCGCAGTAGCTTTAGGATCTCGAGCGCGTTTATCATCCCATTCACCAACTGTCCAACCTTGCGGTAAATAACCATTTATTGGGTCATGTGCCGAAGTTTGATCTGTTACAGCGTCTGGTCTGTATCTCGAATCTATCTTTGATTTTTTAACTACTTCAGGGAAAAGATCTGCTGTATTTCCCAAAAGGCCAACAGAAATTGGTTTACCTTTAGCATGAGATTCTTCAATAATATCGAGTGCTTCATCTAACGTTGAGGCTTTAGTATCAAGGTAACCAGTATTAAGCCGAAACTCTATTGAAGCAGATTTACATTCAATAGCAATCATTGAAGCTCCAGCCATTGTTGCAGCGAGTGGTTGGGCACCGCCCATTCCACCTAAACCACCGGTTAAGAACCATTTGCCCGTGAGATCATTATTAAAATGTTGGCGTCCCATTTCAACAAAAGTCTCATATGTTCCCTGAACAATACCTTGAGAGCCAATATAAATCCAAGATCCAGCGGTCATCTGGCCATACATTGTTAGGCCTTTTTTATCTAATTCGTTAAATGTATCCCAGTTAGCCCAAGCTGGTACGATATTGGAATTTGCTATTAATACACGGGGAGCATCAGTATGAGTCTTAAATATACCGACAGCTTTTCCTGATTGAACTAAAAGAGTTTCATCTTCTTCCAACTCTTTGAGCGATCTGATGATTTGATCATAACATTCCCAGTTGCGAGCTGCACGGCCGATACCTCCATAAACCACAAGCTCTTGAGGGTTTTCAGCAACCGCGTCGTCTAAATTATTCATCAACATACGCATAGGGGCTTCGGCACCCCAATTCTTACAACTTAAGTTTGGTCCTATCGGAGCTTTTATATGCCTTGAATTATCTTTGCGGGAAACGACGCTCATGTCGAAAATACCTCTATAATTGTGTGATACATTTAAACAATAGTATATAGAATAAATCTAATTGTATATACAGATTTTTTATAACCTACTTTTATTATGAATGTAATTTAAAATTATTACTTCGTTTAACTATTTGCTACGAAAACGCTGCTCTATGAACTGATTTCCGACCGCGATATGAAAATCTTGTTCCAAAGCGGAACCGTTTCGACGGATATTTTAACCGTACATAAGTTGCTACATGTCCGCCAGACCAAGTACGTCTTGTAAGTAACAGGCACGGAGTTCCCTCATTTATTTGTAGAATTTTTCTTTCACGTTTTGTGGGCATTATTGCTTCAATAATGTGTTCTACTTCAGCCAAAGGAGCAACTTGCATTAAGTGCTCGTTTGGGGTCGTTTTAGTAAAATCAATATCCAAATAAGTTTTATCAATGGCTGGATTTACAAATCTATCTTCAAGCTGAACCGGAATATCATCTGCATGATGTAGAATTATTGAGTGGTAAAGAGACTTGATGGTTGTATCCTCAAACTCTTCTAATACGTTATCGATAGCCTTGACGATAGCTAATTTGAGCACGGTTGCTTTATATACCTGATTATTCTCTTTAATCTGATCTGAAATACTTCGTACCTCAAGAAGTTGAGCCGCTTTGCGTTCTGTTGCTACAAAAGTCCCTGCTCCGGGAATTCGGACAAGAAGACCTGAATTTGCAAGTTCTCTGACGGCGCGATTAACTGTCATCCTGCTTACATTAAGGCTCATTACTAATTCTGCTTCAGATGGAATTTTATCTCCCGCTTGCCAAGTTCCTTCCTCAAGCCCAGTTAGAATATAATCTTTGATTTTTTCATATTGAAATATAACCGCCATATTATATAATCTTATTTCCTAATTTGATGTAGAATCTTTCTTTGAGTAGAAAAGTAATTAAAGGTCAATAATAACCTTCATATCTTCTGGTACATCAATACCAAAATCGACTAGATTATCAATATAAGTTCCATGCTTTTTATTTGACGTAAGTGTCGTTTTTGTATTACCTGCTATCACACCTGTTCCATCAGCTAAACGGTTATACATCGCAAACAATGCACAAATTTCTACTATGTTCATGAGAGCATTCTCATCCCAACCAGCTGCATATAAAGCGTCAGCATCACCGGCTACTAGTTTACTCGCATTTTCGGTTACTTTTTTGGAATAGCGCAGCGCAGCTTTTATTTTATCGTCAATTTTTACACTTTCTAGATCTTCGACTAATTCGTCTATTAGACCTTCTTCAACACCAAACATTTCTGCGATTGCTTTGTGTCCACGATAACAAAAAGAACAGGCGTTCAGGCCAGATACGTAAGCAGCAATTAACTCTCGCTCTTTATCATTGAGCGGCCCTTCAACTAACATTATTTCATCAGTCATTTTGAACAAGTATACCGCCATTCGAGGAGAAATGTTCATCACGTCGTATAAATGAGGTGTCTCTCCTAATGATTTTAAGAATCCCATCTTCTAGCCTTTCCTTCTGATTAATTATATCTATTTTCTAGATTTACCGAAAACCTCTTTAATGCTATATTTCTGTATATACAATTTTAAGTCAAGCGAGTGAAGTTATTCACAATACAAAAGGGATTATTTTGGATTTACTAAAATTTAAACTTGGAGCGTCTCCTCTTCTTATGAGCATTCCACACGTAGGCCAGTATATTCCTGATGATATTGTCGGTAATCTAATGCCTGTTGGAACTAATGTTGGCGATACAGATTGGTATCTTGATAGACTTTATGATTTTGCCGATGAACTTGGTGCTTCTGTTTTAAAAGCAAATTATTCGCGTTACGTAATAGATCTTAACAGAGCACCAGACGGCAAACCATTATATCCCGGCTCAAACAACACGGAATTAGTTCCAACCTCTACTTTTAAGGAGGAACTACTTTATAAAAGCGGCAGGAACCCAACTTCTGACGAGATTTTGACGAGAAGGGAGGCTTACTGGGTACCTTACCATAAATGCATTTTAGATACGATAAATGAATTACGCGACCGTTTCGGATATTGTGTTTTATTTGATTGTCATTCAATCAAGTCAATTTTACCACGTTTCTTTGAGGGAAAATTATCTGACTTTAATCTAGGAACGGCTGAGGGTGAAAGTTGTGATATAGAACTTCAAAACTTGTTAGCTGGTGCGCTTTCTAAATATTCAAACTATAGTCTTGCGGTGAATGGCCGCTTCAAAGGAGGTTATATTACGCGCCAATACGGAAATCCTAGAGAAGGGGTGCATGCCTTTCAGCTCGAACTATCCACTTCAACCTATATGGATGAAGAGCCAGTGTTTAAGTGGCGAGAAGATTTGGCTGATTTGGTTCGCCCCAGTTTAAAACATCTGATGCAAGTGGCCATTAGTTGGACACCAAAATAACAAAGTTTAAGATTAATATCTGTTTCTGTGCAATTGAATATCTGAGCAGGTTTTATGCCTAAAACATATTGGTTTTTTGAAATTTATAATATCCACACAGTAGACTCGAACTTATTCTGGTTACAGGTTTTATATAATCTTTGATATTTTGATTAATCAAGATTAGGTGGTGTAAGTGTTTTAAAGTTATCTGAGAGAGTTAATTGTGCTCCTGTCTTTGATTGTAACTGAGTAAAACTCAAAGTTTCTACCATCTCTCGCACGATAAATTTACTATCAAATATATCTATAACAGCTAAATCTGTGAATACAGTTTTGACCACTCCAAAACCTGTTTCAGGGTATGAACATGTTTTCATTAATTTGGGTTCGTTATCTTTGGTTAAATGATCCATCATCACAAATATTTTTTTTGCACCAACTGACAAATCCATTGCCCCTCCAACTCCAGGGGGTTTGCTGGTATCTAGCGTTGCCCAATTGGCCAAATCACCATTTTGAGCCACCTGATACGCGCCTAAAACACAGATATCAATATGCCCACCCCTTATCATAGCAAACGAGTCGGTGTGGTGAAAATAGCTCCCACCCTCCAAAAGAGTAACAGGCTTTTTGCCAGCATTAATCAAATTGCCATTTTCTTCCCCAGGCCTTGGAGCTGGTCCCATACCTAAGATACCATTTTCACTATGAAAAATAATTTCTCGACCTTCCGGGATATAGTTTGCAACTAATTCTGGGCTCCCAATTCCAAGGTTTACATAGCTACCTTCTGAAATTTCTTGAGCTATTCGCCATGCAACTTGACGACGATTGAGACCCATTTGGTTCTTTTGAGAATTCATTAAACAACACTTCCCTATATCTTATTTTTTTAAATAAACCTTATCAACGTAGATTCCTGGAGTAACAATAAACTCTGGGTCTATCTCACCTAGTTTAACGATTTGTTCGACTTGAGCAATAGTTGTAGTCGCCGCGGTTGCCATTATGGGTCCAAAATTACGGGCTGACCTATTGTAGATAATGTTTCCCCATCGATCAGCAGTTTTGCCGCAAATCAACGCGAAGTCGCCTTTCAGTCCATATTCTAATACGTACTCTATATTGTTGAATTGTCTTTTTTCCTTATTGGTGGCTAACAAGCTTCCTACTGAGGTACGTGTATAGAATCCGCCAATTCCTGCTCCAGCCGCTCTTAATCTCTCACTTAATGTGCCTTGTGGAACTAGTTCGAGATCAATTTTCTTGGTATTGTATAGTTTTTGAAAAATAGTTGAACCAGAGCTTATGGGATAAGAGCAGATTACTTTTGAGACCTTTCCTGAACTAATCAGCGCAGCTAATCCGTAATCGCCCTCGCCGGCATTATTCGCAACAATTGTTAAGTATTTAGCATTTGTCTCCATAAGTGCCTCTAAAAGGCAATTAGGGGCGCCTGCATTGCCGAAACCACTTGCTAAAATTACCGCCCCATCTTGAACATCTGAAACAGTATCTTCTACAAAATTTATTACTTTATTTATCATTCTTCTCAAATTTATGTATTATTTATAACGTATTTTAGGTAGAATGAAGAGTCGTATCAAGTTATTGCATGTATTTTAACAATAAGATTGTAGGTAGATTATGGGACTTAATTCAGCAATAGTTGGTCTTGGCTGGTGGGGTAAGCACATTGTTAACACTCTTCAAGATAATAGTGAAAAAATTCATTTCTCTCGAGCAATGGATACTTCACCTGAGTTAGTGAGGAATTTTGCAACGAGCAAAAATATCGAATTATCAGATAAATTTAATGATATACTTACAGATGAACAAATTGATTCAGTTGTGTTAGCAACTCCTCACAGTTTGCATGAAAAACAAATAATCGAGGTGGCCAAGTCAGGCAAGCACGTGTTTTGTGAAAAACCACTGGCATTAAATTTGGCGAGTGCGGAGAGAGCTGTAAAAGTTGTTAAAGACATGGGGGTTATCCTGGGATTAGGCCATGAGCGAAGGTTTGAGCCTGCCATGCAGGAAATCGAGCGATTGGTTCGGGGTGGCGATTTAGGGCAAATAATGCATGTTGAGGCTAACTTTAGTCATGATAAGCTAGCCAATCTGCAATCAACCAATTGGAGAGTTTCTAAAACAGAAAGTCCCGCTGCTGCTATGACGGCGACCGGCATACATTTAACAGATTCGTTCGTTAATATGTTTGGTGCGGTTAAAGAAGTATATGCTCAAATAGCCACACGTAATTCAGCTAATGCTAATGGCGATATTTTGAATTTTAATTTGCGTTTCGAAAATGGGGCTACAGGGTCTTTTAACTCTATTTTAGAAACACCATTATATATGCGTTATGCTGTCTTTGGCTCCAACGCCTGGGTTGAATCAAGGGATTACTCTCATCCTAGTGAGGATGGCCCAACAGATTTATTCGTCTGCAGATCAGAGGGGCAGATTGAAACAAGAAATTACAAATATTTGGACACTGTAAAATTAAATTTTGAGGCTTGGGCGGATGCCATTTTAGGGAACTCTGTGTATCCTATAACACTTGATCAAAGTCTCAATAACATTGCCATATTTGATGCTATATGTGAATCATCTCAAACTGGTTTGCCAGTGAAATTGTGAATGAGCGGTTTATTCGTAAACCATTCATAAATTAATACATTTTTTAAAACCGTAATATTATTTTGTTGCTTGATTCATTTGATCTATTATCTTATGAAAAGTCTTATATAAGACTTAATAAACCAAGAACTAGTATTTTTTTTATAAATTTTCGGAATAAAGAGGAGATACCTATGGGGTATACCGGTTACGAGATGGACACAACGTTTCTTCAAGAGGAACATCATACAAATCCGCGTCGTTTGTATTCTACAACTGGAGCTGATTGGCAACTTCGTATAGATCATGAGCGTTTGAGAGCTGAGCGTTTAGAGCGGGCTCGCAAGGAAATGGAACACGATGACTTGGGTGCGTTGGTTGTATTTGCAGGAGCTAATATTCGATATATTACGGGCTCCTATCAGGGTAACTGGAAATACAATATTAACATTAGGTATGCTGTTTTGTGTAGGGATGCAGAACCTGTGTTGTTTGAGACAGCGGGCTCTGATTTGCAGTGTGCAATTATTGATTTGCCCTGGATGAAGGATCGCATTAGGCCAGCCATGACATGGCAGTGGGCTGAAGGTGCTGTCGGCGAAATGGCTGATAAAATGGTCGCTGGCATTTTAGACGTCCTTAAAGAAAATGGAGTTGAAAAGGAAAAGATTGGGGTAGATAACTTTGACCTTCCCGCACTTCATGCTTTTGAAAAAGCCGGAATAAATGTTGTTAATGGTTGGCCTGCTTTTTCTCGTGCAAGAACCGTTAAAACAAGGGATGAGATAGAGTGTCTAAAGCAAGCATCTTCAATCGGTGATGCTGCAATGTGGCATATTAAGCACAAATGGTTAAAACCTGGTGTAACGGAACGACAGATTGAGGCAAAAGTTCATAAGTTTATGTTGGATAGGCATTGTGAAATTATTTATGACATTATTGTTGCATCTGGCGGTAACACGTCGCCCTATCGCCGATGGGCAACTGATAAAATAATTCAGCAAGGCGATCTTATCATTATTGACATTAATGCAGTGGGTCCAGGCGGTTACTATATTGATTTTGTGCGAACACTTAAGTGCGCTGCGAAAATGACTCAAGCAGAAATTGACCTTTACCGTGAGACCTATGACTCGCTTTATGCTGGAATGGAATATCTGAAGCCAGGAAATACGTCAGCCGATGTTGTTTCCAGATTTCCAGAGTATGACGATGACAAGTATGGAACTGTTACACTTCAACAGTTTGCGCACTCGATCGGAATTACTCTATACGAGGGAATGTGGATGTCACGTGCTTATTCACTAAAGTATCCAGCTGAGATTAAAGAAAATATGTATTTTGCAATTGAGACATTTGCTGGTCATCCTGGCTTACCTCAAACTTGTCGATTAGAAGAAAATGTTCTCGTCGGTAAAAATGGCCCCGTTATTTTTACTAAAATGGAGCATATGGTTGAGGCAACTTCTGATTATCGAGTTGGTGATTTCCATCATTCCAGTGTAGATGGCAGAGACCATTAATTAGAACTTAATACATAAAAAGCCGCTACAAAATCATTTGTAGCGGCTTTTTTTTGCTTATTTATTAAGTTGTTTAATTTTATAATAGAATCCTAAAAGTATAACTAGATTTATAATTCCGGCGATGCTTCCCAGTCCAAAAGACCAATTGTAGTTGCCTGTAATATCAAATATGTAACCGGCTTGCCAACCTCCTAGCCCCATTCCAAACCAACCAAACATTCCTACAACGGCTATTCCCCGTGCAAGCAATCTCGCTGGAACCATCATTCTGACGCATACGATAAAGGACGCCATTACAGCTGAGAATGATAACCCAAAAAGCATTGAAACCAGATAAATAATGGTAATATTCTCTAAATGGGGAAAGGTAAAAATAACCATTGTTTGAATTACTGACATGCAGAAATAACTATTTAATGCTCCAATTTGATCGCAGAGTTTACCACCTATTATACGACCAAAAGCTCCCGTAATCATGAGGCATAAAAATATAGTAACAGCTTCTTCAGAGCTGATTCCTGAATCAGTTAACAACGGAACAAGATGTACAATAGGCGCTGACATGGCGATGCAGCAAAACATAACTGCAAATGCGATCCATGCGATTGCGGTTTTTGGTTTAACTAAAAACGGTTTACCATCTCGTTGATTTGGTGCTAATTCCGACTTTATCGTTGTCCGT
>ENA-UOXV01003579-UOXV01003579.1-marine-metagenome-genome-assembly--contig:-NODE-3579-length-18719-cov-6.094031_pt1 | contig 18719 bp, 17 predicted proteins | sample MGYA00238165_ERZ766961 | MGnify/ENA primary metagenome ERZ766961 (study PRJEB28924, sample SAMN03173240) | marine metagenome | biome: Marine; feature: Water; material: Subsurface seawater | place: North...
TCATCAAGAATTAGAATTTTTGGATTTTTATATAAGGCTCTTGCAACACCTATTCGTTGTTTTTGTCCTACAGAAAGATTAAATCCTCTCTCCCCAACAATTGTATCCATATCTTTAGGTAACGAATTAATTGTCTCTTTTAATTGTGATACTTCAATGCATTTGTCTAGTAATTTTTTATCAAAATTCTTTGGATCACCACAAATTATATTGCTTTTTATCGTGTCATCTATAAGGAAAATTTCTTGAGGAATGTAGCCAGAATTTTCTAAAATATATTTTTCTTGAACAATATCGTCTATTATAATTTTTCCATTTTGCGGAATTAATAAACCAAGGATAATATTTATTAAAGTTGATTTACCTGACCCTGATGGTCCAACTATACCAATTCTATCACCTTTATTAATCTGTAAATTTAAATTATCAATGACAGATCCACTCTGATTAGGATATTTGAAAGAAATATTTTCTAACCTTAAATTTTCATTAAATTTAATTTTTTTATATTTCGAAATCTTTTCTTTAGAAAAAATTTTTTTTGTTAAAATATTACTTACTAAATCAAAGGATGCTTTTGTGACTTTTAAAGCGTTTAATGATGTTGTTATACCGTTAAATGCAGGAATTAATCTAATTGAGGATACAACAACAAGAGAGAGGAAAGGCAAAAAACTTATAACCTTGTTTCCCTCTATAACAGTATTTAATATAATAATAACTAAAATTAGTATTGCAGTACTCTCAAGTAAAAGCCTTGGAACAAAAGTAATAAAATAATTCTTGAAAATATTTTCTTCATTTATTTCAATTTTTTCCATAAATTTTTCAGAATAATATTTTTCCAAACCATAAATTTTGATTTCTTTAAGCAAACCGATAGTCTCATTTAATTTTTGTATAATTTGACCAGAGATTTCTTGAATTTTTTTTCCTCTAAGAAATAATTTTTTTTTGTTAAATATGAAAATTATTAAAGCAACGGATAGTAATGATAAAAAAATTATAAATGAAACTTTAAAATTTGATATAAAAATCAAAATACTAAGAGAAATTAATATCAAAGTATCTCTTATTAGATTTAATATAAATAAAAGATGTAAAGAAGTATTTCCTATGTCGGTTGTAAATGTTCTAATTAATTTTGCTGAATTTTCTGTTAGTATTAATGATGGTTCATTATTAATATAGTAATTATAGATTTTGTTTGTAATAAATATTCTGATTCTTTTAATAAGCTTTCCTTGAAAAAAAAATAATATACCAAGCATTATATTTTTAAGAATAAAAGTGATTATAATGATTAAGCTCAAAAAAATTATCAATTCAGAATAATTAAAAGACCTAAAAATTTCAAAATTTGAAATAAATGAATTAAAAAAATTATCTGTTGAAGAGTTACTTTCTCTTAAAATTAAAGAAAGTAAAATAGGTATAGCTCCTATACCAAGAATTTCTATTAAAGAGATTAATATTATAGACAATAATAAAAATAATAAATACCAAATATACTTTTTATCTAGAATTTCAAAAATTTTTTTTATTTTTTTCATACATTGCTAAATATCTATAGGTGCTTTACTTTTTAATCAAAAAATTACCAATAACCATAGTTTTTAACTTGCAATTAAAAAAAGTATTAAGTGCATCATCCGGACTATTCACTACAGGTTCTCCATTCATATTAAAAGATGTATTCAATAGTATTGGATAACCTGATAATTTTTCAAATTCAGATAATATGTTGTAAAAATCAAGATTCTCCTTTTTACTTACCGTCTGTAGTCTTCCTGTGCCATCATAATGAGTAACTGCAGACAGTTTCTTTCTGAATTTAGCTTTTACTTTAATTACTTTTTCCATATATTTACATTTATAACCTTGTTTTACTTCAAAAAATTTATCTGCTTTTTCTTCAATTACAGAAGGTGCAAACGGTCTATATTTTTCTCTATATTTAATTGATGCATTAATTAAATCTTTTGTCTTTTCGAATCTTGGATCAGCAATAATAGATCTGCATCCCAAAGAACGATCACCAAACTCTAATCTATTCCTGAAATACGCAACCACTCCACCGTTAAAACACTCTTTTGATATTACTTTTGCGTGATTAACAATTTTTTTGTACTTTACTTTTCTTTTAATGAGAACACTTTCTATATATTTATTAGAGTATTTTGGTCCTAATAGTGCAGTGTTTGAAATTAACTTTCTTCTATATTTTTTTATACAATGATAAGTAAATAGCGAGCTTCCTATAGAATTTCCAGTATCTGTTGGAGCATAAGAAATATATATATTCTTAAAATTGGTTTTTTCAGATATTTTACCATTAAATACTGAATTCATAAAAAAACCACCTCCTAAAACTAAATTTTTACATTTTGTAAGTTTATATAAATGCTTTAAAAAATGGATCGCAATTTCTTCTGCACAAAATTGAAGGGCTTTGGCAATTAGAATATCTCTTTCTGATGGATTATTTGTATAAAATACTTTCTTAACATTTAACAACTTAAGAAGTTTGCTTGTATATAAATATTTGTTTTCTTTTGAAAAAAAACCATAAAAATTTTTATTTAATTTTAATTTTCCATTTTTTAAAAGTGTATATGTGGATTTAATCTTTTTAATATAATGATTGCAATTAACTTTATGGGCTGACATAGCCATAACTTTCCACTCATCGCTATCAGCCTTATATCCTAACAATTGAGTGAATGTTGCATAAATTATACCAAGTGAGTCTGGTATATTTTGAAAATCAATTATCTTTATTTTATTTCCATGCCCATAACTCCATGTTGTGCATTGTGTTTCTCCTTTAAAATCTGCTGTTAAAATTGCAGCCTCATCAAAATTAGATAAAAAAAAAGCAGCTGAAGCATGGCATAGATGGTGTTGTACATGAAAAATTTCTGGCATATTTTTTGTACTACCATGTTTAACTAAAGTAAAATCACCAACATTCCTCTCAGAAAGATTAAATAGATTGTCTGACATGGCATAAAAGTTATTTTCACGCAAAATTCTGTTTTTTGAAAATTGTTCGTTATAAGAAGTCATATGAGCTGAGGGATTCCACCCAAAACTAATTGCATCAAGATCAGAAATTTTCAACTTCTCTTCTGCAAGACAATACTTAATTGAATTATATGGAAATTCTTTTGTAAATTTATTTCTAGTAAACCTCTCCTCTTGAACAGCTGCAGTAATATTACCTTTAACTAAAATTGATGCTGATGTGTTAAATTCACCAGCATTTAATCCAAGAATTTTCATAATGCTGTCCAGCCACCATCTAGTGTAAGATTTGTGCCTGTTATATATTTTGATGCATCCGAAGATAAAAATATTGTTGCACACGCAACATCATGGGTTGTTGCAAACCTTTTAATAGGTGACTTTCTAAAATAGTTTCTTCTAAAATTTTTATTTATTTTTAATTTTTTATAATCTTTTTTATTAATAACACCTCCTGGACAAATTGTATTAACTCTAATATTGTGTTTACCATATATAACAGCTAATTGTTTTGAGAAAGAATTAATTCCTCCTTTAATAGCTGAATAAATTACATTCTCAGATTTATTTGTATTTTTGTAAACTTCTGGATCTTGCGAAACAATTCCATACATTGAACTAAGATTTATAATTGAACCGTTGATCTTTGCCCTTTTCATATAAATTGCTGTTGAATTCATTATCCATAGATAGGAATTTAAATGTATTTTTATATTTTTTTCAAGACTACCTAATTTTAAGGTTTCTGATTTTGAAAATTTCCAATCTTTACTTTTTGGGTAACTAGTATTTATAAGAATATCTGGTGTTCCAAATTTTTTAAAACTACTAATAATTTTTTTTTTATAAGATGTCGTACTTTCAAAGTTAATTGAATAAAATTTAACAATTCCTGGAAAATTAATTTTATATTTATCTAATACAACTACTTTTGCTCCAGAAGCAAGTAATCCTTTTACAACTTCCTGCCCTATGTAACCACTTCCTCCTAATACAAAAACTAATTTTTTGTCTAATCTAAATATATTTTCATAATTCATAATTAATTCATTTTTTGTAGTTCTGAGATAGTTCCAAGATCTTTCCATTTAGTTTTATGGATTTCATAAGTTTGTACATTGAAATTTTTTTTCATACATTTCCTTATTATCTCATCAAAATCACAATATTTATTTTTATTAATTAATTTTAATATTTTTTTATTAAGAATATAAAAGCCTGTATTAATTAAATTATTATTTTCAGGTTTTTCTTTGAAATTTATTAGTTTATTATTTTTTTCAACATAACAAATTCCATAAGAACTTTTAGTTTTAATTTTACATGTAACTATTGTTAGGTCTGATTTTTTAAGCTTATGGTTTTTTAGCAAATTATCATAATTGACATCAATTAATGTATCACAATTTATTAAAAAAAAGTCTTCACTTAAATTATCAATGTTTTTTAATCCACCTGCGGTCCCTAGAGGTTTTTTTTCCTCTACGTAATCTATTGTAAAATCTGAATATCTTTCCTGAAAATAAGTTTTTATTAAGTTTGATTTATGATTAACAGTCATAACAAAATTTGTATAATTATATTTTCTAAAATTTCTAATAACATACTCAATCATGGGTATATTATTTATTGGTATTAAAGGTTTGGGTAATATAGATGTGTAGGGTATTAATCTCGTTCCTTTTCCACCAGCAGAAACAACAATGGTTGTTCTTTTTGCATCTTTAAAAATATTTCTATTAAAAAAATTTGACCATGTCTCAACATGTATTACCTTTTTTTTATTATCTACAATTGGAATTAAAGTTAAATTTTTTTGTAAAAATAAATTTTTAATTTTTTTTAATGAATAATTTTTTTTTTCTACAAAAGAAAAATTTTTATTGTGGTAATTATTTTTTACTTTTGAATTGAAATTAATATTTTTTAGAATAAGACGTCTGAAATCCCCATCACTGAAAGTGCCTTTTAATTTTCCTTGGTCGTCTGTTATTATTACACATCTTTGACCATTTTCTTGCATTAGTTTTAAACAATCTTTTATTTTAGCAGTTTCTTTTATTAAGTATTTTTTAAGCATTTCTTTTACTTTTTATAATGTCAGATACATTAGAATAGAATCTTGAGCCTCTATTAATTTTATTGACGATATTTTTATTTTTTTTATTTAAAACTTTCTTAACTATTAAACTATTGTTATCAACAGTTGCTATAATTAGCCATTTTCTATCATTTCTAATTACAGATCCAGCAAGTAGAGGATGATTTTGTGTTTCTCCTCCATGCAGATAAACATCTTTTAATTTCACAATTTGTCCATTATATCTTGTTCTTGCCCCCTCATAAGGTTCATCAAAAGCACAGATTAAACGATAAACCATTTCTGAACTATGATCCCAATTAATAAAACCATTAATTTTAGTGTTTAATTTTGGATTATACCTGCCAATAAATTCGGATTGATGTTTTATAAAAAATTTCTTTCTATTTAAAATATTATTTATGAAGTTTTTGTACATTTCAATTGATTGTAAACAAATAAATTTTTCATAATCATTTGGAGTTTTGCATTCAGAAGGAAATATTCCATCTTCTCTAAATATTATAGGACCATTGTCTATTGTTTTGTCAATTAAATGAATTATCGTAGAATTTATCTTATCGTTTCTCATAATTCTCCATGAAGTTGGCGCCCTGCCAGAGTCAAAGGGTAATCTTGAGTGATGAATATTTAATAAATTATTATTAAAATATTTTTTAATTATGTTTTTTTTAACAATCCAAGGAAATGCGTGTGATAAAAATAATGTATCTTTAGACTTTGATTTATTCTTTTTTAGAAAATTAAAAAATTTTTTGTTTAAACTATTGATTGAGGTTATTTCAATATTTGTTGATTTTTTTGCTATTTTAAACTGTTTAGTTGAGCAGATTAGCTCTGTTTTTATATTATTTTTTTTATTTATCTTAATTTTTTCAACCAGTACAGGATGCCAACCAAGAAATATTATTTTTTTTGGCAAAAATTGTAAAAAATTTTTCATAATAAAATTTATTTAATAAGCTTTATTGGTGTGCCAAAATAAGTGCCGCTTTGATAAATATTTTTATTAACTAAGGATTTTGCCCCAATAATCACATTAGAACAGATTTTAATTTTATGCAAGACAGTCGTGGATATATTTATATTTACATTTTCTCCAGTTTGAGAATTGCCTGCAATTATACTGTTTGGGCCTATATTGTTAAAACTACCTATTTTATTATCATGCTCGATAATTGTTGAAGTGTTTATTAATGAATGTTTGCCAATTTCAGAATTAGAATTGATCACACATCCAGTCATAACTATTGATCCTTCTTCTATATCTGAATTATTAGAAACAATACAATTTTTTGAGATTAATGTAAAAAACTTATTCTTAATATTTTTTTTCACAATATTTTTTACAATTTTTTTTCTTAGTTTTGTATCACCTAGCGTTATTAATATTTCACATTTTTTGTATTTAGATTGTTTTAGTGTTTTTATTTCGCCAAGAATTTTATAATTTTTAAATTTTTTAATATTTTTTTTTTCAAAATAAATAATACCTTCAATTTTTAAATTTTTATATTTTTCAATTTCATTGATTACTTGATTAGTATTACTACCAGTGCCTATAAGAATAATTTTTTTTTTCATTAATATAAATTATTAAAATTTATAATTGTGTTGGTTTTTGGTCAATAAAATTACCTGAATGATCCCCTGTAATTCTTACAACACAGCATATTCTGCATTTCGGTGAATGATTGTAATTAGATTTATGTATTAGGTTTTGATCAAAAAATAGTGCGTCTCCACAATTTAGGACATGAAATTTTTCCTTATATTGCGATTTGATTTTATTAATATTTTTTGGAAGTAGATTAGTAAATCCTTGTTTCCTTTGTTTTTTTTCATAATTTAGGTTTCCTAACAAATGTGATCCTGTTAGCGAACTCATTGTACCGTTTTTCTTTGTTGATTTAAAATAAACTGGAAAATGAATATTTAAAATATTTTTAAAATTTTTTTTATAGTTACTCTCTTGATGATAATCATAAGTAAGTCTATTGTCCTTGGGTAGGCCAGGTAACAATTGAGCATCAACTAAATAAACATTGCTTTTGTTGTAATATTTTTTATAAAATTTTTTAAGATATACACAAATTTCAAGAAAACTTGTAAGTCTATTTGATAATACGTTTATATCGCTTAATTTATTTTTATTCCTCTTAGAAAGATTTAATATGAGTGAATTAAAATTGTTATTCTTGTTAAATTTAGCAATATTGTCTAAATCTTTCCTAAAATTTTTTAGTAATTTTAGTGGTATACATTTTCTAACATTCTGCCATCCATTTTTTTTGTAAAAACTAGTCATAATAACATTGAACGATTTAAGTTTTGATTATATTGTTACTTAAGTGAAAACTCAATCTTTGCAAGCTAAAAATTTTTTCAACAGGGACAGTAAAAATTGGTCAAAAAAGTCTCAGGTCTCCAATAAAAAAATACAAAATTTTGTCCAGCTAAGAAACAATTATGTATATGAAAGATTAAAAAAAATAAAACCTAAATATTTTTTAGATGTGGGGTGTGGATCTGGAGATCTAGTAAATTTGTCAAAAACCTACACTATTGAGTCTACTGGTATAGATTTTGCAAAAAAAATGATTGATATTGCGAATAAAAAATTTTCTAAATATAAAAATTTAAAATTTTATAATAATTCAATTTTTGATTTTAAAACCAAAAAAAAATTTGATTTAATATCAGCAAATGGATTTATTGAATATTTATCGCTTGTAGACTTTTCTAAATTTCTAAAATTATCAAATAAATTGATTTTTAAAAAAGGTTACCTTATTTTAAGTTCAAGAAATAGACTATATAATGCAGCTTCTCTTAATCAGTTTACCTTAAAAGAAATTGAGACTAAACATTTTAAGGAAATTATTGAAGAAATTATAGATTTAAAAAATCTAAGCTTTGAAAAGTTTAAAAGAATAAAAAAAAGAAAAATTAAAGAAATAAATTTTAAACAACCAAAAACGGGTATAGATGTTGACGTTAGACATCAATATACTCCCAATCAATTAATCAATTTTCTAGCAAAATATGATTTTGTTGTTAAAGAAATATTTCCAATAAATCTTCACGTATATGGAAAATCAATTATAGAAAAAAATAATACATATAAATTTGATATTAAAAAAAATTTAAAAAGTGAAATTTACAAAAGTCTTATACCTTATGCATCGACATTCATGATAGTTGCTAAAAAAAAATGAGCTTATTTATTGTAACCTATCATTATGTAAGACCATTGAAAAAAACAAAATATCCAAATTTAAAAGCCTTAGATATTAGTAAATTTGAAAAGCAAATACAATTTCTGAAGAAAAACACTACTATTATAAAAATTGAAGATTTAGATAGCATAGACTTTAAAGAAAATAAAAATTACTCTGTATTAACTTTTGATGACGGATATTTAGACCATTATAAGTATGTTTTTCCAATTTTGAAAAAAAATAATATTCAGGCAGCATTTTTTATACCAGTAAAAAATTTTATAGATAAAGATATTTTGTTAGTAAATAAAATACATTTCATTTTAGAAAAGTTTTTTAAAAAAGAGAATGTTCTTGAAAAGTTTATTAATAGTTACTTAATTAAAGAGAATATAAACCTTAATAAATTAAAAAAAAAATGGAACTTAAAGAGATCTAAAAGAAAAGTAAGAAATTTTGACAATAAAAAAGTTTTTTTTATAAAAGACCTATTGCAAAATATATTACCAAATAAACATCGAATTAGATTAGTAAATAACTTATTTATAAATTTTGTTTCTAAAAATTTAAAAAAGTTTCATGAAAAACTTTATATGAGTGAAAAGCACATAAGAGATTTGAAAAATAGTGGAATGCATATTGGTTCCCATGGGTATGAACACAACTGGTATGAATTTATGGTTTATAATGAACAAAAAATAGATATTAAAAAATCATATAATATTTTGAAAAAACGAAATATTTTATCAAATCTAAAGACTTTTTGTTATGCTTATGGATCACATAATAACAATTCAATAAAAATATTAAAAAATGAAAATGTAAAGTATGCATTTACAACCGTAAAAGGCTCGGAGAAAAATATAAATTATAATAATAGACTTAAATTAAAAAGATACGATACAAACGATATTAAAAAATTAAATTTAATTAACTAAATACTTTATTTTAAAAGTTTTATAAATTTTATGAAATCCTGAATTCAGACCATCAGGCATCAAAAAATTTCTTCTAAAATCAAAATATTTTTTACCTTTTTTTTTAATTATTTTTTTTAAATCCAATTTATTATATGATTTTTCAGTATCAATATTTATCTTTGGTATTCCTACGTAATAAGGATAAAGATCGCTTGTGTGCTCCCAATGTTTACCTATTATTTTTGTTTCTAGGTTAATTATATTTTTTTTTAGAAAAAACGCTTCACTTATAGCACTACTCTGAAAAAAAATTACTAAATTGCTTTTTTTTATATATTCTTTAGTTTTGCCTTGAAAAACTTTAAATTTTTTATAAATTTTTTTTCTTTCAGCTAAATTATAATAAGGATGTGTACATATAACTAACCTGGATTTAAGTTTTTTTCTACTCCAAACTAAAAAATTGTTCAAATTACTGTAAAATAAATCTTTATTCTTTCGTATGATTTTTCCATCCAGTATTAAATTAGTACTATGATCAGCTTTTATATCTAAAAAAACTATTAATTTTTTTTTTGAAATTAATTTTGTTTGGTTAAAAATATCGAATGACCTGCTATTTACTAAAATTAATTCCTTATAAATTGAAAAATGTTGATTAAAAAAAATTTTGTTAATTAATTTTTTCCTATTATCATAAAAGTATTTTTTTTGTAATTTGCTAGATACAAATCTTATATCTATTTTAGGCATTATCTTTAAGACAGTTAGCAGTATATAAAAACGATGTATTATTATTTTTTTAAAAAAATATATAAAACTATTAAATAAATCATTTTTACTAATTAAAAGACTATCTGTTAAAAAACCAATATTTGAGATTACCACTTGTGGAACATCATATTTTTTTAAAATCCTTAAAATTTTAAAAAATTGAAAATCTGTCCCAATATTATTTTTAATTAAAAATTTATTATTTCTTATTATTTTTTCAAATTCTTTTAAATTTTTTGGTTCCAAAAATTGTATATTTTTAAATTTTTTACTTAATTTTTTTTTTTTAAAATTAACCTTATTATTAGGTAAATTTATAAAGTAAATATTTTTAAGTTTTTTTGATAAAAACAAAATTAATTCTTCATTTACTTGCAAGAAATGCCCTAGGACTTTAAAATCTAAAAGAACTGCAAATGATCTTGTCATAATTTATTTTTAATTCTTAAAAGTTCTTCTGCAAGTTTAAAATCTTCAATATCATCAACCTCTATTGACTTCCATTTTTCAAGAAAAAAAGGCCTAGTATGTTTATTATAAAAAGATTTATATTTCAGGTATGTTTTGATTTCTGATAAAAAAATTGATCCCTCGGGGTAGTACAAATCCTCCACTTTTTGTCTTATTGTATCTATGCTTTTAGTTTTCTGTGAGAATCTAATCAACCTCTCTTTATTTAAATAAAAAAGAAAGTTTGGATGCTCAGATTTTACTTTTGCAAATGTAACTAAAGTTTTAATTTTATTTTTTAAAGCGTGTTTTATACATTGATTAATATCTCTATAAGTCCTTAATGGAGAGGTAGGCTGTAAAAGTAAAATATACTTAAAATATATATTTTTTTTTTTAAAAAAATCTATTGCATGTTTTATAAGTTCATAATCAGTTGAATTATCTTTTGAAATATTTTTGGGCCTCATAAATGGGACACTAATATTATATTTTAAGGAAATTTTTTTGATTTTTTTTGAATCAGTACTGACAATTGTTCTTGATTTTTTATTTATTTTTTTCGTTTGCTTAATTGTCCAGTAAATTAAAGGTTTGTTCAGCATTTTCTTAAAATTTTTATTTTTTATACCTTTTGATCCACCTCTTGCTGGTATTATAATTAATATTTCTGACATGAAATTATTTAAGTACTCTCATTGGTATAGAATTATTTCTTAAATAAGATCTTAATCTTATTGGATTATTATCACCAAAATGAAATATGCTTGAGCAGGCTAGAGCCGATACTTCTGTATTTTTTAATACATCAAAAATATGTTGAAAATTACCTGCACCACCGTATCCAATTAAAGGTATGCTTAACATATGTGATAATTTATCAATTGTATCAATATCATATCCATCCATTTTACCATCTCTATCAATACAGTTTAATAAAATTTCGCCTGCTCCTTTTTCTTCTAAAGTTCTTGCATAATCAAAAATATTTAAATTAGTTTTATTTTTAGAAAAATCTGAGTATACACAATGTAATCCTTTTTCTATTCTATAATCAATTCCAACAATTAAAGCCTGAGTTCCGTGAATTTTTATAAATTTTTGTAAAAAACTAAAGTTTTTTAAAATTTGTGAATTTATTAAAATTTTATCTGCACCTGCATTAAACATTTCATCTATCGATTCAAAATTATTTATTCCACCACCTACTGTTAATGGCATCTCACATTTTTTTGATACTTGTTGAATAATATTTTTAAAATTATTTATATACTTCTTCTGATCGCTGATATTTATAAACATTAATTCATCGGACTCTTGGGAGGTATAAATCTCAACTGTCGATTCAGGCAATCCTACGTTTTTATAATTATCAAATTGAATTCCTTTTACCATTTCTCCATTTTTGTAAAGTAATGAAGGTATAATTCTCTTCTTTAGCATTTATAATCCCATTCATTGAAATTTTTTAATATCTTAAGCCCGGATGGAGGACTTTTCTCAGGATGAAATTGAAAAGCAATTATATTTTCTTTATTAACTGATGAAACAAAACTTTCATAATGATTAGTTGTACTCAATATATTTTCAGTTTTTTTTGGGTAACATGCATATGAATGAACAAAATAATAATCAACATTAGGCGAAATCCCTGAAAATATTTGATGATTATTTTTAATTTTTATATTGTTCCAACCCATATGTGGAATTTTATAGTTTGAATTACTTTTTAATATTCTTACTTTTCCATCAATAAATCCAAGCCCTTTAACGTTTTTTTCGTTAAATTCATCGCTGCTATTAAATAAAAGTTGCATACCTAAACAAATTCCTAAAATTGGTTTTTTTTTGCTATTAAATTGATTTAATGCTCTAGTCCACCCAAACATTTCAAGTTTATTAATTCCTTTTGAAAATGTTCCTACTCCTGGCAAAATAACTCTATCAAAATTTGTCAATAACTCTGGATTAGATATTAACGAAAATTCAACATCTATTTTGTTAAGTGAATTTATTAAAGACCCAACGTTTCCTAATCCATAATTTGGTATAGCAATCATCAATAATTACTTTTTTCTATTGTCTTCCCTATACCATTCTTCAAAATCATTTAATTTTTTTGAAAACTCATTTTTGTTAAACTTAGGTTCATTGGGAGGTATATTCATTTTCAATACCGTATTGTTAAATTCATCTTCTGTCATTCCCATATATTCTAAAAATAATTTTAATGAATGTGGTTTTTTTCCATCATATAGAAGATTTTCGTCTATTGATTTATCTAAAGTTTTTTCTCCTTTTCTTAAATTAAATGCATTAATTTGTGAAACTCTTCCGTAACCCCTTTTAAGATATTTTATATAATCTCTGGTACCTTGCATAAAGCACTCAGTTTTTTCACCATAAATATTTATATCTTTTGGAACACCTTCAACCTCGTCAACTTTCCAACCTAATTCTTTAATTATTGTCTCAGTGTTTTTTTTATAATCCCAAGGAATATAGTTTCCTAATGCAGCAGAGTGATAGTTTATTTCCTTAAGTTTTTTAATATCTGGAAATGAATAAGGAATAAGATCTCTTTTATCAATCTTATCTTTATTTTTAATCATCTGGTACATGTCATCTGCAGTTATACCCAACGTTCGCATCATATTAAATTTTTTGTCGTCCTCAAACTCTATCTCTTGATCCTCAAATTGATAATATGCCGTTATTTCTGATTGAGTCTCGCCCCAGAAAATTAAAGGCACTTTATGTAATAAAGCTGTTCTTATTGGATATGAAAAAATTCCAGTGTGGCAGTGCCAACAAAAGTCTGTTTTTCTATCAAAAGATTCTTTCATTAACAACTTAACAATTTTCCAGTTAGGAGTAAAATCAATGACATCAACACCTAATTTTTTAAAAGTATTTTGATTATTTTCATAAACTACTTTTCTCATGAAACCGTGATTAAACCTAACTACAAGTGGTTTTATTCCATAATTTTTAATTAAATAATATAATGTGAAAGTACTATCCTTTCCTCCTGAAAATGGAATAATACAATCATAAGAGTGTTTTCCTCTATGCTTTTCTATTATTTCATCTAGCTTGATTTTTCTTTTTTCCCAATCAATTTTATCTTTTTTATAAGTAGAACCTGCGCATATATTGCAACCATCATTATTAAATTCTATTGTTTCATAAGTTTCTGGTAACAAACAGGATTTACATTTTTTCATATATATTTTTTGAAAGTTATTCTTATTGAAGTTATATCTGCATTATTTTCTAAATCAAAACTTTTGTAAAAAAGTATTTTTTCATTATTTTTCATTTAATATATTTTTAATTATTCTTGCAGAGTTTCTTAGTGAGCTGGGCTTTTCATGTGGATTTTTAAATTTTTTTGTAAAATAATTGCTCATTATCACTTTTTTTATCTGCTTTTTAATCTCATTTTTTTTGAAATCTGCATGCAAAACAGATTTTGCGTGAACTCTTCCTTTTTGTCTTAATCCTAAATTAATAGTATATTTTTTAAAACTAGGTACTTCAATTATTCCACTAGAAGAATTTCCCATTACGAAGGTACTTATATTTATTAATGAGTAATATAGTTTTTGTCCAAGATTTTCAAAAACGTAAATATTAGATTTTTTTTTATTTTGAATAATTTTATTTATTATTTTTCTAAAACCAAAATCATAACCAGGATAAGTAAAAATAAAATCTATGTTGGGATACACCTCAATAGCTTTAAATAAATTATCGATATCTAGATTATCTTTTTTATTCTTAGTTTCGGGATGAACTGTTACAACAGAAATTTTTTCTCTTAATTTAATATTGAGTTTTTGCTCTATCTGTTTCTTCTTCAATAGTTTAACTTTTTTTATAATATCAACACCTAAGGATCCTGTAGTGTAAATATTAGAACTTGAATTTTTTATTGCTTTGACTCTTTTATTGTGCTGATCACAAGTAACGAAATGATAATTAGAAAATTGAGTTATTGAATTTCTATAATCATCATCTTTTGATCCTAGTGTAGTTTCTCCACCATGAAAGTGAGCGATTTTAATTCCAAAACTATGTGCAGCTATTGCCGCACCAAGTATCTCATATCTGTCACCCAATAAAATAATTAAATCAATTTTTTTATCATTAAAATAATCAGATAATTTATTTACAATTTCAGAAATTGCTTTTGGCGTAGTGATTTTCTTGTCTTTATAGATTCTAATTTGGATTTTTTTTTTTGATGTTTGATTTCTTATTTTAGTAGCTCCACCAGTTATAAGAAAATTTATATTTAAATTTGCACTTTTTTTAAGTTCGCTTTTTAAGTTTGATAACAAATAATAATCAGCTCTTGAACCAGATATTATTACTATATTTTTTTTCATTAATTAAAATTGCTTGGTAAATTTATAATTTGGTTATGCAATCTATTTGTAATTTTTAAACTCATCTTTTTGTGATCTGAAAATATTTTCAGCTTATGACATAAGGCCCAAGCCGGCCGAGTTTCAAAATTTTTTTTATTAGTATAATTTAAAATTTTATTTCTCAGATTCTTATCATTTTTTTTTAAAATTATAGCTTGTAACCAGTAATTACTTGAGCAATTTTTTGGTTGTTCAAGTAGCCTAAAATATTTTGAACTAGAAAAAAATTTCTTATATTTTTTAAATAGATTAATGTTTTTTTTAACCCTTGTTTTAAGGGATTTAAGTTGTGATATGCCTAATGCTGCATTGATACTTGGCATTCTGTAATTGTATCCAACCCTATCGTAATCGAAAAAAATTTTTTTATTTTTTTTTCCGATAGTAATTAAACTATAAACAGATTTATAATATTTATTATTATTTATAATTACTGCTCCTCCTCCTCCAGTTGTTATAATTTTATTTCCATTAAAACTTAATACACCAAGATCTCCAATTGTCCCTGCGGGCTTATTTTTATAATATGATCCTAGTGACTCCGAGGCATCTTCTACTATTTTTATTTTAAATTTATTGCACACTTTTCTTAATCTTTGATAATCTGCTAAGTGTCCAAATATATTAGTTACAATTAAAACCCTTATTTTTTTTCCAGTTTTTTTGTTAATGCTAATATTATTTTGAAATTTACATATAATAGATAAATACTTTTCTAATTTAATTGGGCATACACACAAATCATTTTCGTTAATTTCAACAAAGTGAGGGGTAGCCTCTAGATATTTTACACAATTAGGAGATGCTATGTAATTTAATGATGGTAGTAAAACTTCTTGATCCTTGTTAACGCCTAAAGCAGCAAGACAAACATGCAAGGCTGATGTTCCATTAACTGTCGAAACTACTTTTTTGTTATTTAAAATTTTAGAAATTTTTTTCTCAAACTCTTTAGTTTTTTTTCCATGAGTTGATACAAAAGTTGAATTTAAACAGTCAATTAAATTCTTCTTATCAATATTTTTAAATTTTGCTACATTAAGTTTCAAAAATTTTTTTTTTTTAAATTTTTTAATTAAATTATCAATTTCTAATAAACAACTTTTATAATAAGTATTCATTTGATTATTGGTTATAAATTTCTGATTTAAAATTTTGAAAATTTTCTTTTTTTTTATACCAATTATAAGTCAGTTTTAATGCTGATTTAAAACCCTTAAGACCATCATACTTTGGCTTCCAATTTAAAATTTTTTTTGCTTTTTTATTCGATGAAAAGAGTCTATCTACTTCACTATTTTTAGGTCTTAGCCTTTTTTTATCAATTTTAATTTTTATTTTTTTTCCAGAAATCTTTTTTACTTCATCAAGTATCTTTTTAATACTTATTTCAAAATTATTACCAATATTTAATACTTGGCCAATACATTTAGTATTTGTTAAAGCTTTTATGTACGCTTGAGCAGTATCCTCAACAAAAGTAAAGTCTCGCGTAGAATTCATATTTCCTAACATAATAAATTTTTTATTTTTAATGACCTGGGTTAAAATTGTTGGAATTATCGCTCTAAGTGATTGCCTTGGTCCAAAATTATTAAAAGGTCTCAAAGTTACAACTGGCAAATTAAAAGATTTAAAATATGAATTTACAAGATTATCAGCAGCCGCTTTTGATGCAGCATAAGGTGATTGTGGATTGATTTGATGAGTTTCTGAAATTGGAACTTTTTGTGCAGTTCCGTATACTTCGCTTGTAGAAGTATGAATAATTTTTTTTACTTTTAATTCTTTTGCTGCCTCTAAAACATTTAAAGTACCTTCAACATTTGTATTTATATATTCGTGTGCTGATTTATATGAGTAAGGTATGGCTATTAATGCTCCAAGATGCACAACATGCGTACAACCTTTCATAGCATTGAAAACTGACTTATAGTTATTTAAATTACCCGAACAAATTTCTAAATACTTAGATTTTTTTGATGAGTATGAATTTAACCACCCCCAATTATTAAAAGAATTATAAAGGATAAATGCTTTAACTTTAATTTTCAGGCCTAACATCTTATCAACCAAGTGTGAACCTATAAAACCTTCTGCACCAGTAATCAAAACTTTCATTAGATTGTCTCCAAACTAAAATTAAATAAATTTATTTTAATCATTTCTATCCTGTAAGCCTTTTAAATGTTGAGTGCTTCACTTCCCCTTTTAATGGAAATTTTCCCTTATCGAGAAATATTTTAATTTTACGGAAAACGTGGTCAACTTCTTTTAAATACTTATTAATTATAACTCTGTTGTATGCATAACTTGTTGCAACTTGTGAGCCAGCCAAGTAACCTTTTTTTAACATTTCTTGAGTAAAAAAGGTAACAATTTCAGGGTTATTTGGATAATTAAATTTAAGATATAAAATTGTGTCTAATCCACTAATTGATATATCAATTTTATGTTTTTTTGAAATTTTAATCCATCCATTTTTTATCATATTTCCGTATGAAGATATTACTTTATGAACTTTATATTTCTTCAATTTTTTTAAAGTTTCATTGGCAGCAATAAAACCCAACCTATCAGTCCACATGGTAGAGCTAATAAATGTATCTTGTGACACCTGCATTATTTTTTTTTTTCCTATAATTGCTGAGATAGGATAGCCATTTCCTATTGATTTACCAAATATAGCCATGTCTGGATTCACTTTTAATTTTAAATGAATGCCACCATAATTATCTTTAAATCCTGAAGTTATCTCGTCAAAAATAAGTATGGCATTATTTTTCTTTGCAATTGATTTAACTTGTTTTAAAAAATTTTGCTTAGGTTTTACACCTCGTGTAGGTTCCATAATAATTATTCCAATATTATTATTTTTACTTTTGAAGATTTTTTTTAGGGAATTTATATCATTGTACATGAATGGTTTTATAGTATTCTTAAATGAATTTGACACACCTCTAGTTTTAAGACCTGGAAGTAATTGCTTGTCTAAATTTTTTTTATTACTCATGTTGGTTGCTAAATACCAATCATGCCATCCATGATAGCCACAAAAAGCAATATTATCTTTATTTGTAAATGCTCTAGCAATTCTAATTGCAACCATACATGCCTCACCCCCAGACTTACAAAATTTTGCCATACCTGACCATTTATGAATTTTTAATAATTCATTAGCAAGATCTACTTCTTCAGTAGCGTTAAGTGTACACATAGATCCATTTTTAAGACCTTTAATAAGTGATTTATTTAAATCATCATTGGAATAACCTAAAATGCAAGATGTTACTCCCATCCCAGCAAAATCATAATACATTTTATTATTCAAATCCCATACTTTGCATCCTTTTGCTTTTTTATAGTATGCGGGCCATATTCCAGGTAGAAACATTTCACTTCTCTTGGATAACAGTTGATTTCCACCAGGTATAATTTTTTTTGCTTTTTCTAAAAGTTTCTGTCCTTTATTCATTTGTAATACTTTAAATTTATATTTTTTTATATCTATAAAATTTATCAATCATAGAAGTATCTTTTTTACTCTTTGGGTTATATTTTCAACAATTTTTTTAGGTAAATGAGGAAAGCTTGGTAAGCTTATTATATTTTTAGAAAGATAATTAGATACTGGAAAAGTTTCTTTTTTTTTAAAATATTTTTTGAACAATGGCTGCTCACTAGCTGAAAAGAAACCTCTTCTGACATCTATTCCATCTTGTCTTAATAAAGTTATTACTTTATCTCTTCTAATCTTAGAGTCTGTATTAATTAAAATATTGAATAGCCA